>Ga0181357_1000866_pt1 | contig 11800 bp, 11 predicted proteins | sample Fa13VDMM110DN_FD_130094 | JGI IMG/M metagenome (GOLD analysis project Ga0181357, IMG submission 130094) | Freshwater viral communities from Lake Michigan, USA - Fa13.VD.MM110.D.N | ecosystem: Environmental > Aquatic > Freshwater > Lake | place: USA: Michigan | collected 2013-09-24 | reverse complement strand
ACGTTTGGAACATGACAGACGTTTATCGCGCTCGTGCGGGAAATAATTGGCCTAGCACTGTCACTGTTCCCGGAGCGCCCACGATTGGCACAGCCACTGCGGGTAATGCTCAAGCATCTGTAACTTTTACAGCACCCGCAAGTGATGGCGGTTCTGCAATTACAGGATATCGAGTTACATCAACACCCGGCAGTATTACTGCAACAGGCGCATCTTCTCCCATTGTAATAACCGGTTTATCCAATGGAACTGCTTATACGTTTACAGTAGCCGCACAAAATGCTATTGGTTATGGCGCAGAAAGCGCGGCATCTAATAGCGTAACTCCCGCCGCTCCAACAGGCTGGACTAGAATTCTTGATATAGGCGGGGATTCTTCTACCAGTGGTACAGTGAGTGTCAGTGGATATAGTGAAATCCTTGTCTTTGGTGTTGCCCCCGGCGGTTCGGGTGGCAAGTGCGGTGATGATGATGGCGGTGGCGGTGGCGGTGGCGGCGCTGCACAACTGAGCGGATACGAGTTGTCTATACCGGGTGGCGTGACCACGTTGTACTATTCGACGCCCAACCCTTCTGCTAACCCCGCAATTGCGGAGCCGGGTGTTTATCAGAGCAATTTGGAAGTACGCTCTACCAATTCAGGCGGAACATTGCTGTTTAGTTTAAATGCTGGACAGAACGGTGGCGGACACAACGCTAACTCAGGCACAGTTGGCTCTGGCGGCGCAGGCGGCACTACGGGGACTTATGGGTCAGCGGCAGGTACTGTGGGCGGTATAGGTTCTATTCGAAATTCTCCGGGCACTGCACGAACCGCTGGTACAAACAATTCAAATGGCGCATCGGGTGCGGGCGGCGGCGGAGCGTGGTTGGGAACAAATACTGGCGCGGCTGGTGGTTCATCTTCAGGTTTAAGCGTCACTGTTTCAACTTACGACGGTGGCAGTTTAGACACATCTCTGACCGCTGCCGGTGTTGCAGGCGGAGCGGGTGGAGCCGGAAATCCTTCTCCAACTAGCGGTGGCACGGTAAATACTGCTGGGGGTGGGGTTTTTGGTGGCGTTTATTGCGGTGGCGGCGGTGCTGGAGGTGGCATTAGATTCTTTGGTACAGGTAACTACTACGGTGCAGGCGGCGGCGGTGGCGGCGGTCAGGGTGGTACGGGCGGTAAAGGCGGAGCTGCTTATTTAGTTATTTATGCGAGATAAAAATGGCACAGTTTCCATCACAAACAAACGCTAACGGTCTTTGGACTGTAAAGAAAGTCAAGCGGTTTTTGCAGGGAGCTAACTTTCCTACGTTTCCCGGTGCGCCTACGATTGGTACGGCTACTGCTGGTAATGCGCAAGCGTCCGTTACGTTCACAGCACCTGCTGCAACAGGCGGCGCATCAATCACAAGCTACACAGTTACGTCTAGTCCCGGAAGTTTAACGGGCACAGGAGCATCATCGCCTGTAGTAGTAACTGGATTAAGTAATGGTACGGCTTATACATTTACAGTGCGGGCTACTACATTTACTACTGGCCCAGCAAGCGCGGCCTCAAACAGCGTAACCCCAAGCGCAGTTAATAAACCAACAGCGGTTGAATACTTAGTTGTTGCTGGCGGTGGCGGTGGGGGCGGCGATGACGGCGGCGGCGGCGGTGCTGGCGGTTTTAGAACGGCTTCTAGTTTTGCGGTTGCCTCTGGCTCACCAATTACAGTGACCGTTGGCGGAGGTGGCGCTGGCGCATCCGCTGGCACTGCAACAGCAGGTACAGTTTCGGTATTCTCTTCAATCACATCTAATGCTGGTGGCCCCGGATTTAAAACTAGCCCCGGTGGCGGCACTTACGGCTCAGGCGGTGGCGGCGGGTATTCAGGTGGTACAGGCGAAAACGGAACTGCTGGGCAAGGTAATAAAGGCGGTGATTCTTCAACAATTGCTGGCGGTGGCGGTGGCGGTGCATCTGCTGTTGGTACAAATGCAGTTAGTAGTAATAACCCCGGAAACGGCGGCGACGGCACAGCCGCTTTTAATGGTACTACTTACGCTGGCGGTGGTGGCGGTGGTGGTCGTGGTTCTTCTGGAGGCACAGGCGGCTCCGGCGGCGGCGGTCGTGGCACATACACAAGTCGCTATTGCACAGCGGGTACTGCAAATACTGGCGGAGGCGGAGGCGGAGGCGGGGATACTAGTGGCGTTCCTAACAGAAGCGGTGCGGCTGGCGGTTCGGGCATTGTCATCATTCGCTACGCTGATACTTTTGATGACGCAGCATCCACTACAGGTTCACCCACATTCACCAACACTGGCGGATACAAAATCTACGCTTGGACTGGTTCTGGTTCAATTACTTTCTGAGGTAACACATGGCACATTTTGCGCAACTTGATGATGACAACGTGGTACTGCAAGTTATTGTGGTAAACAACAGCGAGTGTCTGGATGAAAACGGCAGTGAATCTGAGGCTGTTGGCGTAGCTTTTTGCCAGTCGTTATTCCCCGGTACTAATTGGAAGCAGACCAGCTACAACGGTAATTTCCGTTACAACTACGCTGGGATTGGGTATACATACGACCCAGTACGAAATGGATTTGTCCCGCCTCAGCCTTATCCTTCATGGCTACTTGCAGTTAATTGCGTGTGGTGGGCACCTACCCCCATGCCTAAAGACGGTAAAAATTACCGTTGGGATGAGCCTACAACTTCTTGGGTAGAAATAGTATGAATTGGGCGGACGTACTCAAGGCGGTAATACCTATTATCGTGGCGTCCCTTGCTTGGCTCTTGGGTCAGGTAAACGACTTCTCCACACGTTTGACCAAAATTGAGGGTGCGATGCCTGCCTTGATTACCAAAGAGGGCGTCCCAACAGACAGCCCAATCTCTGCGGAGCGTCGAGCCGTTTTGAAAGAAAATTTGATGCAACACATCAACGAGTTGCAAGTCAAAGTCAGGTTGCTTGAAGAACGAGAAAAGATGGTGAAAAAATGATTCCAATTGTTGCGTCACTCCTTGGTACATTGGCTCAGAATGGTCTGGGTCTTTTGTCTTCTGCAATTCAAGCAAAGGGCAAAGAAGTTGTAGAAAGAACTCTTGGCGTCAAGATTTCTGACGACCCAACGCCAGTTGAGGTAGAAAAACTCCGTCAACTTCAATACGACCACGAAGAGCGTCTGCTTGAGTTAGGCATTGAGAAAGCCCGTATTGAGCAAGAAGAGTTGCAAGCGTTGCTTAAAGCTCAAGCCAATCAAGAGGATAACGTCAGCAACCGTTGGAAAGCTGATATGTCTTCCGATTCGTGGTTGTCCAAAAACGTTCGCCCCGGCACTTTGGTGTACCTCCTGACCGCCTATTTAATCTTTGCCCTGCTTGACGGTTATGGATACAAGATAAGTGAGTCCTACGTCAATCTGCTGGGCCAGTGGGGTATGTTGGTGATGACTGCCTATTTTGGTGGCCGCACCGTTGAGAAGGTCATGGAGATGCGCAGAAAGGACAAAGAATGAGCCTTAGTCAAGAACAAGCCGCATTCCTGCTGGATGCCTGCGCACTCATCAAATACGCCACTGAACAGGGCTTCATGGTCACGGGTGGTGAATTAGCCCGCACACCTGAGCAACAGGCTTTGCACGTCAAAGCGGGTCGCTCCAAAACCATGAATTCAATTCACTTAAAGCGGTGCGCTATTGACTTGAATTTCTTCAAGGATGGGCAGATAATCTGGGACAAGGGCATTCTTGCGCCACTGGGTGCTTACTGGGAAACTTTGAACCCCAAGAACCGTTGGGGCGGAAACTTCAAGTCGTTGGTAGATTGCCCTCACTTTGAACGCAACGTTGGTTAAAAATGCCACTACAAAAATTTCTGTTTAAGCCGGGCGTTAACCGGGAAAACACGCGCTATACCACCGAAGGCGGCTGGTATGAGGGCGACAAGGTGCGGTTTCGTCAAGGCAACCCAGAAAAAATTGGCGGCTGGACTCCTTTTGCTGCCAACACATTTGAGGGCGTTTGCCGTTCATTGTGGAACTGGGTAACACTGGCTGGGCAAAATTTGATTGGTGTTGGTACCAATCTGTACTTTTATATTCTTAATGGCGGTGCGTATTACGACATTACCCCCATCCGTAAAACTATCACGTTGACCAATCCCTTCACTGCGACCAATGGTTCAAGTGTCATAGCGGTTTTGGACGTAGACCACGGTGCTGTAGACGGTGATACGGTTATTTATAGTGGTGCGGGCATTACGGGACTTGGCGGTAACATTACTGCCGCTGTTCTTGCAAATACTTTTCAAATCACATTCATTGATGACGACAACTACACCATCACGGTGTCTGCTACGGCAAACGCTACGGATGCTGCTGGCTCCCCCGGTGGTGGTACGGTCGTAACGCAATACGAGACTAATACTGGGCCGTCCTATCAAGTCCCATTAACCGGTTGGGGCGGCGGTACGTGGGGCGGTGGTACGTGGGGTATTGGATTAACAACACCGACCTCCCTGCAATTATGGAACCAGCAAAACTTTGGTGAAGATTTGATTTATGGCCCACGTGGGCAAGGGGTCTACTATTGGAGCGCTAATGTTGGCTACCAAGCAATTCAAATCACCATTAGTATTGCTGCCCCGGGAGTTATTACGCTACCAGTAGGGTTTTCATTTCCTGACGGCACGACGTTTACTTTTACTTCTACTGGCGCACTGCCCACAGGTTTGACCGTCGGGCAGGTCTATTTTGTAGTGAACTCAACGGGTGGGACATTTAGCGTATCTACTTCTATTGGTGGCCCTGCTATCACAACCTCTGGTGGCCAGTCAGGCATTCAGCGTATATCCCAACGTGGTATTGACTTGGCAGATGCAGGAGATGACGATGCACCTCTCTTTCAAAACTTTATTATTGTTTCAGATACTAGCCGTTTTGTGATTGTATTTGGTACAAATGACTATGGGCAAACGTACTTAAACCCCATGCTGATTCGCTGGTCAGATCAAGAAGACCCGTTTACATGGTCACCCCAAGCTACTAACCAAGCAGGTAGTTTGCAACTCTCCCACGGCTCGTCAATCATTACAGCCGTCCAATCTCGCCAAGAGATCGTGGTATTTACAGATTCTTCACTTTATTCATATCAGTATGTAGGGCCGCCTTTTGTGTGGACAGCACAACTTATTGCGGATAACGTCTCAATTATTGGCCCCAACGCCGCTGTGATCGCTTCTGGTGTGGTTTATTGGATGGGTGTAGACAAGTTCTACAAATATGATGGCCGTGTACAAACGCTGAACTGCGACTTACGCCGCTATATTTTTAGCGACTTCAATACTCTTCAAACCCAACAAGTTTATGCTGGTACTAACGAAGGATTTAATGAGGTTTGGTGGTTCTATTGCTCCGCTGATTCCAACACAAGCGACCGCTATGTGGTCTATAACTATGTTGAAAATGTCTGGAGTTATGGCACTATGGGGCGTACAGCTTGGTTAGATTCTGGTTTGTTACCTTTGCCCGTTGCCGCCACGTACGACAGTGAACTGGTGCAGCACGAAGACGGGGTAGATGCTTACGTGTTAGGGGTGCAAACCGCTTTACCTGCGTATATTTCTTCTTCTGAATTTGATATTGGGGACGGCCCTAACTTTGGTTATGTATGGCGCGTATTGCCTGACTTGACTTTTGAAAACTCTTCCTCCACGCCTAGTGGCTCTGCTGCCGCAGTGACTATGACGTTGTTCCCTATGCAAAACTCTGGTTCTGGCACCGGAAATGTAGGCGCTGCAAGTGTTACTAAAGGTGCGACATACAACATTACTGAGGAATATACTGGGATTATTTATACCCGCGTTCGGGGTCGTCAGCTAATTTTCAAGATTTCATCGGAGCAGATTGGCACAACATGGCAGTTGGGTGCCCCTAGACTTGACATCAAAGCAGACGGTAGGAGATAGCCTATGTCCATGCTTCAGAACCGGTCTTCTCCCAATATTCCTCAAGCACCTGCGGAATATGATGTAGCCTACATGAACGCATTCAGTAACGTAATTCGGCTGTTTTTTAATAACATCAATACGGTTCAGCAATTAAACTTGGCAAGTCTTAATCTGGACTTGCGCACATTACCAACTGATGCAGATTACGACAGCTTGCGATTAGGTGATGTGTATAGAGATACACAGGGCGGTACACTGCGATCTGGTACAAATGTGCTGCGGATTAAGGTGCCAATTGAGCTTCTTGGGGTACAAGGTTTAGGGGCAGTAGGCAGTGTTGGGCCTGTTGGGGGCACAATCACTAAAAATTTAACGGGTGTTTCTGGGTCTGGCGCTATTGGCACAGTGACTCCTTAGCACTAAAATGTAACGTAATTGAGGAGAACACTATGGCACTAGGTGGAGTTGGTGAAGCGATGCTGCTTGGCGCAGCAATGGGTGGTGGCTCTGCTGCTTTGACTGGTGGCGATCCACTTAAAGGCGCTCTCCTCGGAGGCTTGACCGGCGGTATTGGAGGTGGTATTAGTACCGCTTTGGGTACGGTTGGTACTACTGCGGGTACTATTGCTCCTGCTGTTTTGCCAGAAGTTGCTGCTACTACTGCTGCTGCTAACACTGTTGCTAGTGCTGCTCCAACTGCTTTGGCTGGTAACTATGCAGCAATTGCTCCCAACGCTGCTGCTCCAGCATTTACACAAATTCCAGCAGGTCAAACTTTTGCGCAGGCCAGCCAAGCGGCAATGAATCCCCCTGTAAATACTTTGGGTAGTGGAACATTCTTTCCCGAAGCTCCAAGCGGTGGTATTTCTAATTTACTCAGCAAATCAGCGGCTGCTCCTGTTGTCCCTACTACCCCTACTATCCCTAAAACTGGCGGTACTTTTACGGAAGGTATGCAGAGGTTTGCCAACGATCCAATTGCTTCAATAAAAGCCAACCCCATGACTGCTTTTAGCTCCGCTATTAAAGGCGCTACTGCTGGAAGAAAGAAAATGGAAGAGCCAGAAGAATACGATGGCCCGCTGAAACGGTTTAAATTTAATCCTGAAACTTATCGTCCTTCTTTTTATGCCGCCGAAGGTGGTATTGCCGATTTGGCTGCTGGTGGTTACGACCGCATGGTTGGCGAAGAGCCAATGTACTCACAGGCTATGGCACGGGGTGGTATCTCTAATCTGGGTAGCTACTCTGATGGTGGCCGTATGTTACGTGGCCCCGGGGACGGCATGTCTGATAGCATCCCTGCAAGTATTTCTGGCAAGCGCCCTGCACGTTTGGCAGATGGTGAGTTTGTGGTTCCCGCCGATGTGGTTTCCCACCTTGGTAATGGTTCTACCGATGCGGGTGCCAAGCAACTGTACGCCATGATGAATAAAGTTCGCCAAGCCCGTACTGGTCGTAAGTCTCAAGGCCGTGAGATTGACCCCCGCAAGTACACGCCTGCCTACGCATAAGGAAGAGCCATGATTATTCCAAACAAACACGACGGCTACCGAGCAGGTAGACGCTTGTACCATTTTGGCGGTGGTGGCGGCGGTGGTGGCCCTGCTGAACCTGCGGCTCCTCCTCCCCCTCCTCCCCGTCTACCATCTGCGGCTCCTCCGCCTGTGTTCCAAACCTATGGAAGCGGGGATAGAACTGGCTCGTTAGTGCAGTCTGGTAATAGCTTTCGTCCTTCTACATTGGACTACAGCAAGCCTATCTACGATCCTAATTACGCAGACAACATTACTGGCTATCAAGAATCAAGTCAGTTTTTTCAGCCCATACAACAGCAACAATACACTAACTATGCCAACCCGTTAACTGCCTTTAACGTCAGTAGTTACGGCACTAATCCCAGCATGTCTAAAAGTATGCAAGCCGCTACAGCCCCCGGAGCTGGTGGAGTTGATCCGTACTATGCACACTTGCGAAGTTACGGTGATCTTTTAAGTACCCAAGGCGACAGAAACAATATCAATACATTGATGCAAGATATGCGTCAGTATGGCATAAGCGCTCAAGACTTACAGAATGCCTCTTCTTCTAACCCCCAGTCTCAAATGCAGTCGCCTTTTAACTATAGCGGCGGTATGGGTGGCGGTGGTGGCGGTGGTGGCAATACGTTAACACCTGAAATAGCGCGAAATTTAATGCAGCGGTCTATGATGGGTGGTGTACCTACTTCAGAGTTTGCTAAATATGGTGGGTATGACGCAGTTCAATCTCTGTACGATGCTAGTGGCGGTAACTACGCTAAACCAACACAAGTATCAACACAGCCAATGCAATTTAATCCTTACACCAATAGTCCTAGTTATAGTGGTGGCATGCCCCAAATGCAATCTCCGTTTAGCTATCAACAACCTGTGGCGCAGCGCACATCATCTGGCCCAAGGCAAGCAATTGTTGGTAGGTCTTCTCAAATGCGTGGCGCTCCCAACGTGGTGTCACGTCGTGCAGAAGGTGGGATTACCTCGTTGCTGGATAATGACGAATGAATTTAACTGTTCGCCCTGTTGACGTTACCCATATCCAGCAAGTTTGGCCTATGGTGGAGGGCTATATCCAAGAAGCCATTGACAAGGGTGGAGAGTTTCCTGAGTGGGCTGCTGGCTACAACCTCTCTCATATTCAAGCCTTTGTTGTAAGTGGGCAGTGGTTGCTTTTGGTGGCGGTGGATGAAGAGCGCGTAATACATGGGGCAATGACGGTTTCTTTCCTTAACTACCCTATGCACAGGGTGGCGTTTGTAACCACTACGGGCGGTAAATTTATTGCAAATCCAGAACTTTTAGAGCAACTAAAAGCCTTGGTAAAACTTCATGGTGCGACTAAGATACAGGCATTCTGCCGGGAATCTATGGTACGCCTTTTGTCACGCGCCGGTTTTGAGCCGCGCAACATGCTAGTGGAAACACTGGTTTAAGGAGAATATTATGGGTGGTGGTGATAGCGGCGGGCCAACGACAACAACGGTTAATCAATCCAACATCCCTGAGTACCTGCGCCCTCAAGTTGAGTCGTTGCTTGGCGGGTCAATGAAGGAGTTGTTCAAAACTAAAGAAATTCCCGGAGTAGATGGTGCTCCAAGCACGTTTGAAATTGTAGGCACTAAGCCATTTACGCCTTACAGTACCAACATGCAGGACTATGTAGCGGGCTTTAGCCCTCTGCAACAACAAGTTCAGGCAAATGCGGCCAACTTGCAAATGCCCGGCCAGTTTAATTACGCCACCAACATGGCTAATGCTGCGGGTCAAGGTGGCATGCAATCTGCCCAACAAGCACTTGGTTATGGCAATGCTGGCTTCCAGTCTGGGCAAATGGGCCAGCAAATGGGTATGCAAGGCGGCGACTTCTACGGCAGTATGGGTGCGGACTACGGTGCTCAAGGTGCAGATTATGGTGCGCAAGCCGCTGACATTGGCCAAATGGGTCTTCGTGCTGAACGGACTGGCCAGCAAATTGGTAACCAAGCACAAGAATACGCTCGTCAAGCTGCTAATGCCCAGCAGAACTACGCTGCCCAAGCTACCAACCCCGCTGCTTATCAGCAGTACATGAATCCGTATCTGCAAAATGTTACTGATTTACAAAACGAAGCCGCTCAACGCCAAGCTGACATTGCCAGTACCCAACGTGGGGCACAGTTTGCCCGTGCTGGTGCTTATGGTGGTGCTCGTCAAGCCATTGAAAATGCTGAAGCTGACCGTGCTTTGCAGTCAACGATGAATATGAACCAAGCCCAAGGCTTGCAAAACGCTTACAACCAAGCGCAACAGAACTTACAGTACGGCTCTAACCTTGGTCTTCAAGGTCTTCAGGGAGCGCAACAGGGACTAGGTACTGCCTTGCAAGGTGGCCAGTTAGGTCTGTCCGGTATTGGTACTGCACTGCAAGGACTGCAAGGTGGTATGCAGGGTTCTGGTCTGGGTATGCAAGGCGCAGGCATAGGTTTGCAAGGTATAGATCGTCAACTGGCTGGTACTGCCCAAGGCATGCAGGGTGCAGGTATGGGTCTGCAAGGCGTGTCTGGTGCTCAAGCAGGTTACGGTCTGGCCAATCAAGCAGCGTCTAATATGGCCAATATTGGCACACAACAACTGGCTGGGCAGACTGGCATCTTGGGTCTACAAAATCAAATTGGTGGTCAGCAGCAACAGCAACAGCAGCAGATGATTAACCAAGCAATTCAGAACTATGCACAAGCGCAAGAAGCGCCAATGCAAGCGTACAACCAGTACAACTCTTTGCTTCGAGGCTACGCCTTGCCCGGTACTACGACTACGCAGTATCAAGCACAACCTACACTTGCTAACCAAGCGTTAGGTTTTGGTACGGCTGCGGTTGGTGCTGCTCAGTTAGGAAATGTATTTGGTGTTGGTAAAAAAGCAGGCGGTACTGTGAAATCAGGTATTGCAGACTTGGGCCTGTACAACGCAATGCACTAAGGAATAGTTATGAGCCTCAATAGCCTACAAGATGATATGTCCCGCCGTGCCGCTTCAATGGCGGCAATGGCTAAACGCGCACGTAATCCACAAGAGATTCAAGCCATACAGAAAAGTCTTGTGACAGGTGTTCAGAACGGCTCAATCCAACCGTATGTTGGTATTCCGCTGATTCAAGAATTGACAAAAAAACTGACCGAAGCCAAAGCTCAAATGGCGCAAAGCATAGCTGGTGCTGGGATGCCTCAAGCTCCACAAGGTGCCCCGATTGCCCAACAGGTAATGCAGCAAGCCGCTCAGGAAGAGCAGTCTCAAGGTCTTGAAGCCCTGCCATCTAACCTGCCGCAAGAGTATGCCGGTGGTGGCATCATTGCGTTTGAAGAAGGTGGTGAGGTTGAGCGGTATCAGAATGCGGGTCTAATTCCCAACATGTCTCCTCTGCCAGCGTATTCAGCTACAAACCCCAATGCAGCAATGGGCGAGTTCTTAAAAAAGCTAGGCATATCCACGTCTGAATTTGCTAACGCAAGACCTGAAGTTCAAAAAAACATACTAGATATGTTTAAAAATGCCAGTGAAGCTCCAAAACCAATGGCAACTCCAACGGTAACCCCTGCGGCTTCTACGCCTCCCTCAACATCCGGGTCTTATCGTGCGGGTCAAGCAGTAGGTCAAGCAGTGCGTGGCGGCGCATCAGGGACAGGTAACTTTTTGTCTCGTGGGCTTATGGATGTAATCGGTGGTCGCGCCACAGGAGCTATTGGGGCGTTTTTAACCCCAAGTCCTATTGCAGACGACCAAGCAGTATTAGCCGCTTTACGTGGTGAGGGTTATCGTGGCCAGCCTTACGATGTAATAAACGCACGTGAAATATTAAAAGCCGCAGGGATGGATCCTAATAAAGCTCCTGTTGCACCTGCTGCACCTGCGGTTACACCATACGACCCATCAACAGCTACTCGCCGTTCTCAATACACAAACGAACCCTATCCCACCGCTGGTGCTTCTGCTTCCGCCGCCCCTGCAATTCCCGGTGCTGGTAAATTTGTACCGCCTGTTTTAGAAGCATACAAGCCAACAATTTTAACTCTGCCAGAGCGCAAGATGGAGCCATTGACTGACCTTGGCGCAATTACCAAGGACATGGATAAAAAAACAAAAATAGCCGCAGAAGACGCGGTAACTAAAACGCAAAAAATATACGAGGATATGGACAAACCCGGTTTTGAAGCTCGTGAAGCCCGACTTGGTAAACGTGAAGTTGCGCAAGAAAAAGACTCAGCAATGGGTCGCGCTTTGAACCTGATAAATCTTGACTTTGGAATTGCTGATAGTAAAGAACGCAGTGTTGCGGGCGCTTTAGGTAAAGAAGGTCGT
>Ga0181357_1000863_pt1 | contig 11813 bp, 12 predicted proteins | sample Fa13VDMM110DN_FD_130094 | JGI IMG/M metagenome (GOLD analysis project Ga0181357, IMG submission 130094) | Freshwater viral communities from Lake Michigan, USA - Fa13.VD.MM110.D.N | ecosystem: Environmental > Aquatic > Freshwater > Lake | place: USA: Michigan | collected 2013-09-24 | reverse complement strand
CCAGCGATCTCCGAAAATAGACATCATTTTTTTGGTTGTAGTACGGAAAGAATCAAGAATTGCTTCTTCACCCTTATCTTTGTTTTCCCAATAACAACCTGCATAAATTCCACCAAGACAAGCCGAACTTGCAATGATGCCTTCATTGTGTTTTTGCAGAAGATCGTAATCCATACGAGGAAAACGATAGAAATTTTCGGTCTTATAGCTTTCAGAAATAAGCTTAAAAAGATTATTTAGACCTTTTTGATTTTGTGCAAGCAATACAAGATGTCTACGGCGATTTAAAAGGGACTTAATTTCTTTCTTCGAAGCCCCTTCATCTTCAACGTTTGTTGCAGTTACAGATTCATCATCTTTCTTCTTTTTCTGCGATTGTTGCTTTGTGTATTCTGCTTTCCATTCTTGTAACGAAGGAATAAAATAAGCTTCAATGCCGAAAATAGGCTTAAAGTTCTTACCTTCATTTTGCATTTTCTTTGAGTGGAGAACTTGGTAAGCCAATGAATTCATATTACCGTGATCAGTAATAGCCATTGCATCACCACCATTTTCATAGCAAAAATTCATATGTTCTTCTGGAAATCCCAAGGCATCAAAAATAGAACCGGGACCAGTATGACTGTGCAAGTTTACAAACGGAATAGCAGTTGTATTATTCATTAATATGTTTCCAGTTGTTGTAGTTAAATCTATAGTTTTTATCGTTCACAATCTTCTACGTTATATTCACAATATTGTTCTTCGCCTTGCCAATACGAGATTTCTCCATTTGAATCTTTCCCATCGTTAATGGGCTCTGTTGTATCAGGATCATCTGAAAGCTCAATCATTTTAGATTCCATAAGTTCTCCATCAGTAAATTTAAGTCTCCAAGTTCCTTTGGAGTTATATAACTCAATATATCCATGATGTTCCACATCTTTTAAGCCAATAAACTCGGAATGAAGCATACCCAGAAAAGGGTGAGTTCTTTCTGATTCCGGTATTACGTTGTATTTAATCAACTTAACATACAAACGGTTTTCTTGCAACACATAGATGGAAAGAGCATTAGAAAGATCTTTTGTCTGATAATCTCCCGCAGGAGGTCCGTTTTTTATATTATGTGGAATTTCAATATCGTCAAACATACCCATTTTATTTTTCTCCGTAAAGTTTGTTAAATCGAACTGTTTTAGTAAAAAGTGAAGGAATAAGTTTATGTTTTACCGTCAACGGTGAAGCCATATATTCTCTAAAACCATCCCAAGTTTTAGTGTCGAAACAATAATCTGGTTTCCATAAATAACTATTTTCAGTATCCATTTTAGCGAGTACATCACTAAAAGAGGAGTTATTTTTTATTTTAGACCATTTGACAATATTATATAGATCATCATTATCAAGTGTAAAAGCTGATGTTTGTCCGTCTAAAACTGTCTTGTCGTTATGAGAAACAAAAAATGGATCATTTGATTTTATTTGTTTTCGTAAATCATAAAGAGCATTTATATTATATTGTTGGTTTATAAAAGAACAAAAATATTTATCTGGTTTTGTCCATTTAGAAATTCTATTCGATACTTTTTTAACCATATAAGCACCATATAAAGTACTAAATGGTATAGTACAGTTTGTAAGATATTTAAGATCCATACCAATGTACATAATTGGAATGATTTTTCTTTTATATACTTTTTTACCACTTTTGTTGATATACCAGCATTCATACATTGCCGGATCAATAACGTGTTCGCCAAGAAGCTTTTTCACAATGCCTATATAATCATAATTTCCTACTATCCAGATAGTATCGCACCCAGCAAAGGCACATTCCATAACAGACTTATGAAACGGATAGTAATTAACTGCAATAGGATTTAAATAATCGGGCCAAATTGTGCCATATTCATTTTCATAGCCAGCAAGAGGGATAATCCCAGCTAAATTAAAAAAGGCTTTTTTTGACGCTTGTGGGGGACTCTCAATAGGTTCCATATTCTGTTCGGGGTTATTTGTTGTATTAACTGTTCTTCTACTTTATCAGTAGAATGAATGAACGTCAAGTTGTTTTGAGTTTTATATTCATTTAGTATAGGTTTTACAATTTCTCTGTTATTGAAACGAATATCAAGTTTTAAAAATCTAGGTATTTTTAATTCCTTTCTATAATGATAAATTCCGTTTTGACAACCTATGATGTTATTTTGTTTTGCAAGTTCTAATATTCTAAACTTAATGGCATAATCTGGAAGTTCTTCACTTATATCTTCAACCTTTGAAACAACAACTCCATTTTTATCTTTTATATACATTTGATTTACGAAAGATTCGCCAGTATCTATAAACATAGTTTTATATTCATGTAAGGAATTAAATTGAAAATAATCATATATTATCCCTTCATTATTTATTTTTACTATTGGTGGAAGGCCCTCGATATTTTCATCAAATAAATAAAGATGGTTTATGCTTAAAGCAAGAACTCTGGAGTTCCCCGTTGTTATTTTTAATATCCCTTCATGATCTATTCTGGCAGAACTTACGTTATTGCCCAAAGGCATCAACCCTTCTAACGAATGCACAAGTGATAAGCTATGCCATAAATCTATCTTTCTCATTCCATAGGTTTTTATTTCATTATTACATAATATTTCATTCTTTGTTCTAATATTTGAAAAAGAATATTGTGGATCAAAAAATTCAAATGATCTTGGTTTTCCTCGTAAAGAAGAATAAAAAAGCGGTAGTTGATTCGCATATGCATACATCATTGCGTGCATATTAGAACCAAATACCGCTTCATCATAGTTATGAACTATGCCTTTCATTGCTCTCGATTAGGAAGCAAACCAGCTATACGCATAGCATGAATAGTCTCTGTAAACGCACCAGTTTGCTCTGCAAGCGAAAGCATTTGTTTAGCTATGTCTTGTATCTCAACCTGTGCATGTTGTTCGTTACGAAGCTTCTGGAAGTGTGCAAAGGACCGCCAGTTAAACATAATGTCGCAAGTTATTTGAATACCATATGGAAGATAAAATCTTGCTGATTCTTTTGCTCTTTTACGAGAAATACCTTTAGCTTCAAGTTCTTTGATACATTCATGATAGTTAATGAAGGAATTTTTAATGTGGGATTCAAGTTGGGCTTTTTGGGTTTCAGGCCAATCTCCAGGAATATAAAATTTATCCATAGTAAACTCTTTATATCTCGCTGATTCAGCATTAATATTAACGCCAATACGATGTTTTAAGAGATGAATGTGGGAAGCGACATCTGATGTTACAAGAAAGTGGAGTGATGATTTTTCGAACGGAGTCAAATGACCATCTTTGGCAAGCATGGTCAAAAGTTTGCCGATTCTACCACGTTTTTCATCATTCAACTCTCTGGAGGTGGAAGTCCAAGCAGACAAGGCAATTGTTTCATCTGAACCGTAATGACCGATTAATTCAACTTTGTTTGTGTTTATCAATGACATTGATGCTCCATTATTGCATATTTGGGGGTTCTTCTTTTGGTGGCTGGGCTTTCGTGCCGAAATAATAAGCAAAAACCATCAAACAAGTTTGTTGAATAAATTCTAATACTTTTAATGCTTCTTGCTCGTTTAGAAGTTCAGTCGAAGGACCAGCAATAATCTTATCAGCAATAAATATACCGGCTATGAGAGCGAACATAGTTGTAACGAACTGTGTTAATGCTGCATGATCCGTTTTAGCTTTGTGATAAATATAAGTTACAATGCCAACAACACTGGCAATAATACCAATTGCCAGTACGATTGCTATGAAGCTTGTTCCGTAAGAATCATAAAGACTTGGATATTGTCTTTCCTGCGTAGTTACTTGTGTTGACGCAACTTCATGAATATTCAAAGTAGTTTGAAATGCTTCCATTGATTGTTGTTCTGGAACAATAACTGTTTCATCTTGTGTACATGAAACTTGCGGAATTGGATCTGATGTCGGATCCATTTTATTCGTTTTCTTCTTCGTCTGCTATAATACCAATAACATTCTTTTGCTGTTTAATCGTGCGATAAGCTTGACGGAGTTCATCAAAGTCAACATCTTGCTTCATAAGACGATAAGCGCGAAGAGCGAGCTTAACATCATCTTTATCAAGCCAGCCATTATCCACATATGATTTACGAAGGTCTTTACGTTGTTCCCTGAAAGGAAGCATAGCTTCTTCAAGAGCGGCAATAGACTTGATATAATTTACGATATATTCTTCTTTACTCATTTGGTCAGACACTATTTCTCCATTTTGAAAGTAGTTGTTTTAATTGCTTAATCTATATTAATTCATAATCAATCATGTTTTCATGATGAACAATAGACTTTTCAGTTCTATTTAGCTTTTTTCTATTATTTAAGAACTTTTTGTGCGATTGCTGAAACTGCCATTTTTTCTAATCTTGAAAGTTTCTCATAACTTTGAAGTCCTTCATTAGTGCTAATAGGACGATTATTAACTTTTGTCATAATTTCGGCACTTTTACCATATACAAAGTTTCCGAGAGGCTCTTCTTGTTCAAGGCCAGGGAATTCTGACTTGTTTGTACCATACAACTTATTATCTTTTCCGCCTTGTGGCACAATCAAAACTGAATCTTGACAATATTTCTTACCAAGATTCTTGATTTGATTGTAAAATAAAGGATTGTCGGTAAGGTTTACGACAAATAGTGAATCTTCTTTTACTTCAACTGCTTTTGGCGTACTAAAATTTTCTACGAAAGTTCCATCAACAGCAGTAACTCCATAACCAAGTTTAAGAAGTGTTGCTTTTAAATCACGGTTATTAAGTTTATTAATATTAATAGGTTTTAAATTTTGATCTTGATGAATTGAAGGTGCTTTATCATCATGTACACAACTATCGTGTTCAGAAGGATTATTTCTAAATGCGGTGATAATAGCGCAATCATGTTGCTCAACATGCTGACGTATTCTTGAAAGAGAAGACTCTTGGATTACTTGATGCACAACTTTCTTCAACTCGTTTAGATCCACTTTTTAACCCTCCGTTTCGGTTACAACTGCTATAATATAATTATCTGTTACTAAATAGAACTTTTCATTATTAATTTCTATTTCTTCTAAAACATTTGCTGGAACCAATATGAGAGATTCTGGTTCATATTTATTATTTGAGTCTTCAATAACCCTCATAACTTTATATGGCTCATCCTTTTCCCGATAATTGGTTGGAAGAACAAATGATCTTTCTTGTACAGGTACTGTATCCTGTTTGTTTTCGATAAGCAAGTATCTATTTCGTGGCGATAAGAAATACATTTTTTAATCCTCTAAAAATCTTTTGTTTAAATAATATTCATCTATTGATATAAAGTTTGTTGTTCTTTTATTACAATATTTGCAGCAGAAATCAACAGACATAAGACCATTAAAAACGGCTTCTTTTCTACCAGAAGAAATCCAATAATGGACTTTGCTTGTTGGATCGAAAGGAAAACATTTTGTATTTTGATCTGTTCTTGGTACTAGGTGATTACACTTTTCCATATCATCCTCCTGATTGATTATAAAGTAAATATAACCAATCAGGAGGATTTGTCAAGATATAGTCAGCAAATTAAGAGCATTTACTCCACCCACAAGACGTGCAGCTTACGCAGCCATCCTGATAAGAAAGTTCTGTGCTGTTACATTCTTCACAAGTTTTTTGTCCAGTAGCCTTTGTGCCATCTGGTACATATTGCTTTAGAACTCTTGCAAGACAACGTGCAAAAGAAAACATATCTGATGTTTCATCTTTCTGTAGTTGTTCCACAACATAGTTTATTGGTGCTCCGTGACGAAGAGACAAGGAAAGAAGTCGTGTAAATGCTGAATAGTTTGCATTATCAAAGACTTGAACTACATCTTTTACAGACATATCATTTACAACCAAATCGTATCTTGCTTTATTTTTGGTAATAGAAGTTTTGATAATGGTTCCCTTCTTTGCACTCCTTGGAAGATCAACAAGTTTGTTTGCTCCTCCGAGAACCTCGTATGGTTTTTCATCCATAAGACCAACAAGGATAGTCCATTTTTCTCCCTTAACCGACAAGTTATGTATATCACAATTCAATTCTTGTGGTCTTTTTGGAGCATTATGTTGTGGAAATGTTTCTTTCTTGGTTTCAGTGATAAGAACACCATCACGGGAACCATCTACATAAACAGTAATACCTTTCAGACCAAGTTTCCAACCAAGTTGATAAAGTTCAGATACAACCTCTGGGCTTGTACCTTTTGGAAGATTGATTGTAGAAGAAATAGAGTGATCAATATGCTTTTGGATTATTGACTGAATCTCTACACGTTTTTTCCAATCGATTTTATCTGATTCGGTAAAGAACGATGGGACAGTATCCGTCTTGAATCGAGACAGGTATTGACTAACATTCTGGTGGTATACTTTGTATTCTGCCCATTTATCTCCAACAGTATCAATAAATGCTGCTGCTTGATCTTGCTCATTGTGTGAAAGTTTACGACGGCGAATATAGAAGTTTCTAAATACTGGCTCTAATCCAGAAGAAGTTTGAGACATAATAGAAACAGAACCAGTAGGAGCATTAGTAAGAATGCTGATGTTTCTCCGTCCTTTTGTCCTAATCATTTCACGAAGATAAGGTGGTAATGATTGAATAAAAGCATTATCTTTTTCTTTTAGCCAATCAAATACAGGGAATGCTCCACGTTCTTTCGCCAGAATACAAGATTCGGTATAAGCATTTTCTTTGAGAGAAGCATAAATATTATCAATTGTAAATAATGCTTCTTGCGAATCATATGGTAGTTGCATACAAGCAAGAGTATCTGCAAGTCCATGTGTTCCTAGTCCAGTTCTACGACCATTTTTGCAAGCATCATAGAGTTTTTGCCATAATTCTTTTTCATCTGGCGTATCTGCTTTTTCAAGAATTAAAGCAAGCTTTTCAAGTTCAAGTTCCACAAGATCATCAGATAGACGCATAGCACGTTGAACAACAAGACCAAATTCTTCATAATCAAATGTTGCACTATCTTCGAATGGATTCTTAACAAATGATTTTAAATTAACAGAGATAAGACGACAAGAATCATAAGCAGAAAGGGGAATTTCTCCACAAGGGTTGGTTGTAATTGTCTTAAACCCTACATCTTTATAAGATTCTGCTGGAAGAAACTTCTCAATATTACCCCACATTAGAAGTCCCGGTTCCGCCGTTTTTGTGGCGGAATCGACAATATTCTTCCATAAGTCTCTGGCTCTAATAGTTTTAGTGTAAGTAGGATTAGGGGAATCAACAGGAAATTTAAGAGTAAATTCTTGATCTTGATCCACAGCTTCCATAAAATCGTCGGAGATTCGGATTGAGACATTTGCACCAGTCACCTTCGTTAAATTCTGTTTCATTACAGCAAATTTTTCAATATCAGGATGCCTTACATCCATAGAAATCATAAGAGCACCACGTCTGCCATTTTGACCAATCATTCTACAAATATAAGAATAAAAATCAGCAAATGACCAAGCACCAGTTGTAGTACCGGCAGAATTATTGACTGACAAGCCATCTGGTCGCAGATTTGATAGATCAAGACCTACGCCACAACGACGTTTGAAAAGATTAGCAAGATGCTTACCAGCATCTACGATTGAAGAAACATTATCTTCTGGTGAAGCTACAACCACACAATTAGAAAGAGAGGCAACAGCAAAGTTATTTCCAATACCAAACATTGGAGAACCTTGTGGCACAATATATTTAAAATAACTAATGTCGTTAATTATTTGTTCTAATGATAATTGTCTTTCACCACCAAATTTGGTTTCAATACGAGAAAACTCCGAAGCCAAACGATTATGCATATCATGAGGAGAAACTTCTTCATATTCACCTTTCTTATTCTTTAATGCATACTTCGTTATAAAAACGTTTGTTGCAAGCTCATCTCCATTAAAATATTTTAATGTTTTATCTAAAACTTCTTGTTTACTATACATCTGGCATTGTCTCCGTTTTTGTGTTTTTCTTATATTTTGAATATTTCTTTTTAAGATTTTCTTCTTGTTCTTTTGATGTTTTAACCATCAAATCAGAAGCACTTTCTCCATTTGATTGAAGAACTTTAATTTTTACATTCGATGTGTCCATATGGATTGGATATACTATTCCATCTGGTCCATTACGATTTTTTGCAATAAAGATTCTACCACTATTAGTAGCTTTGTCCTCTATGGTTCTGGAAACAGAGAAAATAAAATCTGATACAAAGCATTTATTGAAAGCTTCGCTAATAGATTCCATTGTAATTACTTCTGCATTTAGTCCAGAACGATTTGTCTGTGATGCGGTCCAAACAGGACAATTGTTTTCTTGTGCAATTCCTCGCAACTCTTCGTAAATAGTTTCTAATTCTTGTCTTTTCTCGCGTTGATTGGAAATGGGCCTCAAAAGATCACCATAATCTACGATAATCAAATCTGGCTTACATTCACGCATTTTTAGCTTTTCAAGATGAAGTTTGATTGTGTTTGTTGTTGCAGATTTAGTTGGATATTCCTTAACAATTAATTTACCTGTAAGATTTTGAACAGTATCAAAGATCTGTTCTTTGAACGAATAGAGATCACCAAGGTTTATACCTGTTAAGCAACTATCATAGCGTGAAGCTACTACTGAATCTGCAAGTTCCAAAGTATAATGAACAACACATTTTCCTAGCTTTAGTGCTTCCGTACCAAGATGTACAAGAACCATTGATTTTCCGGCACCTGTAGGAGCAATAACAACTCCAAGTTCACCAGCACCAAGACCACCCTTACATACTTCGTCTATTTCTTGCCATCCAGTGGTTATTGGATTTCTTGTCTTGATCTGAAAACGTTTCTCAAAATCAACAAGATAATCATATCCAAAATCAGTTGAAGAGCCAAGTTTCAAAGCATCATTAATAGTCTTTGAAATTTCATCAAAGGAAGAACTTTGAAGAAGTTTAACAGACTTTAACATGGCTTCTTTCAATTTTTGCTTTTTACAAAAATCAAGAGAAGTTTCCTTTACGAAGTCAGAACCTTCTGGTTCCTTGTTCTGAATTCTAGCAAAATAATCACGAACTTGTTTTTGAACTGTCTCATTCTGGTCTTCAAGACCTGTTCGAAGCAAAGTAGTTACGATGTCATACGTTGGATGAACCTTATACTTTTCTTTGTATTCAAAAATCTTCTGTGTGAATACTTGAAGATATTTAAGTTCAAGAAACTCTGTTGATAGTACTTCTTTTATTTGATCTGCAAACGGACGATCAAGAACGATAAGTTGGCACAAGTTCTCTTGGAAAGCTTTTCCAAAAATAGCAAAGTTGTCTTTTTCGACAGACATTCAATCCTCAACACAGATACATTATAACCTATCATACCTGGGAGGTCAATGGTTTATCCCAAGAACATTTTCCATCTGCTGTTAAGATGTTTAAACTCTTGCAGTTTTTGTTTTGGAATAGAAGTAGAAGATTTAAACATAGTGTTTATTGCTTCTATCATCTTGTCTGTTAAACTTTCTTTCGTTTCGTTTTGGAACATATTTGCTGCTGCTGTAACATATTCATCTTTTGCATTTTCTTCAAAATCTATTTTGATATAAATCATCAAATCTTCATCAACATCAAAGAAGACGTTAAGATCGTTATAATCTGGAAACTCATAAATATTATTTTTCAGATATTGAACAAATTTCTTATTTGTTAAGTTTGTTTTTACTGCTTCAAGATTTTTGATTTCGTTAAATGGGATTACTAACCCTATTTCTCCTGAAACGATTGATGGATTATCCATAGCATCTTCGTCCCCTTCCAGAGTCCAATCAGATTCAAAATCTTGATTGATAATATCTGTATTTAATCTTGCAAGAGCACCACCATCTATAACACCTTCTCTTTTGATATAAACATTTATAATATAATTTATAGTAGCTATTTTATTATCTCTACTTTTAAATTGATAAAACATGTTTCCTAAATAATCGATTAAGTCGTTTACGCTACGGATCGAAGTGTCAATAAACCTTTTTTCCATTGGATATAATTTTATCCTCATAAAATCAGGATATTTTTCATATTCTGCTTTTGCGGAGACATATTTGTCTTCTATTAATTCTGATATTTCTTCTTGTAAGAATTTTAAACCCTTTTGAGAAACCAAAAATTGCAATGATTTTTCTGATATTACTTCGTTGAAAGGAATATCATAATAATAGTAAACTTTTGGATCAATATGTACATAATCATCTTGCATTTCGGCAGTATAATCTTCGTCACAAGCTAATGAAACTTTCCATTTTTTCATGTTTGCGTTAAATTCATCAATTTCTTTTTTTACTTCTTGTTTTAAAGGACCAATGTTTTCTGTGTCAACTTCTGTTTGTGTAATATTATCAAAATAAACATTGTTTATTAGTTTGAAGTCTTTAAGTCCTTCTACTTTATTTTTTAAAGAACTGAATAGTTGGCCCACACTAGTATCTTCATATGAGCCTCCAAGTCTATAAAAATCTGAAAGATTTATATTTTTATTATTTTCTGGACTTGAATAGAAATCAAATACTTTTTTAAATTCGGTTGCTTGTTGTGAGATTACCCATTGCTCGATAGTTTCTTGAAACCCTTTTATATTTGTTCCGTATATTCTATCTTCTGGAATTGCGAATGAGATTTCAAGATCGGGATTATCTAATACTCTTAAACGAATTCTTGCGATTGGATCTATCGCTTGTTGACCTCTTGACTCATCGGATAAGACAAATTTTTGAGTTAAATCTATTGCTTTTGCATCTTCTGTTATAACTAAATAAGCAATCGCTCCCCCGTCGCGGGCTTCTGCAACTGCACAGTTATAGTACGAACCACCACCAGCATATAAACCAGTTGGTCTTGATTTTGGAGCATGACAAGAAGTTATATTTTTAAAGTCGGACATTCTTAAAACATCTACGGGATGTCTTGAAAAAAGAACAGAGTAAGTTGACTCTTCTGCCATCTTACCTTTTATTTTTGCAGCTTCTGTTTGCCAAGTTTTGATAAAATTATTTATTTTTTGTTCGGCTTTTTTAAAAGCCATATCAGCAACATATTGCCCAGATATGGCTTCTCCCATTAAGGCTTCCATTTGAGAACTAATTTTGTTTAATTCTGGATTAGTCGCAGTATATTCGGCAATATCTGCTAAATCTGGACTTTGTTGATAGGCTTTATCAAAAATAATCTCATGTTTTCTTAATAAATCTAAAAATGTAGTCCAAATGGCATTTACTTTCATTTGACGAGTTTGAACTCTTTTTACACCTTCAAATTCTCTTTCGGAACTTTTGGAAGCTATGCCAGTGTTTAAATCGACTTTCCACCCAGCAACAACTAAAGTATTAAGAAGTTCTCCTAATGCTCCTTCATCTTGGTATACGTTGTAAGCAATAGGAACAAGAATTCTTAACTTGTTTCCAAATTGATTATTAAATGGTAAAACAGAAGGATTATTTGTTGCCTTATCAATTGCGTCTTGAATAGATACTAACTCTTCATCTGTAATCTCTGTAAGGAGATTATCTATTTTTTTATTCCATTCTTTAAAAATGTTTTTTGATTGATGGAAGTTCATTTTTTTATTATTCCCAGGCTTTGCAGGACCAATAACCAGCAGAAGTCTTATCTTTCTTTTGATCGCATTTATGTCTTGCTCTAAAAGATTTACGTCTTGCTGGAATATTCTTTTTAATTGTCATGTTGGGATCGCCAAAATTTACTTTCTTGATGTTTCCGGTTTTTGGATCT
>Ga0181357_1000860_pt1 | contig 11832 bp, 11 predicted proteins | sample Fa13VDMM110DN_FD_130094 | JGI IMG/M metagenome (GOLD analysis project Ga0181357, IMG submission 130094) | Freshwater viral communities from Lake Michigan, USA - Fa13.VD.MM110.D.N | ecosystem: Environmental > Aquatic > Freshwater > Lake | place: USA: Michigan | collected 2013-09-24 | reverse complement strand
CTTCCATCTGAAAAACTAACTCGCATCGACGAGATTGTAGACAGATATATGAAGTCACTTGATCTCGGCATCGACGAAGATAGGAATTACAGCTGGTCGCTGGATAAGCTGACCTTTAAGAACACACTTGCGTTTCGAAACGATAATGTCATTGATTTCTCAAAATCATCAGGAATTACTGGGATCTTCGGTAAGAATCGAGCAGGAAAATCATCCATCATCGGTAGTCTTGTCTACTGTCTATTTAACACATCAGATCGCGGATCACTTAAAAATCTGCACATCATCAACGACAAAGAGAATACATGTGATGCTGAAGCTGACATTACAGTCAAAGGTGACAAATACAAGATCACACGGCGCACAAAGAAGACATCTAACAAGCGCGGCGATGTCAATGTCAATACGTCACTGAGCATTAGTAAGCTTGATACAGATTTACAGCTTAGTGACGTGTCAGATGAGCAACGTCGTGAAACAGAAAAAGTTCTACGGCAACTTATCGGCACAGCAGATGATTTCTTCATGACGACACTCGCTGCGCAAGGAAATCTTAATAAGTTTTTTGATGAGAAGTCGACGTCCCGCAAGCAGATCATAGGAAAGTTTCTTAATCTCGATGTTTTTGATGCCCTGTACGAGCGATCTCGTGAAGATCTGGTTCCGCTTCGAGCATCTTTTAAGGGCCGTAGAGACAAGCAACAAATTGATGCCAAGATTGAAGATTCAAAAAAACTGCTCTTCGACGAGAGATGCAAATCAGATTTGCTCGATGCAGAGCACGAAAAGCTAACTAAGAAAATCTCAGGTTTGCGTGACGTAGTCAACGGCGATGCCTCGGGTGAAGCAGCGCTTAAACTTCGTGATCTCGAAAAACGTAAAGATTCAATTGATCTGAAGCTGAAGGACATAAAATCAACTGTTGCAAGCGCGAGAGATGAGTATGTTAAGCACCAGACAAGATTAGACAAGTTTAAGCGCGTTCGTGACGTGTTCTCAATCAATGATTTGCGCCAGACACTAAGCCTCCAGCAGGCGCTTGAGATGAGTCTCGAATCAGCAAATCGTGAACTGCAACAACACGTTAAGGCACTTTCACGGCTAAATGAAGATGTTAGCATTCTATCAACTGTGCCTTGCAGTGATGAATATCCTAAGTGCCCCTTTATCAAGAAGGCTTTTGAAAGCAAGTCAAAGATCTCACAAGAAAAGACAGATATCGACCAGCAAAAATCACTTATCAATGACATGCAAATCAAGCTTGCTGATTACACTTCGCAAAATGTTGATGACAAGATCAAGAAATATGAGCAAATGCTGTCTGAAGAACGTAATCTTCTACTAGAAGTTAGCAAGCTTGATCTCAAGATCGAGCATAACGAGAAGACAATTGTGGAACAAGAAGAAAATCTATCAGAGCTTAACACTGAAATAGATCGACTTCGAGCAGTCGTTAGTGACTCATCAGATTTGTGTGGTGTGTATGACACAATCAAAGAAGTAGAGATTAAGCTTGAGAGAGAACGCAAAGAGCAGATTTCTAATGCCAGGAACATCGGCTCATACGAAGCAGCCATCGAGACACTCACCGCAGAGAAAGAGACACTTGAAAAGGATCTAATCGATCTTGAAATTTATGAGCTTTTTAATGTCTCAATGTCAAAGAAAGGTTTACCGTCGCGCTTAATTTCTAAACTTCTGCCGCTTGTCAATGCAGAAATACAGAACATTCTTTTAGGTGTATGCAACTTCACAGTTGAGCTTGAAGTCGATGATGATTCTAATTCACTGGAAGTTTACATTAACTACGGTGACAAGAGAAGGATAATTGAGCTAGGCTCAGGAATGGAAAAGATGATTTCTGCAATTGCGACAAGAGTTGCTCTCATCAATATGTCATCACTTCCAAAGTCTAATATTTTCATCATTGATGAAGGATTTGGCGCGCTCGACGATGCAAATCTTGAAGCGTGCACACGTCTGCTTAAGTCTTTGAAGAAGTATTTTAATCAAATTCTGATTATCTCACATGTCGATGCCATCAAAGATGCAGTTGACAACTTTGTTGAGATTAATTGGGTCGACGGCGGTGCGCATGTCAGATATGAGTAATGTAACGCCGCTATTCTGTCATGTATGCGAAACTGTGATGTCAGCATTGCGCGATGCTGAGTATCATAGATTACATGGTTGTTGTGAGGCGTGTGGCACTAAATGGGCTGAGCGGCAGCGCAAAGCCTGGCTCGACGGATGGCGCCCCGATATTTCTGAAATTCATTCTGATGTTGAAGAGAGAAGAAGGCGTATATTTATTGAAATAGATAGACTAAGAGGGTTATAGCATGCTTTCAATGCAACAAGTCAATACACTAGGTCAGTTAATCAATACAACTTATGGAAAGAGTTCGACAGTAGCATCGCCAACATCATCAATTAAGATGTCATTGCAGGGAAATGCCTTAATTGTTAAGTACATAACAATTGTTCACTATGCATCCGAACAATCCATGCGTGAGCAGAGCAAAGAGCATGAGAGAGCTGCTGATCAACTTACCAAAAAGACAGTCATCGAAGTTGAAAATGAATTTAAGAAAATTGAGGGAAAAAGTTTAAAGCTTACTAGGAAAAATTCTGATAGCGGAATTGAGCTGATAAGCATGTCGCCTTACAATCCACGTAAAGTTGCTTATTTTAGACTGAATACAACATATGAAATTGATGTATGAATACAAGCAACAAGACAAGACAAGTAACTGAAATAATACGATGTGGTAAAGATCCTACGTATTTTTTCAATAATTATGTAAAAATACAGCATCCAACAAGAGGAACAATTCCGTTTAAAACGTTCCCATTTCAAGATGTCTGCGTTCAAGATTTTATTGAAAATCGATTCACTGTTATTGTCAAAAGTAGACAGTTAGGATTGTCTACGCTTGTTGCTGCTTACTCTGTGTGGTTAGCGTTATTCCAGAAAGACAAAAATATTCTAATTATTGCAACCAAGCTAAGCGTTGCGCAAGTCTTTATCAAGAAAGTCAAGACAATGGTGAGCAACCTTCCTGCTTGGATGGTATTGCCGCAGATCACACTAAACAATCGGCAAATGATCGAGTTTAGTCACGGCTCGTCAATTAAAGCAGTGCCTACCTCAGAAGATGCAGGTCGATCCGAATCACTTTCTTTGCTGATTATTGATGAAGCAGCATTCGTCAGAAACTTCGACGATCTTTGGACAGGCTTGTACCCGACAATCTCAACAGGTGGTCGCGCCGTTGTGCTTTCGACACCTAACGGCGTCGGCGGCCAGTATTATAAGCTTTTTACAGAAGCAGAATCAGGATTAAACGAGTTTAAGTCAATCCGTCTCAACTGGGACGTGCATCCAGAGCGCGATCAAGCATGGTTTGATAAAGAAACACGAAACTTATCCGCTAAAGAAATCGCCCAAGAATACTTGTGTGACTTTGCTGCGTCGGGTGAGACATTTCTCAACGACAGCGATATTAAATGGATTAGCAAGATCATAAGGCCACCAATAGATCGCGGCGGACCGGACCGCAATGTCTGGATCTGGAAGCAGCCGTTAACAGAGCACAAATACATCATCTCAGCTGATATTGCTAGAGGTGACGGTAAAGATTTTTCGGCATTTCATGTAATTGATTCTTCTGAGGGCGAAATTGTTGCTGAATACAAAGGCAAGATTGCACCCGACAAGTTTGGTGATCTACTAAACGAATACGGGTTGCGGTACAATAAAGCACTCATGTGCCCAGAGAATAATTCATTTGGTTATGCAACGATAGTCAAGCTTAAAGATCTTAACTATCCAAAGATGTATTACAATAAGAATAAATCAGTCTACATCGGCGATTATGTTCCACCTGCAGAGACAGAACTCGCAGGATTTACAACTAGCGGAAAGTCACGCAACCAGATTCTTACTAAGCTAGAAGAAGTCATTCGAAATAAGCAATTAATGATTTATTCATCACGATTTTATGAAGAGCTCAAGACGTTTGTGTGGAATGAGAACAAGGCACAAGCGATGAAGGGTGAGAATGACGACTTAATTATGTCACTTGCAATCGGCACGTGGATGTATGATGCATCGACCGACTACAACAAAGATGGTGATAAACTTAATCAAGCAATGTTGACAGCAATGGGCTTCAAGAAAAAAGAGTTTAATGGTGCTTCAAATGATGTAATATTGAACAAGCACCAACAAGAGGCAAATCGTGACAGAGCGTTACGAGGATACTCAAAGCCTATGAATTTGCCACCAGAATTCATGTGGCTAATAAAGAACTAGGAGCATAGATGGCAAAAAACGAAAATCTCTTCTCCCGACTAACCACGCTATTTAGAAGTGGTCCAGTCATAAAGAGAAGAGTCAGAGACTTTAAAGCAACAGAAAAAACAACCTCTGCTTTTGAACAATTCAGAAAAGCACAAAGCTACGTCTACAGCTCAGCAATGTCTGCATACGGTTCATATGACCGAATGGCAAGATACTCCGACTTTCAAGAGATGGAGTATACACCCGAAATTGCGAGTGCACTTGACATTTATGCTGAAGAGACCATCTCACCTGATGAGCGCGGCAATGTTCTTCATATTTATTCTGAAAATCCTACAATACACAAGCTATTAAATGAGCTTTTCTACGACACGCTAAACGTCAATTTTAATTTGACTTCGTGGTCACGAAACATGTGCAAGTATGGAGATTTTTTCCTCTTCAACGACGTCTCACCCGATCAAGGCGTTGTTAATGTTTATCCGATCCCTGTCAACGAGATTGAGCGTGAGGAAGGATATGACAAGAATGATCCAATGGCAGTCAGATTTCGATGGGTTACACAGGGAAATCAGATTTTAGAGAATTGGCAAGTCTCACACTTTAGAATTCTCGGTAATGACGCATTTCTACCATACGGATCATCAGTTCTTGAAGCAGCACGTCGTATTTGGCGACAGCTGATTCTTGTAGAAGACGCAATGTTGGTCTATCGTGTTGTTCGTGCGCCTGACAGACGTGTTTTCTATATTGACGTCGGCAACGTTCCGCCAGAAGATATCTCAAATTACATGGAGCAAGCACAATCACAACTCAAAAAAAGTCAAGTTGTCGATAAGCAGACAGGCCGTGTTGATCTAAGATATAATCCACTATCAGTTGATGAAGACTACTTCATTCCTGTTCGTGGCGGCCAATCTGGAACTAAAATCGAGCCGCTCGCCGGAGGCACAAATACAGCTGCCATCGAAGATGTTCAATATATTCAAAAGAAGCTCTTTGCTGCGCTTAAAATTCCAAAAGCTTATCTCGGTTATGATGAAGGCCTTGGCGCAAAAGCTACGTTGTCGCAAGAAGACATTCGCTTCTCAAGAACGATTGCAAGAATACAGCGCACAATTATTTCTGAGATGAACAAAGTTGCAATTATTCATCTTCACTCAAACGGATTTGATGGGCCAGATCTGCTTGATTTTGAGTTAAAGCTTACAAATCCTTCAACTATTGCAATGCAGCAAAAATTGGAACTTTACAACACAAAATTCCAGATTGCAGCGTCAGCAATGGGTGTTGCAGGTTTGGTTGACAAAAGATGGATTAGAAAGAAAGTATTTCAAATGTCTGATGAAGAGATTGATTCAATCGATACGGGTCTTATCAAAGACAAAGAAGTTGAACTCAAGATTGAAGCTGTTAAGCTCCCTGAAGATAAATCTACTGTTCCAGACATGTCAATTGCCGGTTCGTCAATTCCAACAAGTCCGTTCGCCGAAACACCACCGCCTCCTGAACCTCCCGGTGCTGAAGCAACGCCACCGTCACCGTCACCGCCAGAGAGCGCAGCTCCGCCGGGTCCCGTGACGGCATCAGATAGTCGTAATAAGATGAGTTTAAATCTTTTAGGCGAACCTGATTTTGATCTATCAAAACTCTCTATTAATGATGAAAACGCACCGATTAGAGCACAAAATACAGTCGATGCAATCGGTCGCAAGCTTTTAGGTGAAAGAATCGAAGGCAACACTAAAGCTGACAGAGATAGATACAATGCTAAACGCGCGCGCCGCGGCCACTTGCACAATATGTCAGATCACTCATCAATGGTGTCACATGACAAGTCAGATCAAACAGATTCAATAGCACACCCGTTCGGCGCAAAAAATGATCTTATAAATCCGTTCAAAGATGTGCTCAAAGAGATCGAAGATGAAGATGACTACAAAGAAGACAGAGATTACATATTTGCAGATGCGAGAATGTCTGAAGTCAACAGAATGTTAGATGCTTTGCGGCGCAGAAAGATAGTTAATAAGCAGAGCTCTGCGTCTAATACGCCAGAGGGGGACGAATGAATATCCAGCATAACAAGAAAAGAAACGTCGGAATTATTTATGAGCTTTTGCTAAGAGCAGTATCATCTGCAATAGTCGAGGGTGATAAACAGCGCGCTCAACTTGCACTGGATATTATTGAGAAGCATTATGACAAAAAGACCGAGCTTTACAAAGAATATCGTCTCTTTAATGCGCTAATCAAATCAACTGTTAGTGACACACCTGTCGCGGCTGCTGTTCTCTCAGAAGCAAAATCTGCCGCACGCAGATCAAATCATAAAACTCTTGATTATGAAAAGTCAATTCTGATTAGAGAAATCAATCATAATCTTCGAGATGACAGTTTCTATCAAAGAAGAATTCCTGATTATCGACTTTACGCTACAGTTCAAAATTTAATAAACGAGTGGGCAGCAGGAGACGCATCAGATTTAACTAAGATGATAATGCTAGAAGGACAAGTTGTCCAATGGTTGCTTAAAGATAAGATTGTTGAATCAACTGATTTGCAGGCGCCTACACCTGAAGTTGATAGCTTAGTTGTCAAGATTATGAATGAGAAATTCAACGAGAAATATGCAGGAAAACTCAATCAAGATCAAACAGAACTCATACAAGAATATATTTTTAGCATAGAAAGCGGTCAAGAATCTAAGTTTGCTAATCGTTTAAATAGCTTACGTGAGACTGCGCTTAAGAAGATAAGCGTTCTTAAAGCTTCAACTGATAATTCAACGCTACAAGATAGAATACCTAAAGTTGAGAAAGCTTTGCACGGTCTAGTTTTTGAATCGCTAAGTGATGAAGTTATTTCTCGATTCATGACTATTTCCCAACTTATTGTAGAGCTTAGTGAGGAGGACGACAATGTCTAATGATAACATGGTTCTTTTGAAAGAATGGCTACCGCTTCGATACTCACCTGAACTTGTTCGTGAGTCTAAGCTGACAAATGGCGGCAGAGTCATGCTTCGAGGCGTTATCCAGCGTGCAGACACGCTCAACCAGAACGGCAGAATTTACCCAAGAGCAATTCTTGAGCGCGAAATTGATAACTACCAAAAGTTTATTCGAGAGAATAGAGCCTTAGGTGAATGTGATCATCCTGATACTTCTGTTGTTGAACTTAAGAATGTATCACACATTGTTAGAGAAACAAAGATGGAAGGCGACACGGTATCAGGCGTCGTCGAGCTGCTTGACACACCTAGCGGTAAAATCTTGCAAAGCTTAGTTGAGGCAGGCGTAACGCTAGGCATTTCTTCTCGGGGTGTAGGATCAACGCGCAAGCAAGGTGATGCTGTAATCGTTCAAGATGACTTCCAGCTTATTTGTTTTGACATCGTATCAGAGCCTAGCACACCTGGCGCATTCATGATGAGTGAAAGTCGTGTTATATCAGGCAGAGAGTTAAAGAAGACATTTACAAAATCTGATCGTGTTAATAGGATCTTTACAGACATACTATCGTGGAAGTGATATGAAGCTATCAAAAGATGATTTAAAAGAAATTGTAAAAGAATGTCTTGTAGAGATCCTTAGCGAGGGCCTTAACGGTAATAAAAGTATAGTTGAAAATAGATCGTTAAGATCTGCACCGCCGCAAGCACATCAAGTGTCGCAAGCACTAGCAGGAAGATCAACGTCAACAGCCAGCAGTCAGCAAAGAACGTCAGTATATGATAAGATGTCTTTCATACCTCAAAAAGAGCAAGTCCAAAAAGTTGCGTCAACCCAAAAGAAGTTTAATCCTCTTAGCATGGTTAAAGATATTACGTCAGATCCAATTCTTGCGGGAATCCTGGCAGAGACTGCATCATCAGGTCAATATCTCAATATGGACGAGCGGTCATCAAGCGCACAGGCGACGCATGAAGCGCAAGTTATGACGTCAGGTGATGCAGCAGCAAGAAAGATGTTATTATCAGATCCCACTGATCTGTTCGGTGAAAGCGCAAGCAAGTGGTCCAAGCTTGCTTTTGCTGATTCTATTAGAAAATAGCAAAAATGCAAAGTTCGTGATAATTAGCTAATGTTCCCCTATAGGAGTTTATTATGAAGAAGCTTACACCCGAATTGCTTAGAAGAATCGTCCTCGAAGAGAAGAAAAAGGTCGAGGCAAATCACGCAAAAGTGAACGCTAAAGCTCGCAAGGATTATCACCTTGATGAGACTGAAGAGCAATGGGCTGATGCCACAGCACCCGCTGCCACCGCGTACAAGCCCGGTGATAGAGACATGAATGCAGCCAAGATGCTTAAAGAAGAAGAGATGCGTCTCCGTCGTCGCCTACAGGTAGTCATGGAGCGCCGCCTTGCACTCAAGCGTCGCATCATGGAAAGCCTCTGATTTCTTAGATTTGCAAAGAATAAGGAGATAAGATGGCAGTCAATTATACTACAGTTGTATCACCAGACGACGGCGCAAAGACTGGCGGTCTAGGAGATCGTAATCAAGGTAACTTGAAAGCCATCTTTCCCTCTTCACCCATTTACAAACCAAACGAATATACGCCAGACGCAGTAAAAAATATCGCAATTGCTACTTTAAACGGCGGTGGCGGCCCAGGTGATAGTGTGCCTGGTGTTAGTGTTGTCGATGGTGTCGTAGACGACGGCGGCTACATGTACAATCAAGTTGATTTAAATTTTGCAGGTCGTCGGGCGGGAGGTGTAGATCCTCTTTATTCGCCACCTAATCTTGATGACGTTATTACAGGGGGCGAAGGTCTTCCTGCATCACCTTACACACCTAATCCGTCATCACCTGGAGAAGGCAACGGCACAGATCCTTTCGCTCAACCTGCTTATACGGGCGCGCTACCTCGCAACGGCGATCCCGGACAAGCAGCAGCTGCTCAATTTGGGCGAGGAGAGGGCGTTGGGGCAAATCCTGTCAATACAACAGCTGAGATTGCACGTGCAACAATCGGCAAGTTCATGATGGGAACTTCTAAGATTACTTGATATGAGAGACGCGCCACCCACAACAAAAAGATCTTGGTTTAGCGGTGACGCAAATGTTGGTGCTGGTTATGGCACATTAAAGAAAAAGTTCTCAGGTGGTGATTATACCACTGTGGGAACTTTTCCTTATATTATAGATGATCCAACGCTTGCTGATGAAGATCTTGAAGATGTGATGCACACGCAAGATTTTGTCAATAGAACGGGATACACCTCAGTCGCAAAACCACGAACACACACCAGAAAAGATAACGCTTCCCTCACAAAAATGCGGTGGAGTACCTCTCTTGAAGAATCATCTATCATGAAAGGCATTACACCTTTTCCTGCATCATTGCTCTACAAGAATTTTTCTGGACCTGCCGTCGGCGGATCAAGTTCTAACCAGTCATATTCAAATATGCCTGGAAGATTTATAGGCACGCAATACGGAACTACACGAGCCAGCAAATTAGATAATGATAGTCTGATTACAATTAATCGTTTACACGATTTAATGGATCCAGATACACGAAATCTTGTCAAGCAACGTTTAAAAATTAAGATCGTGCAGGATAGTTGACAAAGATCATAATATGTATTGAAAGCAGGTACCAGTTAATGTCAAAAACACTTTATGACGAAGCAATAGCCGATGCAAAGCGCCTCCGTGAGGTTGCTGAATTAAATGCAAAGAACGCAATTGTTGAAGCAGTCACACCACGTATTAGAGAGTTTATAGATAAGCAGCTTGTAGGTGATGTCACTAGGCCAATTAATGCAGAAAAGTTTCTAGTCGATGCACTCAACGAGAATGTTGACGATATTGACGAAGAAGTAGTTCTTGATGAGGCTGCGCTTAAATCCCTTGTTACACTTTTTACGCCCAAGCAATCAGCTGTAGCTAAAGATGAGTTCCAGCAGGCATTTGATCAGCTGAGCGAGACTGAGAAGAGAAAACTCTTAAATCTCATCAACGAAGAGGAAGAGGAAGAGGACACTGTAAAAAGCGCTCCTGCGCAGGAGAAGAAAGTGGAAGAAAAACTTTATGAAATTGATCTTGATGATCTCAGGAAAGAGATCGCCGCAGCCACCTCTCCTGGCAAAGCAGGCGCCGGTATCAAGCCAAAATTTGGTGCAATGCCGCAAAAGCCTGGGGTAGCAACAAAGAAACAGGCACCCCGTCCTGCCCCTATGACTTCACTTGCTGAAGATATGTTTGATGAAAATGAACTTGATGAGGAAGAAATGGATTATCTTGACTCGCTTAATGAAGCAATACTTGAACTCGATCTCGGTGATCTAGAAATTCCAGAAGACTTTATGCCTACAGTCCGCGTCGTCCCCGAAGACGAAGAAGATCAAATGCTCATGGGCGATGAGGCTGAAGGTATGGAAGATGATATGGGCGCTGACATGGACGCTGACGATGCTGAAATGCCAGAAGAGGAACCTCCGGCGCCCGTCGCTGAGACATTTTACGTCGACGAGAACATGCTTCGTCGTGAGCTGCTTCGCCTCCGTGAAACACGCAAGCAAAAAGAAGACAAGCTGCTCCCTAAGAAAAGCCTTAGGAGTGCAGCACATGTTAAAGCAGCTGCCAAGGCATTCGGTAATGCATCAATTGAAGAAATTGATGAAGTTGAGATCAATGCACTTGACAATGCACGGAAGCACAAACTTAAGAATTTGAAAGAGTCACGCGATAATCGTGTTCTCGAAACACAGCTCAATGAATACAGAAGCGCAGTTGAAACGCTTCGTGAGCAAATGACTGATATGAATCTTTTCAACGCAAAACTGCTCTACGTCAACAAAATGCTACAATCGAAAGAATTGACACCCAAACAACAGAAGGTTGTCATCGAAGCTATTGACGGAGCAGGCACACTTCGCGAAGTGAAGATGCTTTACAAGAGCCTAACTGAATCACTAATGGGAGGCAATGGTGCCTCACTGAATGAATCAGCCTCTAGGTTCAACGCCGGTGGTTCGTCGCGCGCCACATCATCATCATCTTCGACTCGCATATCTGAGTCGACAGAAGTTGACCGTTGGGCAACACTCGCCGGTCTTAAGTAATTTAATTTGTTCGTATTCAAGGAGTAATACACTATGTCTAAGGGATTTAGCCTTAATCACCTCACAGAGGGCATTAAGGATCGCAACAACGGCGCTGAAGGTCAGCGTCTCGTCGAGAAGTGGACACGCACCGGTCTTCTTCGTGGTCTTGAGGGACCAAAGCGTGACAATATGGCACGTCTCCTCGAGAACCAGGCAGCCCAGGTTCTTCGCGAAGTTAACCAGATCGGCGGCGGCGGCGGTTCCACCTCGTCTTCCGGCGACATCCGCGGCTTCGCCAACATCGCGTTCCCCATCGTTAGACGCGTCTTCGGCGGCCTCGTGGCCAATGAGCTTGTCTCGATCCAGCCTATGTCGCTCCCCTCCGGTCTGCTCTTCTATCTAGACTACACCTACGGCACAAATGTCGGCGGTGACACCGACCTCCAGACCGGCGTATCAACAG
>Ga0181357_1000857_pt1 | contig 11853 bp, 16 predicted proteins | sample Fa13VDMM110DN_FD_130094 | JGI IMG/M metagenome (GOLD analysis project Ga0181357, IMG submission 130094) | Freshwater viral communities from Lake Michigan, USA - Fa13.VD.MM110.D.N | ecosystem: Environmental > Aquatic > Freshwater > Lake | place: USA: Michigan | collected 2013-09-24 | reverse complement strand
CGCGATCGAGCTCGTAACCGACCGGCCAGGTCTTGTAGATGTTCGTGCTCCGATGGAGGTACTCACGGTCGCCGATCTGCGGCGCCGTCTCGCCGGGCGTTCCTTCGATCGCGAGCTTCGCCCACTCGGCGATCCACTTGGCCGACGAGACCGGGCAGCACTTGCCCATCTGAGCGCCGACGAGTCCGCCCTTCTCGAGCGGCCACACCCACGAGTCCGGGAGACCCATGAGACGCGAGCACTCGCGGACCGAGAGGAAGCGAGCCTCGTTCCAGTGGATGAACTGGCGGAGAGAGTTGCCCGTGAGGACGTAGCCTGGCTTGTTCGGGTTGAGGCGACGCGGGCCGCCCCAGATGCGAGCGCGTGCAATGTCGCCGTCCCACCACTTGAGCGCCCGGCCGGTGAGCTCTCCGCCTGCCGCGACGAACCGCTCGATCGGAGGCTCGCAGCCTTCGCCGAGAGGCCAGTGATCGAGGAGGAGCTCGCAGTAGAGGTCTTCTTCCGGACCCTGATGCGTGACGTGCGCCGTGACCTGCGAGGCGGCGGGATCGCGGAGGCCCTGGTCGAGGACGTACTGCGTTGCCTGCTTGGCATACGGCTGCGATCCCCACGTGTTCTCGAGATCGCCGAGGTCGCTGATGGCGTCGCCGACGGTCGCGACACGACGCAGCTTGGGATCCTCAACGCCGAACGGGATGCGGTGGATGACGAAGAAGTAGCGGTGACGCATCTGCGAGGAGCCGGTGGCAGAGCCGGACATGAGGACGTGCGTGAGGTCGTACGACTGGCCCGTCATGTCCTCCGCGATCTGCCGGAGAGCTTGCATGAGCGAGCGTCCCTGCGTGTAGGCCTGCTGGACGGACTCGAACATGATGATCTGCGCTCCGGGGAGACCGTCCTCGCCCTTGCACATCGCGCCGTACTGGACGAGCTCGCGCATGCACGAGTTGATCGCCGACTCCGGGCCGCGTGCGTTGACGGTGCCCTTCTTCGCGAGGTTCATGACCGAGAACCCGGAACACGGAGGAGTGCCGAGGACGAGGGAGCCGACCTTCGGGGTCCACTCGAACGCGCTGCTCGCGTCGTCCTGCGTCCAGTCGTAGCCGAGCAGGTGGCGGTTGGCGTCGACCACCTCGTCCCCGAACTTGCCGAGTGATGCGCGATGTGTGAGCTTGAATCCTGCCTGCACGGCGCCGAGCGTGTCGTGGCCTGCGAGTCCCTGGCAATCGATCAGTAGTGGCTGACTCATGTGTGACCTCCTGCGGCCATGCGGCCTCGGTTGATATTCATCTTGTGCAAGTATACCTCGCACAGCTCCGCGTCGGAAACTCCGAGCGCGACGAGAATATTCGCCGTGAAGTGAAGGACGTCGACGATCTCCTCGATGGCCTCTCCACGGGCGGATGTTGTGGGGTACAACTTATGCTTCGCCCACGGCTTCCACGTCAGGTTCTGGATGAACTCGCCAAGCTCGACGAACGCTGCGAGGGTCTGGTTCCTGATGTACTCGAGCCACTTCTCTGGATCCTCTGTGTCGCTCGGGTCGTGGCCGTAAGCAGACCGCTGGAGTTCAGCGGTTTGCTTGAGCCACGATCCGAACAGGCTGGCCTCGGGCAACGGCTAGAAGCCGGGCTCGTCGACCACAGGCAGGGCGAACGGTGCCGCGCCCGCGACGTCAGGCACTGCGGCGACCAGAGCCGGAGCAGCGACGGGCGGCGCGACGGCGACCGCGGGAGCTACGACCACCGGAGCAGCGACGGCGACCGGAGCAGCGACGGGCGGGGCGACCGGAGCAGCGACGGTGACGGGAAGAGCAGCGACGCCGGGCTGGCCGGCAGGCGGTGCCTGGCCGAGGAGCTGGATCTTTCCGATCTCGATGCCGTTGCGGGTAGTGCCCTTGTACTCGGACTGGTTGAGGATCACGCGGACCTGACGACCAACGAGCGCCGTCGCGATGTCCGATACCGACCGAGTCGCCTGCGTGAAGAACGTCTTGTCCAGGCCGAACCCCGCCAGGTTCTGGAAAGCGATCGAGGCCGCGCCCTCACTGGTGAAGAAGAAGCCGCCGGCCAGGACCTTCTTTCCGGCGTACGGACCGGCGATGATCTTGAAGACGGGCATGATCGTCGTGCCGTCCTCCTTCGCCTTGGCACTCGTGACCTCGAGGTCGTACGTGTCAGGCGGGAATACCTCCGCGCCTGAGCCGCCGCCGGTCTTCTGGTAGAGGTCACTGAGGTTGACAGATGCCATCTAGTTGCTCCCTTCGTTCGTGTTGGTCTGCGAGAGACGCAGGACCTCGACCAGGCTGGTGAGGTTCGGTGATGCGATCGTCGGACCCGGGAGCTTCCCGGTGCCATCCTTCGCGATGAAGTTCTGGTGCGGGTGGATGAGGAGCTGGCGCGTGCTGTTGCCGGCCTCATCCTGCGTGACGAAGAGATACCCGACCACATCGAAGTAGTACGGCAGTGTGCGACGAAGAGCGCCCTGAAGAAGCGGCTCGTACTTACCATCGTACTCGGCCGAGCCGACGGTGAAGACGACGACGGAGACCAGGTTGTCCGCGAGCATCGTGAGGTCGCGGTACGACCGGACGAGGTGCTCGAGCCGACGAAGGAGTGTGCCCCAGTCCTGAGTCTGAAGCTGGTTCACTCCGGCGATCTCGTCGATGGTCCGCTTCTGGATCTCCATGAGCGAGTCGATGAGGACCGAGACGAACGGATGCTGACCAGACCGGAGCCACGAGTACACGGCGGTGAGGACTGCGAGGCTGTGCACCGTGACGATGCAGGTCTCCCACTCCCCGTTGACCGGCGCCGCGGGCGGCGGATCGGTGAGCGGGTTCCAGTAGATCTTTGGGCCTGACGGAAGGTAGTGCGCGCGGCCTTCGGCGTCGAGGATCAGGCGCGGCGCGGGCGCCGTGTCCGAGAGCCATGACTTGCCTGCACCGGGTCCGCCGTGGATCAGGGCTGTGAGCGTCGTTTTCGTAACTCCTCCTCTGTTCGCTTGCTGACTAGATCTTACCAGGATCCTGGCCGACTTTCACCAGGCGAGGCATGGAACTTCGCGTGCGGCCGAGTCGAGGTCCGTCGCGAGATGAAGTGCCTCGTGCGGGGTGAGCGCGAGGCAGATCTGCTTCACGACGCCTGCGTCTCGCGCGGGGTCGGACGCACGAACCCGGACCATCATGAACACGGCGGTGTGTGTGCCGTCTTCGCAGTCCGGGTTCTCGCATGTGGCCTTCGAGAAGCCGACGTTCCACGCGTCTACCGAGAGGGTGTCGTCGCCAGAGACCCGAACCGCGCGAGGTTCGTCATCGTGGTGGTGGTTGCTCACCAGCTCTCTTCCACCTGGTCGACTCCTTCGTACCTGGCGAGTGGATCGCGCACGATGAAGTTCTCGGCGATGTAGCCCTCTGGATCTGCGCCAGCTCCGGCGTCCATGAGCTTGCACGCGTCGAGGAAGTTGCAGTCCCACGAGCACGTTGACCTGGCGCTCGGGTAGGCGTACGTGTGAGGGTCGCCGCCGTTGTCGAGGTTGCGGGTCGCCTCGACGATCTCGCGAGCGATCGCGACGACGTGGCGCCAGTGGTTGCGGAGCTCGTCGAGGTTGTGGAGGACTTCCTCCTCGGCGTAGAACGGCGGCTTCGCAGTCGCGGTCCGCTTCACCTTGCGCATCATCCGGTACAGCACGCCCTGCGCGCGGGACGCTGCGGCGTCGGCCTCACTGCCGCTGTCGCACAGAGCGAGGAACTCGACGAGGTGCTCGGTGAGCAGCTGCGAGTCGATCTGAAGCGTGGGCAACGGGGCCGTGAGGCTCTGAGCTGTCTTGAACTCGAGGGCGAGACGCGTCCCGGTGGAGATCCGCTCGACTCGAGCGTCGAGCTTCGACAGGAGCGTCACGTCGTCAAAGAGCGCGACCTCGATCTTCGTCTCCGGAGCGATCACGCGGATGTCGGAGTCGATGCCCGTCTCCTCGAGCCATTCGATGTAGCCGGTGAGCATCGCGTCGCAGAGATCCAGGTCCTTGCGGAGCTGCTCCGCCTCGAACGGGTAGTCGACGATGTCCTGCTCGACACCAGCACGAAGCGCGACCGCCGGGTGGCACGAGTTGTCGAGGTAGTACGCGGCGAGACCGTTGTGCACGCGAGTGCCGATCGCGAGCGGGTTACCTGCCACGGACTCGGGCTTCCCGAGTTGGCGGTACGTGCCGAGATACCACTTTCTTTTACACCTGCGAAAAGTAGTCATCTCGGAGTTCGTCAGACGTAAGCTCATGCTGTCTCCTTTGCGTAGGCGGTGTTGGCCGCATCGTCCGAGACGATCTCGTCAAGGAGCGCGTACCCGACGGTGTCAACTACTGAGTCGCGGTGATAGCCGTCAGCCTGGCGGACGACCTTGAGCAAGATCATCGCCTGCGTCATGTCGTGCTCGGTGACGTCGCGAAAGTTGCCATGACTGTCCTCGACACGAAAACCATAAGCTGACCACGCGCGCGCGATGCGACGCGCGTTATTGCGCGGCGGTCCGTACGTGCGAGCGCGTATGCCGCGCACGAGAGCGGACGCTTCTGCCGCGGCATCGATGTGCTTCACTGCGCTCTTCGTGCCCACTCGAGAACCTCCTTCAAGTTGTCGTACCTGCGTACTCTATCTTCCCAGCCGGTGATCTCCATGTCCGTGTTCCAGTGCCGGCGAGGCACGAGGACTGAAGCGGTTGTCCAGGTAAGAAAGCCTGTGATGTTGCCCGGCATGTCGTCCACGTAGACATCGCAGTGCGGGACCGTTGTCTTCGGTACTCCGTAGCTCAGCACGTGCAGCTCAGCGGGAACGACGCCGATGTGGTTCAAGGCACGCTTAGTGGCGCCTCTTGCCCTCGTCGGTCGTGAGGTGATAACGACTACATCGTTCTCTTCGCAGAGCTGACGCATCACCGAGGGGGCGCCGGGATACCAAGACGACTCGTCCTCGAAGAGCAGACTAATCTGCTTCCACATCCACGCCCAGTCGTCAGACGGAACGCGGTCACGAATCCAGTTCCAGTCGCGGCTGCCGCCGTGCGGGAAGCTGACGCCTCGGTGCTGCTCGAGAACCTGGCGGGCGCGGCGCTCGAAATTGTAGCAAACTCCGTCGAGATCGAGTCCGATTCTCACGAGAGCCACTGCTTGATGGTTGCCTCGTCGCGTGCGACCTCTTCGAGCTTTGCTTGCTTGCCAAGCATGATCTCGTGGACGTGCTCCTCGATCGTGTCGGCGGCGATGATGTCGATGACCTCGACTGGGCGGTCCTGCCCGATGCGATGGTTGCGGTCCTCGGCCTGCGAGTTCTTGACCGACGAGAACGAACGCTGGAGGAAGATCGTCGTGTCCGCCGCCGTGAGCGTGATGCCCTCGCCGCCAGCTCCGAGCGTCGCCAAGATGAACTGCGTCTCTCCGGCCTGGAAGTTGTCGACGTTCGCTTGCCGATCGGCAGGCGAGACGGACCCGGTGATCTGCGAGCACGTGTAGGAAAGCTTGTGCAGGCGGGTGGCGGCGAGCTCGATGAGCTGGCGTGACTCCGCGAAGACGATCGCCTGCTTCCCGCCGAGTTCCTCGGCGATCTCCTCAAGCGCGTCGACTTTGCACGACGGTTCGGTGAGACGCAGTCCGTCCTCGACCATCTCGCCGTACGCCGACGCGAACTGGACGAGACGCGTGAGACGCTGGAGCGGGTGGCTTGCGACGAGTACCCCGGACTCGAGCTCGACGATCATCTCCTTGCGAAGCTGGTTGTACGCCTTGCGCTGCTTGCTGCCCAGCTCGATGTACCGTTTGGCGTACGTCTTCGGCGGGAGGTCAGGGAGCACCGCTTCCTTCGGCCTGCGCAGGAAGCGTGGGTCGAGGTAGCTGAAGAGCTCATCGCGATGCTCGGACTTGAGGCCGACGATGTCCATGCCGCCGAAGTTATTCCAGCTCTGAAGCGCGTACCTGTCGACCCAGCGCGTCCGGCTCGCCCACTCCTCCGGAGAGCAGAAGTGCATGATCGACCAGAGATCGAGCGGGCTGTTGGCGACGGGCGTACCCGTCAACGCGATGCGGCGCTTGGCCTTAGCCGACACACCCCACAGCGCTCGTGTCTGTTTCGCCTTCGGATCCTTCGCGCGGTGGCACTCGTCGGCGACGATCGCCTCCCACAAGAACGCGTTCAGCTCGCGCTTTTCTTTCTCCTCGTCCGTGAGGCGGATACTGCCGTAGCCGGCGAGTCGTGTGTGGAGGCGGAGTGCCTCCCAGTTGACGACCAGCGCAGCGGGCGCGCCACTCTCGACGAGTTCTGCGAAAGCCTCAAGCGCCTTGTGGCGAGCAGCCAGGCCGGACTCGAGCACGATGGTGCTGACCTCGGGCGCCCACTTCTCGAGCTCCTTGAACCACGTTCGCTTCATGGAGTTCGGGCAGACGATGAGCGCCGGCCACGCGCCTTGCTCCTGGAGCGTGACGATCGCTTGAACGGTCTTACCCGTTCCCATCTCGTCGGCCAGCAGCGCCGATCCTGCGGCCTTGAGGAAGGCGACGCCGACGCGCTGAAAGGGGTACAGCTTCTCGTTTCCTTCCGCGTCCTCGGACGCGCGAAGGACGAGGCACGGAGCCACGCGACCGTCGCGCTCGGCGAGCGCCCAGATCGCGAGGTCCGGACCGACCGTCAGCGACTTGCCGAACACGCCGCGCAGAGCGACGCACGACGCCCACGAGAGTGGGCAGCGCCACACGCGCGCGTTGTTGTCCCACCGCGTACCAGGGACTGTCTTGATCAGCTCCTTCTCGCGGAACTCGCTCTCGATCCGGATGCTGCCGTTCTCAAGTTCGACATGCGCCACGCTTGAACCTCCTCCTCTTGCTTGTGTAACGATGTCCGCCGCCGGGCGCCGATGAAGTACGGTACCCGACGCGTAGCGGACGCCTAGTTACTATACCAAGCTGGACGCTGGAATGATGCCGCGCTTGATGCAGACGAGCACCAGGTGGCGCACCGCGTCTCGAGCATGGTCGGCGGTTGCGTACACGCCGAGGTGCTTGAGTCTTTCGTTCGTCGCGAAGCCCATAGCTTCGCCTGGATCTTGGTTGATGAACTCGACGCCGGCGCCGTCGCACAACCAGCGCGCGACGCCGATCGTCTCGATCGCGACGAGCGATCCAGCCTGCGTCTGCTTGACCGTCCGTGCGGAGATCCGGAAGGTCTCGTACACGACGAGATCGACGCGGTTTGCGTCGATCTCGCCGGACAACCATTCCATCGCCTCGCGCGGCGGGCACTGCATCGCCTCGAAGATGTGCCGCCTCGAGTCGTACGCAGCGACGCCTGTCGTCATGCCTGGGTCGAGCGTGATGACCCTCACGCGGAGAGTGAGCTCGAGATCTCGTAGCTGCCCATGCACTCCGGGCAGAGGTACGAGTCGAACTTCTTCTCGACCCCGGTCGACCACTCACCACAGTCGTCGCACCAGGACGCGGTGTAGTCCTCGTCCTCGTCCTCGCTGTCGTCTCTGTCGATGGCGACAGCGGCGGCGATCTCCATGTCGAGCTCGTCTCCCCACGCGTGCTCGTCGAGGAGGCCGAACGTCTTGGCCGCTGCCTCCGCGCTGCGCACCGGAATCACCGGCGCCCAGACGTTCGGACGGATCTCCTCCCACTTGGTCGAGACGTACGTCGACCCGGCGCCACCTTCCCATGCCATGGTCGTCGGCACGAACTTCTTCGAGCGGTACTGCTCGCGCTCTTTGATCTTGAACTTGCTCGGCGTGATCACGCCATCGACGACGCGGAGCATCTGCCCCTCGCCCAGGCGCTTGACGCGACTCGACTTCGGCTTCCGATCGAAGACCTTCTTCCAGGCAGTTGTGATCACGCTCTCCGTGCTCGCCCACACGATGAAGTCGTTGGCGATGACGTAGACCAGCGGGAAGTCGCGGACCCTGGCGAGGATGAGCTCCTTCGGCTTCTCGCCGTTGACGATGGCGACGGCCGCGCCGCCGGACGCGAGGCCGAGAGCCGCGCCGACCTGGTCCCATCCTGCGACGTTGACGAGGGCGGGGATGACCTCCGAGTCGACCTGTGCGAGGCGCGGCATCCCGAACGTCTCGAAGAGATCGTCCGCGTTGTAGATCGTGCCGTTGTGCGTCGCGTAGCAGTCACCGCTGACGACGGGATGGGCATTGTTCGGATTCTTTGCCTCGCCGACCGTCGCCCAGCGCGTGTGAAGGAGTACGGTGCGAGTGTCGGCGCGCATGCGGCGGCGCTTGGCGATGAACGGCTCGGTCGGGACCGGCGACTTCTCGATCTGGACGGACCCGGAGTCGTCGATGGTCATGTACCCCGTCGCGTCGCGACCGCGCGAGGCGATGCCACGCAGCAGTTCGTCCGCGAACTTGTTGAGCTCCGGGATGTCGGCGTCGGTACGACGATAGATTCCTGCAATTCCACACATGGTGTTCCTCCTAGATTGCGGTGCTTGGCGCGATACTACCTGGTGCTTAGGTGTTTGGCAAGGACGGGTTCGTGCGGTCGATCGATTCGATCCACGCGACAGCGACAGCAGCGACCTGGACGAGATCCGCCCGGAGGTCCGAGATCTTGAACGGGTAGCCGAAGCGATCGTGCAGCGTCTCGGTGCTTACCTCGCCGACCTCCTCAGCGAGGACAGCGAGCCACGCGAGATTCTCGTGGTCTTGCTCTCCCCACTTTTCGTCTTGCCTCGCGCGCTCGTTTAGGATGTCGGTGCAGATCGAGATCTTACTCATGTCTGCTTCCGAGCGATCTCAGCCTCGGTGTCAGGATGCATCGCGCCAGCTTGCCGGTCCGCGTAGTGCACGGCGTCGTCCTCCACACGAAGGGTGAGGCCGAACGCGTCGTCACCTCCGAGGATCGTGCACGTGCTTTGCGTCGGGTAGTCGTCGAGCTTGGCGAGAAGAGCGTGTAGGTTGCGCCGACTGAGCACGACCTCTACCCCTGGCTGGAATGGTCCGTCGTGCGTGATCTTTATCTTCATACTGCCGCCTCCAGTTCGTAGTTGGGATGGTCCACGTCGAGTAAACCGTTCTTCTCCTTGGAGTACTTGTCCCCCCATCGCACGACGGTCTCACCCTCTGCGACGAGTGGGAGACGCGGGAACGTCTGATCGTCGCGCATGATCTCGATCGTGCGAGCGAGCACCTCGTCGACGTACTCGGTCGGCACCTCGAGGATGAACTCATCGTGGACGAAGAGCCTGAAGAACTCGCCCAACCCGGCAGCGTCCAGCGCAATGGCGCGGCGCTTGGCCGCTTCTGCACAGCCACCTTGGATCCGGTAGTTTGGCGCCTTGTACTCCTCACCGGGCTCGATCGACAAGTGGCGGCCGAATGGCGTCTCCGCCCATCCCCACTCGTGGCCCTTCCTCGTCTGCATGACCTTGTGGACGAGCTCACCTTGCCAGATCTTGACGCCCGGGAAGAGCTCGTCGTACTTGTCGAGGAACGCCGCGCCCTCCTCCATCGAGATCCCGGCAGTAAGCGAGAACGTCTCGACTCCGGCGCCGTAGATCTTGGCGAACCCAGAGTTCTTGGCGATGTCTCGCTGCTGCCTCGTCACCTGCTCGAGTGGGATGCTGTAGATCTGAGCAGCGGTCCAGGTGTGGACGTCGTCGCCGCGCTCGAACGCGGCGATCATCGTCTCCTCGTTGGCGTCCCCGGCCATAGCTCTGAGCTCCATGCCAGAGTAGTCCGCACTGATCAGCATGTGTCCTTCACGTGCAACGAACGCGTCACGTACGACTCGGCCGCGAGGTACCGTCTGGAGCGGCGGGTCCGTGACGGAGGTGCGACCCGTCCGCGCGCCGACCGGCTTGGTCGACGGATGAACGGCGCCGCTCGAGTCGACGAGTTCCTGGAGCTTCCAGAAGAAAGACGAGAGGAGGTACGACGCGCGACGGTACTCCTGGATGACGCCGGCCACTGGGAACTGGCCCTTCAGCGACATGAGCACCTCGTTGTCGACCGAGATGTTGCCGCGGTCCGTCCTGTGCGTGAGTGTCGCGCCGAGCCGCTGGAGCAGCGCGATGACCTGCGCGTCCGAGCCTGGCTTGACGAGTCCGTAGACGTCGAAGAGGTACGCCTCGAGGCGACCCTTCACCTCCTCGTACTTAGAAGCCGCGCGTCGGACGTACGGCACGTCGACGTTCATGCCGGAGATCTCTGCGTCACGAAGGACGTGGATGAACGCCATCTCGATCTCGTACGCGTAGCGGTATGGCTGGGTTCCCTTCCACAGTTTCTCCACCACGCGCGACGTCAGCACGGTGTCGAGCGCTGAGTAGACCCAGTACGCTGGATGGTCGACGGGGATGGTGCGGAAGTCCCACCCGCCGTTCTTGTACGCAAGTTTGAGGTCGGACTGTCCGTCCTTCGCCTCGGCGCCGAGCATCCTGGCGGCCGTGTCCTTGAGGCGATTGGACCTGACGGGATCGCAGAGATGACCCATGATCATCCCGTCGTGGACGAGGTGCTGCGGGATTGAGCACCCATCAGCTTTGAGAAACTTCAAGTCGACTGCTCAGAAGAGAGCGTTCCAGAACACAATATCGCCCTGGTAACCCCCTCCTCCCAACACCTCCTTCGTCAGACCGCGCCAGTCATCGTGCGGGAGGACCCACCCGGACTCCGTGTCGCCAAACTGGACGAGACGGAGCTTGTCCTTGCCGACGTTGAGCCCAGTCGTCTCGGTGTCCACCGCAAGGAACTCGCGACGCTCTCCGAGCCACCTCTTGAAGTCGCATGCATCGTCCCACGTTTGAACGAGTGTCAGTTTCGCGTCTCTCACGGTCGAATCTACTTGCGCTCGGCCTTGTCGCGAGCGCGCTGGCGCAGAGCAGCTTGGCGCTGAGACCCCGACCTCGTTTTGTGTTCCAAGCCAGTGACGGTGCCGGCGACGAGAGCCTGAATGAACGTCACGAACACCGCCAAGAAACCGGCAAAGACGGCCACGCCTGCGGCGAGGACGATGATGAAAGCTAGCGGCCAGAACATCCAGATCACCGCTCCGAGCATGACCCAGAGTCCGATGACGTGCGTGGCAGTCGGGATCGCAAGTACGGCGCCCGCGACCAGTGTGGTCCACCCGAGAATGATGCGATTCTTCACTGAACTACCTCCTTTGAATAAGTTCGCTTCTTCACTTTACCATAGTTCGCCTTTGTACTCTTCCGCGAACTAGTGTTCCCTTCCCGAGTAAGGGTCTGCTCGTGGTTAGAACCCCGCCGGCTCGGGCAAGTCGTCCGGGAAAGCTGCGTGCATCGCGCTCGCGACGGTGCCCACGAATGCACCGAGCTCGTAGCCCTGACAGTCGTAGTCCTCGATGAAGTTCTCGATGTGCTCGCCTTCCGCGACACGGATGATCGGGTTCTCGAGGACGTCACCGCTGCCGAGCTGTGCGTACTCGCCGTCGGTGAGCTCGCCGATCAGCTGGAGGAAGGCGACGTAAGACTGCTGTGACGGCGGCTCGATCGGGACGACGTGCTCGATCTCCCACTGCCGGTCGTCGCCCTGCATCATGCCAGCCTCGACGGTGAGCACCGGGCGACCCGCGAAGAAGACGGTCGCGATGTAGTTGTCGAGCGCGGGAAGGATGAGCAGGTCGACCGCGGAGGCGAACGGATCGCCCGGGTCGGCCTTGACGAAACCCTCGATGAAAGTCATGATGCGATCCTCTCGAAGTCGTTGATGTCGACAAAGAAAACCTTCTCGTCGCGGACGATGCGGTACTCGCCGTCAGTGGAGAACCGGTTGCCAAAGACGACGACGGTGGTCCCGTGGTAGATGACCTGGTTGACCATGACGGTGACCCGGTTCTTCT
>Ga0181357_1000855_pt1 | contig 11863 bp, 13 predicted proteins | sample Fa13VDMM110DN_FD_130094 | JGI IMG/M metagenome (GOLD analysis project Ga0181357, IMG submission 130094) | Freshwater viral communities from Lake Michigan, USA - Fa13.VD.MM110.D.N | ecosystem: Environmental > Aquatic > Freshwater > Lake | place: USA: Michigan | collected 2013-09-24 | reverse complement strand
CATATTGTAAGAAATAACTAAAAATATGATTACCAGCATTATCATTATCACAAATATCAGTAAAATTATCAAAGTAATCAAATTTACCTTTATATTTATCACTTGTTTCAAAGCAAGCATATCTTCTATCACCATCTTCAATTTTAATAGAAAATGTATTATTAGTAGTTAGAATAAAATTATTAAGATTTTCTATTTGTATAGAATCAATGCCTTTCTTTTCCAGTTCAAACCAGTTTCCAGTAATATTATCTTTCATTTTATCAAAAGCACCATGAAAATCTCCAGAAGTAATATTATTTAATTCATCTACTTTAGTAAATATCTTGCCTTTTAGAATAGAATTAAAATTCTTAGTAATATTATTTAATCCAGTGGTGCTTAGTCCTAATTCAAAACCAAAAACTCTTTCTAATAATATATCACACGGTAGAGTTTTTCCTGTTCCTTGACAAGATTGTAATACAATCGCAATACCAGTCTTTTTATATGGTTGTTGAATAATTTGTGATAACCAACTCATAATATATTTATAATGTTCTTCATTATCATTCGCCCAAATTTCACGAATATGATTTATAAAAACATTAACAATTGACATATCAATATTTTCTACTCGTTGTGCTTTAAATCCACTCCAAATATTTAATTCATATTTTTTAATATTATAATTAAGAGGTTTAAAAACGATTTTATTAAATCTTGTAAATTTTAATGGATGTTTTTTTATATATGTTTCTAAATCCCAAACTTTAATTTTTTCTGGTGATTTTGATGAACCAATAGAAAACGATAATGTTGTTAAACTATTACATAAATCAAATTGAAGACTATCATTAGTATAAATGGTAAAAACAGATTTTCCACCCATTTGACAGTGTAAAACAACCTTACAAACATCAACTATAAAATCTTCAAAACCTACATCATCAATAAAAAGTTTATCATGATATTTAGATTGTAAATCTAACCAAGTTATATGTTCTTCACGAACTTCACTTAAAATAGGTTGAACTCTGTCAAATTCTCTTTCTACAACAAAATCAGTATCTTCTTCTGCCCATTTTCTAAGTGTATTAATAGTCCAATTTTTAGATGGATCATATTGTTTAATAATACAATCTAATGTATTCTTATCATATTTATCAGGGCATATCTCATATGATAAGTCATGAATTAAATCAATATCAACTTTTAATGATATCAAACACCATACAGTTTCAATCCATAATTTATATTCAGTCCATCTATTATCATTAATATGTTTTAATAATAATTCTATTTCTTCATTATCAACAACAACTTTATCAGTTTGTTTTACAACCTTATTTAGTGATATTTTCCATAATGCTGGTATATCAATCGGTGTTGATTTACAACAAACTAATGTATCGCTAATTTCAGCCTTAGATTTTATCGGATATGGTATTTTTGTTTTTTTGGATTGATTAATACAACGAAAATTTCTATCTTTATCATAAACACCTTTATCAATTAAATCCAATAAACAATTATCTTTTTCTTGTAAATATTCAATAAATTTTATATGATATAAATTACATTCATAACAATTTTTTAACACTATAGATTTATCAATGATATGAAATGAAATTTTGTTAGGTTTTGTACCTTGAAGAATAACAAGATTATCAATGTCTTCATCAAAACCATATCTTTCTTTGAATTCTTCAAGCATTACTTTAATTTCTCCAAGAATGAAATCATCAATATATAAATCATCCGTTATATGTTTTTGAAAAGATTGATAAGTTCCATCCAAATCAAAATAAGAATATCTTTGTTTGTTTTCTTGAATAATTTCATATATATTATTATCAACTTCTAAAATTTCTTTAACATCTTCAATGTCATCACAATAAAAGAATTCTTTAAAAGCACCATCTGTTGATATATCTTTACTAAAATAATATGGTTTATCATATCCAACATCAGCAAACATTTCATCTTTCTTTTTATAAAATCTTGTCATTTTATTTATAGTCGTCATTATATTTATTTTATTAAAAAAGTTATTTCTTTAAATCATAATTAAAAATATTATATCTTTAATTTAAATGGAACTGAACTTGGAACTGAACTTGGAACTCAACTTGGAACTGGACAAAATTTTAAGAATATATATTTATAAAATATTTTTTTTAAAAAAAAGTTCAGTTCCACCAGTTCCATCGCTTTTCCCCCTAAAAGAGGCAAAAAGTTCCGTTCCACTTCCGTTCCACTTCCGTTCCACAGTTCCAGTTCAGTTCCATTTAAAGAAATTAATTATGATTTAAAGATATGACTTTAATTATAAAATGATACCTTCTATATTAGAAATTTTTTGGAATAATAAAGATGAAGAATATAAAATTAATATGTTGATTATTTTTTTAGAATCTAATTATGGAATTGAAACTGATGAACCATATAATTATATTACATATTTTACTGATGAAAACCTTAAAAAATTTCTAGAGTGCTTTTAAAATCTTTTAATATAATTTTATATTTGATGTAAATATAAAATCAATTTAGAGTAGATAAATCTAAAATTTGTTTTCTAGGACGAGTTAAAATACCGACTTTTTCAAGATATCGTTTTTGTTGATAATCAGATTCTCTATCTTTTCTTTTGTAATGAGCAAGTCTGGCGGCTTCATTAGCAATAATTTGTTTTTCAGGTTGTAATCTATATTTATAATTAGTCCAGCGTCTAAAATCAGATAATTGTTCAACTGTATAATTTTTACATTTAATTAATTTTCCATCTTCTCCTTTTGGTCTTGAATAATTTTCACAGAATTCTTTTAATTCATCACCACGAATCACTTTCATTTTTGTTTGTGTCATTTTATATAAACATATTTCTTTTTAAATCAATATTTAAATCAATATTTAAATAACAATTTGATTAAATTTGTCAAAATATCTTTCTGATGTAATAGCATTAGCATTTACAAATAGAAATCCATATTTTTGATTCCAACACTGATTCAATATTCTATTTTGGTCATTCTTGTTCAAATCAGACATTAATTCCTCTTTAATATTTTTAATCTCTTTTTCATTTGTTGAAGAAAACAAAACAACATTGCTCATATTCTTACGAAATTTTAAAGGGAGTAAATTATAAGATTGACTTGTTATTATTAAAGATAATCCTCCTTTATCTTTTTTATTACTTTTATTATGAGTTATATGTCTGCGGTTTAAAAGCATCTTTAAAACATAATCTCCTTTTTTTGTTGCAATTGATCGAACGACATCGTCGAGAATAATAAGAACATTATTATTATCTGTGCTATCTTTTTCATTTTTAATAATCTCTTTTAATTTTTCTTCATTATATTCTGAGTATATTCTTCCAGGTTCTAATCCTAATTCTTCAATTGGTAATGTGTCTAATGATTCTGACATTAGATATACACGGTCAAATTTTTTTAAATAGGCTTCTTTACTCATTAGTAAAGACATAAGCAATGACGATTTACCACTGCTTGGTTTTCCAACTAAATATAAACCAAAAGATTTTTTGGGTAATGGTTCACTTATGGATTTTAAGTCATCGTCTAAATCATCAACAGAAGATTTTATAATTTTGAGGTTTGATAACCTTTTATTTGGTATTGTTTCCATATTTTATAATAAATCAATATTATAAAAATAAATTACCATCTCTTACGGTCAATGGGTTTAGTGTAATCAAAAACTATTGGTTTTGGTGTTTCTACTTGAACAGTTTTATTATTTCTTTCATTTGCTATTTGTGTTAAACAGTTTTTAATCATTTCATGAAATTCATTTGCTCTTTTTAACTTCCTTTCTTCTGATTTTCTTTTTTGTATAATATCAAATGCTTTTTGTTGTTCTGTATTCAATTTTACACTGTTCATATTTATTTTACCTTTCCTAGTAAATTTTAAAACTCTGCCTGTAATTAATTCCAATTCTTCTTTTAAGTTCAAAATTTTTTTTTTCATTTCATTAGTTCTTTCATTAATCTTGATAATTTCCTTTTGTTCTCTACAAATAATTGAATCTAAAATATTTTCTTGTTCCATTTATTTATTATATATAAATATTTTATGAATTAGTTTATAAAACCTAGATCTCCGTGCTTATTACTCCATTAGCACCAACATGAAGAATGGCTTGTGAAAGAATCCAGACAGTAATAGTAGATGCAGCTGAGGATGTATAAGAAAGTTGTAGAACATTTGGAGAATTGGAAGCACTCATATCAAAACCAGCACCATACATACTGTCATCATAACCTGTTTTATAAAGACTTACCGCCAGACAATTAGTATCACTAACATTACCACCAGCACCTGTAGCATCAGTCCCTGTTGCAATTTGAGACCTTCCAATAAGACCACCTTGTTGATATGGTGTAGCACATTGTTTTTTCCATTCATTAGCAACTTTTGATGTTTCTTCTGCTAGTTCTCCATATGTACTAATTCCAGAAACAGGATATTGTTGACCATTAATAACTAAAGAATGATTAACATATGTCGGGAAATTAGATGTTGAATTGGATGTAGCAAACTGTGCTGTTACATCTGATGTTAAACGAGCACAAGCCCACATACCAACGGCGGACTTTGAACGATCATTAATTTGAATTTGAGCATTAGATAACGTAGCAGCTCCGACAGATCCAACATACCTACGTGCAGTTTTCATTAAAATTCCTAGTTCTCCAAATTGGTTTCCATTTTTAACCGCTTGGACTAGTGCATCATATTCAGAACCACTTTCAATACAAGTTGCTGTAATATATATATCACTGATAGTAATATTGTCAGTTGTAAAAGCAGTTGTTGCACTAAAATAAGCACGTGCTGCAAGAGGATTTAATGTAAGAATCACAGTTAACCCTCCAGTATTCATAAGAGGAATATTTTTATTTGCTGAAAACACTCCAAGAACTTCATTTATTGGTAAAGAGATTTTATTAGCGCCAACTGTAGCACCGGTTTTTGTAATAATTCCTGTAGCGACCGCAGGTTGGGCAACCATACTTAAATGTTTAGCATTATTTTTATTAATTTCAGACATTTGCCAATTCCATTGAGACATGGTATTATATAGGAGGCCTACATCGTCAATCTGTTCCAGTATAACTCCGTTTGATTCTACACGAATTTGACTAAAAAAAGAAAATGCAGTAAAATCATATAAAGCAGTAACAGCACCTGCTGTGTAAGCAGTTGTAAAATTAAGAGAAGCATCTGTATTAGAAAGCAGACCATTAACACTAATAGGTATTCTTATTTCAGCTCCTGATGCACTAAAAGAAGATCCATTATTTGAGTAGAACCTTCTTTTAGTTGCTTTTACAGCACGAGCAAGTGGTTTAATATCACCATTAGAGAATACATTTGTTTCATTAACATCATTAAATGTAAGCGGATTATTCATATTTATTACTACAAAAGATTTAAATTTTTTTTTTTATTTTTTTTATTTTTTTAAATGTGTTTGTAAAATATATTTCTAATATGTTTATATTAATAAATGACAACTCGTTCAATTTTAAATATTAACGGAGATAGTAGAGTAATTAATCCCAGAAATGGTTCAGCAGTGTTTGTTGACCTACTCACAGACCAAACAATAGCAGGTATTAAACGATTTTTAAATAATCTTATAACAAATTCAAATGTAAATTTTAATACAACAGCAAATGTAGGTCGTGTAGTCTTTCTACCAAATGTAAGCAGTGGAAACATATTGACTGTTTATACAATCAGCGAGACAGATGGAAAAGGTTGGATATTTGATTCTTCAGGTAATCTATACTATTTAGGAACATCACCAAATCCAACTAAAATAATTTTTTCATCAAACGGTAATATACTTTCACTTGGAAATTTAGAATGTCAACAAATAACTGCTAACTCTACAGTAAATACTTTTGGTGATGTTAATTTCTATAATGTGGGTTCTAAAAGGTTTATTTTTAAACCTACTCAAGCATCACCATCAACTAATCCAATATTAAGTATTTATACAGTATCTGATGTTGACGGCAAAGGTTGGTTTTTTGATGCGAATGGTAATCTATATTATAATGGTGTTGCTCCAAATCCAAAAATTCTTTTTGAACCATCGGGCGATATTACTGCTTCAAATTCATTAATAACTGACTTAATAACAGCGATCACTGGAACAGCAACGAAAAACTCAATTATGATGGATAATCAGTTTTTCAATGCAACAAATGGTTCAATAGATTTAAAAGCACATTATGTAGGATTTCCATATATAACACAAACTTTATCTTTATTATCAAAATATATGGCGATAAAACCGTTATCTACTGGCGATTTTATAATGGAAATAAATAATATAAGTAAACAAATAATGGTTTCAGATTGGGCGACAACTTCAATAAAAACTGGTTTTCTTTGGAAATGGTTGAACTCATCAGGATATTCATTTGTTGAAATAGATGGAAACTCTGCAGTTCCATTTGAAGTTCATACTGATTTTTTACATTTAGGACCAGCAATGAGATTTAATACGGGAGGAACACTCGGTTTATATGTTGCGAGTTTAAGTGTATATAGATGGACGATAGATATTAATGGTGCGGCTGTATTTTCTGCCGTTAATTCAGGTAGTGGAACTATCCAAACAAGTGGAGCAATAAATTGTGCAACAATTACTGCTTCAACATCATTAACAACTGACTTAATAACAGCAAGCACTGGAACAGCAACGAAAAACTCAATTATGATGGATAATCAGTTTTTCAATGCAACAAATGGTTCAATTGACTTAAAAGCACATTATGTAGGATTTCCATATATAACACAATCTTTACAATTAGGCTCAAACTATATGGGAATAGTTCCAGAATCTGATGGAAATTTTTCAATGCAAATAAATAATGTTGTTGGAAAAATTATATATAGTGATTTGGTTAATAAAGAAATTAATACTGACTGGATTTGGAAATGGCGGAATTCATCAGGAATTTTAAAAGCTTCAATTTATCCTACAGGTGAAATAAATGGTACATCTCTAACTATAGCATCAAGTGGAATAATTTCAACATCAGGAACCCTTCTTGCTGGACCAATTACTTGCACAAGTTTAAATTCAGGTAGTGGAACGATCCAAACAAGTGGAACAGTTTCAGGAACAACAATTTCAGGAACAACAGTTTCAGCAACAACAGTTTCAGCAACAACAACTAATGCAACTACTTTTCAAGCTGTCAATACAAACACATATAGAAATAAAATACAAATGTCTAATTTATTCATTAATCCTAGCATTCAATCTATTGATTTTATCTCTCAATATGTAGCATTTGCTCATCCATCTGTTTCTTTATCTACAGCATCAAAATATTTTTTGATAAATCCATTGACAGGAACTGCTGGTGATGTTGGTTTTGCAATAAATAATATATCAGGGTATTTTTTATATACAGATACCGTTAATAGAAGAGTTAATACTGAATATACTTTTGGTTTTAGAACAGCGCCATTTTCATCAGGATATAGATATCAGTCTTTTTTTAATAATCTTACAGAAATTGGTAGTGTATCTATGTTAACAGGTTCATCTATTGCATTTAATACTACTTCTGATTATAGGTTAAAACAAGATATTATTCCAATTCAAAATCCTTTAGAAAGATTGATGAAATTACAACCTAAAAATTATAGATTCATTGCTGATGCTAAAGATGAATCTTGTTGTGATTGTTATTTTGATGGTTTCCTTGCACACGAGGTTCAAGATATTGTGCCTATGGCGATTACTGGTGATAAAGATGACCCAAATCAAATGCAGGCAATGGACTACTCAAAACTCACACCAATATGTGTTGGTGCTATTCAAGAGGTGAATGAAAAAGTAGATAAGATGCAGTTAATAATAGATAATCAACAAAAAATTATTGAAATGTTAATTAAACGAATAGAAATTTTAGAATCTAAATAGATAATAATTCATTGGCAACATCAGATAAAGTTATTTCTGTAGGTTGTTCTTGTTGTTGAAGTTCTGGTTTAATAACTTCAACTGGTTGTAAAACTTCAACTGGTGTTGTAGAAGAAACTGGTATTTCTATTCTTCTTGATAATCTTTCAGCACGATAAATTTTATTTTCTTCACTTATACCTGATTCATCTGGTATTATTTTAAATAAGAAAGTTAATTCATATACACATCCATTCAAATTTATTAATTTCTGATTTTGTTCAGTTATATTTAAATAGAACGATTTTATTATACCTGATTTAATATAACTTTTTTGAATATAATTATTACTGTTATGTATAATGATACCATTAGCATTTGTTTGAAGTGGTATTTTTTGAATTACATCACTATTACTATTACTTGTTGAAATTGTTGAACCAGTGCCTAAACCTACACGAATTTGTAGTGAATGAACTGATGCGAGATTTACAACACCGCTTGTATATCCATTTGTTATAAATAATTGATTTTCACTTATTCCAAAAATTTGATTATTATAATTAGTTATGCTATACAAAATAATTAAATCATATGCTGGAGAAATAATTGTAAAATAAAATTTATTATATGTATCATTATATGTAATTGTAAAATATGATTGTGATGCATTCATTACAACCATCAATGTATCTACTGTATAGTTTCCATCTGGTATAGTAATAGTTTGTGTACTTGGACCCCCGCTTATTATATAACTGAAAACATTATTTTGAAGTGATTCTGATATGTTGTAAAAACTTAATGGAATTTCGGCGGATGGAACTGACATTTCACATATACTATGTTCAGGTATTACTATTGTTATAGGTAATTCTACCAATAAATTTGTATTTAAACTTCCAACTTGTGTACATTCCTTGGATCTCACATTGAAAGTTATCTCTTTATTCATTTTATTAATTGTAAATATTATAATTGAAATGATTAATTACGATTAGGTTTATTCTTTATTTCTTGGACTGGTTGGTGGAATTTCTGATTCACTATTCAAATCTATAACTTTAATACCAAAAAGATTTAATTGAAGATGTTTATAACACTTGCTGTTAATAAAAAATTTTAGTATCCGTTCTATAAGTAATAAGATTAATATTGTTAACTGGGCGGAATTCATTTTGTCATATGTTGTTGATGCTTCCATTTATCTTTACAAATATTTTAATATTATCTTTAAAAATATTTCATATAAAAAAAATAATTTATAAATATGTTTTGTATATATAAAATATGTCAAGTGATATGAAAACAAAAACTACATCTAATTGGATCCAACACGTCAAGGACTTTGCAAAGGCAAATAACATTAAGTATAATGAAGCTCTTCGTGATCCAAATCTAAAAGTTGGATATGTAAAAGTAGAAAGAATGAAAAAACCAAAAATGTCATCGTCTCCAAAATCAACAATGGCAAATAAAAAACATGAATCAACAGAAATGGAATTAAATTATGATAAATTACAAACACCAATGAAAATGAAAAAGGAAAGGAAAAAAAAAGATATGATGGTTATTATGGAATCACCCCCAATGATGATTCAAACTGAGAGCGGTAATTTACAACAAGTTCCAGAAATGAAAAAAGGTCGTGCTAAATTAGCAAAAAAAAAGGAACCTGTGATGATGTAAAATACTTAAATAGATATATACATAAAGTTATACATAAAAAAAAGACACTACTTTACTAAAACCAAGTCTAAAACAAGATGGTATAGAAATGATTAATTGATTTAAAGATTAATATAATATTATATATAAATATGAAAAAACCAACTATATGTCCTTCTTGTTCTAAACGAGTATTTTATAATAAAAAGCATGAATGTATACCATATGAACCTGTTAGTATGGAAGAACAAAAAAAAGCAGATGATATTGATAATGCTTTTAATGACGATTTTGAGAATAGATATATGTGTAATGGTCAAAAATATAAATTAACTTATGATGAATTACCAAAATTATTAGATTTACCAGAAACAGATTCTAGACTTCAATCAGAAGACTTTCAAAAAAGTCGTTATATATATATTTGTAAATTCTGCGATTCAGAGATTGATGAATATCAAAAAGAAAATCATCAAAAAAGTAATAAATGTAAAAAATATAAAGAAAAACATTATAACAAATAATAAATTTATTATATAATATTATATAATAAATGGGTCTTACATACAAACAAAAATTTAATAAGAAATATGGATTTTCTAAAGATGAACCACACTCTATAAAAGAAATATCAAAACTTACTGGATACGATGAAAGTCATTTACAAATAATTTTTAATAAAGGAATTGGAGCATATAAATCAAATCCATCATCGGTTAGACCTAGTGTTAAGTCTCCTGAGCAATGGGCTTATGCTAGAGTATATGCATCAATTGACCCTACTAGTAAAGCATCTAAAGTTGATGCAGAACATTTAATTAAAAAATGATTAATTAGCAATATAATTACTCATAGCAACTGATGGAGTATTTCCCATCATCTGTGTATCATTTTTTAAATCAGTCATCATAGTTCCATATCTTTCTGTCAAATAGATATGTCTAAAATTACTGCTACTTAAACAATCACCAATTGGTTTTGTTAATTTACAAAGAATACGACTAATATCTGGTGGTTTTAATGTTCCTTTATTGTTTTCAAATAGATAAACAGGATTAAAGTCTGTAATAAATTTTTGTATCATTTTAATTAGAGTCTTATCTGTGATCTGTTCTACAATTTTTCCATGTTTTGAAACAGTTTTATATTTATTCAAAATAATATAAAACGATGTCTTATTTTTCTGCCATAAATAATTATATTCTGTATCTGTTGGTTCTGATTTACTGATTACAACTTTTAGACCACTAAATACTTCACTCCTTTGTGGAGGATAAAGTGTATAAAAATTTAATAATAATGACTCAGATGCTTCTTGTTTATTTTGTTTAGTCTTAAAAAATTTTGCTCTATAGTTGTCAGCAAGTTCAACAATTGTTGTCCATTTAATAATCTCTGTATCTTTTTTCATACTTCCATTCTTAATACTTTTATTAACATCTTTCAAGCGGTTATTAAGTTCTTCAATTCTGTTTTTATTTTTTGTTTTGTCGATTCCTAATACAACTAATGATGTTGCAATATAGTTTGCTAAGGTATTATTTGATTGACACATTAATTTTGCTAATGTTTCATCACTTGTAAAAATATCAATGTCATCTGAGTTTGCTTCTTTGATTAATCTTTTGATATTTCTTGAATATAGTTGAAGTGTAGATTCTGTAATTTTTCTTGAATCTTTAATTTTTTGAATGATAGACTCCATTTATATTAATCAAAGATTTTAATTATTTAAAATAAATTAAATATAAATATAAAATGGATGCTAACTTAAAATCAAAAGGTATTTTTGGTGTAATTAGAAACATTAAACCAAAAGAAGAAAAAATTAAATTTGATAGTAAAACATATAATTCAAATTACCATCAAACAAATAAAGAAAAAATTAAAGAAAAAAAAAAGTTGTATTATGAACAAAATAAAGAAAAAAAAAAGTTGTATTATGAACAAAATAAAGAAAAAATTAAAGAAAGAATTTTAAATAGATATTATGAAAAGAAGAAAGATAAACTAAAAATAATAAAAGAAGAAAGATAAACTAAAAATAATAAAAGAAGAAAGATAAACTAAAAAATAATATAAATAATAATATACTTTAAAGATAAAATTTAAATTTTATGATATTAATTGATATAATACTTTATTAAATCTTACTTTTATTTATTAGTTTATTAAAAGTTTATTTATATTATTAGTTTTATTAAATCTTACTTTTTATTTATATATTATTTCAATATGCCCAGTATATTTT
>Ga0181357_1000853_pt1 | contig 11872 bp, 11 predicted proteins | sample Fa13VDMM110DN_FD_130094 | JGI IMG/M metagenome (GOLD analysis project Ga0181357, IMG submission 130094) | Freshwater viral communities from Lake Michigan, USA - Fa13.VD.MM110.D.N | ecosystem: Environmental > Aquatic > Freshwater > Lake | place: USA: Michigan | collected 2013-09-24 | reverse complement strand
GTTTAATATTATCATTTACAGTCCATCCATATTCTAATTCAATATCTCTGCCAGGTCTAAGAAAATTATCAATATATCTATCTAATTCAAATCTATCAAATACGGTAAAGTTAACTGTCGTTCTTAATATTGAGCCATATGTGCCGTCTGATGTTATTTCTGCTGAATTAATAACAGCCCCTTTTATAGTACCATTATCATTATATAAATCTAAAATAGGGGCAGATGGATTTACCATTGTAGATATAGTAAGTACTTCTTTTTTTATAGCTAATGGGTTATCCATTGCTAATCTATCAGCTTCTAGATAGTCTGCTGCTGAAGTAGCGAATCCGGCTTTAGATTTATTTTGGGGTGATGTGGGCGGTGGAGTTGCATATGTAGTAACTAAATCTACAGATCTCATAATTAAATATGCGGTTTTTTGATAATTCCAAGCTAATGCTTCATTATTAATATGACCTGCTGGCCAATATAAACCTTCCCTTCGTTCTATTTCTTTTTTAACTAAAGGATCGACATCATTTATAAAATTATATTTTAAAGGCATAACTATTTATTTTATCTTTGGGAATTAAAATTACTAATTTGAATAATATAATCTCTAAATTTTGTTGGGTCTGGTATACGTATTTGTATTCCTGCTTCAACATTTAAAGTTCCTTGCCCTAAATTATTAGCAGTTGCAATTATTGGCCATCCCGTAGAATCGCTATAAAATTGATTTGCTAATAAATCTAATCTATCAGAAGGGTCAGTAATAACATATATATCATTATCTGATTTATCAATATATGGTATAAACGTAGTAGTAAACTTACGTCTTCCATTTTGATCTTTAATAATTGAAAGGTCTTGATATCTATTCATATATTAATAAATATCAGAGATAAGATATTAGTAATGTATAATTTGTATTGACTTACTATTTTCAGGAGCGTTCTGTATTAAATCATATTTTTCTCTAAGCATTTTTTGCTCCATTGTTTCTTTTGCCGCAGCCGGCGCTGGTGCAGTTGCTGCAGGTGGTTGTCTTGATAATATTGGTACTCCAGGAGGAGTTGGTTCGGTTAGAGGAGGTAATGTCACGGCAGGTAATGGCCTAGGAGGTATTTCAACTGGAATAAGAGCATCGTCTTCAGGATCTACTAAACTTGAATTACCCATTAATGCAGTTTGACGCTTCGTTCTTAATTTATCTACACCTAATGGATATAAATGACCTGCACCATAATGTGTACTTTCTGTAATACCATCTGGCGTAGGTTGAGTATGAGTGCTGGCCGGTCTTACTTCCCCAAATATTTGCATTGATACTTGAACTGATACTGTCATAGGTAATTCGCCGACATTATATTCTTTATTGTCTCCTAAATATATTCCAGAATCGCTTAAGTTAATTTCCCAAGGCGTATCATTATCAACTGTATATGATAAAGATTTAATAAATGCTGGTGTATTTATAAACCAATTACCCAAAGTAAATTTAATTAACGGGCCTCTCATTTTATAAGTACTATTATATTTTGGCACTGTCGTTTTAGCTAATCTTTCTAATTGATCCCACATTAACATTAAATCTGCTCTTGATAATGCAGCGGCTTTAAAAGATATACTTACAGTACGACTAAATCCTTGATAAATATAAGGACTATCTGCTCTTCCTAATATTTTTACTTCTTGCCATTCAGGACTAAAATCTTCAGATACGTTTTCTATGTAAGCTCTAAATCTAAATCTTTCATTAGTATTTAAATCATGAAACATGAATTTTATAAAATCATCTACAGCTTCTTTATCTGTTTGGTTTATCTTCCAAATAGGATCTGCCATACCAGGACCGCCCGGAGTATATTTATTCATAAAAGACCCAGATAATGGATCTCTTAAATCTTTACCTCGTTTACCGTAATCTGGTACTCTAAGTTTATCTCTTTTATGTTGGCTAGAAACTGTATAATCTTGAATAGTCGACCCGTTAAATTTTCCTTGGGTAGGAATCCATCTCACTTTTTTAGCATCATCATTAAGAAGAAAGTTAGTAATTTTAGTATAGTCTTTATCAATTTCTCTTTTTCTAGTTAATAATTCACCATATCCTAAAGTATAGTAATTATTAGAAGACTTTATACTATCAAAATATTTGTCTTCGGGTAATGCAATTCTTAAAACATATAATGACTTTGTAGATGTTCTATTATATAGTACAAAGTTAGTTATAGCAGGGAATGGATATCCTCCTGTATATTGTTGTTTTCTTGAATAATCATTACCTATAATGACTACGGGAGTACCATTAACAGCATTATATCTTAAATCATCTACACTATTAACAACCCTTCTAGTAGTCGTTGACCCAACACCATATACGGATTGAGGGCCACCTAATCCGGTACTTATAGTAGTACTTCCAAGATTTAATACCGTTTCTTTAAGTTTATATAATCGATTTAATATAAGAGGCTGATTTACTTTCCTTATACCTACACCAGAAGAAGGATCTATACCTGCTATACCAAACATCACACTTGAATATGTTGTTCTAGGAACAAATGGTATCGCATCTTTTCTAAATCTAATACCCAAATGTTGAGTAGCAGTATTAGCTAATGAACTTATTAATGTTAATGCTCCATTACCTGCTCTTTTACCTACAAAAGGATCTGCTTCTGTATTTGGTGCTGATGCTTGAAGACCTGCCTGTTTAACTATAAATAATAATCCTCTAGGAGAAGCCATCCATTTTCCAATACGTAATGTATCAAATATAGCTCGTTCCGTAGAACCAACTGTACCGCCTCTTATTAGCCCATCATCAAAATTATTTTTAAAGCCCCAACTTTGTGGGTCTTGAGCTAAATCACCTATTTTTTCTCGTTGAATACCTCTTAAGATTAATGGTTGATTAAATGCCGGGCCGAATGAAAATGGATTATATGATGATGTTCTTAAATTAAATTTAGTATATTCAATATCTAATGGCGAAGGTGATCTTCTAGTCTCTGCGTAAGTTTTTAATGAATTACTGATATTAGTTAATTGCCTACTTTTATTTGTATATGGACTTTTATCAGTATTATATGCTCTGTAAAATTTAGTAGCTGCTAATTTACCGTCAAATATTCTCAATAAATCATTTACAGGATAAAATCGTTTTCTGTCCAATATAGCGCCTAACTTTACTGTCATCGGATAAGTATAAGTTTTTGAGTCTATATCAATTCCTAAGTATTGAGTTGTTTGCTGTTTTATCGTAAATCCTTTTGCTCCTGACTTTAAATCATCAAACCCATTAACTATGGGAGGGAATTGATTTAAATATAAAGATCTTAATCTATCTGATACGTATTTAAATCCTAGGATTTCTTTTTTTGTATCATATATACTGTTTTTATTATCAATTAGTTTTTGAATATATAGACTAATCTTTGCCAACATATTAGGTCTTTGATCTTTATATAAACTTAGTTTAGATAATGGATTTGGTATTTGATCTATATATAAACTTAGTTTAGCTAATACTCTAGGCATTTGATCAATATATAAACTTAATTTAAGCAATGCTCTCGGAGATTGATCTATATATTGACTAATCTTTGGTAATGCTCGCGGAAACTGTTCTTTATATAAACTTACTTTATTTTTTAAGATTGTAAGTATAGCATTGAAAGTAGAAATATGTTGAATACCAATCGGAGTAATTTTAACAAAATTAGATTCTTTAGGAATACTAACTGGTCTTTGTTCTTTATATTCAGATACCTTTACTATATTACCAGGAATAAACTTCTTAAATAAAGATTCTTTATCTAAAATATCTTTTCCAAATAATGTAGATATAGCAGGTATTCCTCTTCCTCTACTAGTGTTAATAGAGAATAGTTTATAATCTATTTTTTTAGCCCCTAATACTTGAATAGACGTAGAATTATCTACTTTATTTATCTTTATATCAGAAGTATTTTTAAGTTCATTAGTCGCACTATAAACAGTTTTAATATTCGGAGTTTCTTTTAATTTTAGCTTCTCTTGTTCTTTAACTGTCGTTGGCTTTCTAAAGTTCGATAAGTTTGATTTTAAATCTAGTATTGACATTTTTATCCTATTCTATTTATTTATTATGATGGAATACCACCAGTAAAATTACCAACTCCTGCACGTGAATTATTTATTCTATTTGATGCTTGTACAATTGCATCCATAGATTTACCATCTATAACTAAACTAACATTATTATTTACTATTGGAGGTGCTTGTTGCATTTGTTTAGAATTTTGACTCATACCATTAGAATCCAATACCATATTATCATATTTTTTAAGTGGTACTATAACCTCTCCCTTAGGCCCAGATTCTTCAGCCATAGTTACTTGGGTACCTTCTGGACTGTATGGTATAAATCCGCCTTCTGCCATTGATGGCATTGCGCTACTCATAAGTGACTTTGCTGCTACACCTGCTATAATTCCAGCGGCAGTAGCAATGCCTAATGTTAATGACCCCATCATCATCATAGCCGCAATTCCCGCTACCGTTAATGCTACTCCAATACCAACTACTATTGGCGCCATCATTTGAAATAATCTATTCATTTGCTCTACAGCAGCTGTCATTTTTTCTTGAGTCGTTAGAGCTTCATTATCCTTTTCATATTGCTGAGCAGCCATATTACCTGACTTTGCTAGTTGAGAAATTTCTTCTTGTCTAGACTTTAATGAATTTTCTAATCCAGCGGCTGTTTGATTTTGCGTGTCTGCCATATCAATACCTAATTGCTTAGATAGTTCTTGTTGCGATACAAACTTAGCCATTTGGTCAGTGTTCATACCTAACGCAGCTGCAGTAGATTGTTTTTCAATACGATTCATTTTTGAATATGAATTATAATCAATCTCTTGCTTTACTAACTCATCCATTAATCCAGGCATATCATCCATCAAAGCAAACATTCTTGCCTTTTCCATATTAATATTCTTACCCGTTACTATTTGAGCGGTTACCTGGGCTTCTATAGAAGATTCAATATTTAATAAATTATCAGCAATGCCATTTAAGTCTTCTAATGACGTACCTAATGCTTTAGCTTTCATTACTGCTGAAGTTAATTCTGTATTACTTCCTCTAAATTGTAAACGTACGGAGTCTGATAATTTTGATACAGTCTTCATTACACTAGATAATGAATATGATGATCCTTTAGCTTTATTGAATCCTGCGGCAGTCGCTAATACTTCAATCTTCATTTCTTCAGCCGATTGACCATTTATCATTGCTGCTTTTTGTAAATTAGTAGCTTCTTCTGCTTGAAGCCCATAAGCTTTGGTTAAATTAACTTGCTGATCGACTAAATCTTTATTTTCTGCGCCGGCTGTTCCAAAATCGTCTTCTAATTCAGCGGAAGCTTTTCTTGCTTCTTCTAAACTAACAACCATGCTTTTTGAGCTATTTAATAACCCACGCTGCATTTTATCTACTGCTTTAGATTGTTCATTAGTTAATCCTATAGATCGTTGTTGGTCTTTTAATTCTTGCTCGCGCGCCATCCCGGCTTTTAAACCTGCACTTACCAATCCTACTCCAGCTGCTGCCATACCTAATCCTAAAGCCCCTTTAAATGACTTGCCAACTGTTTTAGGATCAAACATCAGTTTAGCTAACTTAGTTTTTAATTTATTTGCATATTCTGAATTTACAAATGCATCAAACCCTTTACTTAACGACTCACCTACAATAGGAAGTTTTGCTATTCCTTTAGAAACATCTCCTAAAAAATCATTAGCTGATTTATTAGCCGCATCAATAATCTCTTGCTGTTCACGAATTCGTGAATTAAGAGTTTTAACTTTATCAGCCATTTCTCCACGAAGGGTATTTTCTTTAAGCAAATCTCGAATCTGGGCATCACTTAAATCGTTTAAATCTTGTGTTAAAGAGTTTTGTAATCTAGCCGTTTTTAGTATTTCAGCATTATCTTTTTTAGATTTGCTTGTATGCTTGCCTTCTTCTAAAAGAAGTCTCATACGATCATTTAACGATTCTACAAGAGATTCCGCAGTATTAAAATTTTTATCTTGAAGTTTATTAATTCTAGATTGCGTTGCTTCTTGAGCTCTTAATAAATTATTATATTCTCTTTCTGCATTATTTAATGCTGCTTGATCAGTCGCGCTTTTATTAACTATTTTACTAATATTAGCCCATGCATCAGAGGCAGCACTTAATGATTTTTCATATGCCGCGGCAGTTGCTTCTAGCTTTTTTATTTCATCTGATTTACTTGCCATAACTTAATTATTTAAAGTTTTTATTAGTAGAAGATGGTTTAGTATATTTAGTGCCTTTATTTTTCTCTTGATATACTTTCATAGTCTTACTAGCATTTTTAGCGGCATTTTTAGCCTTGTATGTAGCTTCGATAAATTCTTTTTTCTTGAAGAATTCTTGTTGACGCTTTGCAAATGATTTAGGAAATAATGCAACTAATGTATGGGCTAATATTGATGTTAACATATCTTTATACTCTTTTATATTATTAATTATCGTTATACAGTAAAAAAGCCCTTTTTGCTTAGGGCTTCTTTTTCATAAAATTAGGTTTAGATATCTTAGGTACTTTACTATTAGTGCCTTCGGTTTGCTGTTTCATCTCTTCATTCTCCTTAGTATTAAAATCATTAATCTGCTTAATGTAAAATCTTCGGAGCCATACTGGAAAGGAATACACGCTCTCCCACGTAAATCCTCCTTTCCCATGAAATACTAAATTAAATATTTCCGTATGCAGGATGGGCCTATAGTTAGGCCCCAGGCCAAAAGAAATCCACTCCAACCGGTAAATTTAATTTACCTTCGTATAGACATTCTTGGCAAGTAAAGTCCATATTAAAATCTATTCCTGGTGAGATTGTTTTAATATGCTCTCTTAATGCTCTTGAATCTTGAGCGAATAATTCATTATCAACAAAATGTATAATTGACACTTTACTAGTATCTCCGTCTATTGAAGTAATGATAGATTTTAATCTTGTCGTTAAATCTTTACTGATACCTGATTTATTTGTCTTTTTAAGATTTTCTAGATCTAGCTGAATTTTCTTTTCATCACCATGGGTAAGTAATTTAAACGTAACTTCTCTGTTTGTTGTTGGAAGTATAAATTTAAATTCATTAGGGGCAATCATTTCAACTTTATCAATATCAAACTCTTTTTCATTTAATTGAGTTAAATCAAAAGATACTTTAGATTCTTTAGTACATTCTGGACAAGTACAAGTTGCTTCATATAATTTACCATATCCTAATATTCTTGATGCAACCATTATAGCATCTTTATCGGCTCCGATTAAATCATTATATTTAATAGGCGTTACGATTAATGCTTGAAACAATTTGTCTAATACAATTCCTTGTTTAATTAATGATGGAGTCGTAAGAATATCTTCTTCTGACGCTGTCATGTATTTTAGTTCAATTGTTCCACTTCTTAATGGCGAATCTTCAGAATATAATAATCCTTTGGATGGCAAAGATATTATCTCTGTTGGAAAATTATGCTTTTTAATCTCATTCTGATTGTAGTTCTGAATAAGACTGTTTTTTAATTCCTGGATTGATGTTTTATCCAATGGATAGTTTTCATTTACTATTTGTGTCATAACGGTTTAATTAGTATTATTTATTATAATTATCTCGATCATGAAAAAGGCGCGCATTTTATTGCAAGCCAATTTCGGGGTAACCTCGGGAAAAGGTAATATTGTTATATTTTAAATAGCATCTATTTTTTAAGAAAGATTTTGTATTAAGTAGTTAAGTATTTTTTGTACGTCTTCTGTATTAGCAGTTGCATATTGATCACGAGAATTAACTTCACTTAATGCTTTTTCTAAAATATTAGCAATATCTCTCCATTCTACTGCTGTTGCTGGAGTCATTTCTTCTTCCTCTTTCAATAATTTCTTATATTGAGATTCATTAATGATTCCAGCTTGTTTTTGAAATCTTAGTTTTTCGTTTAAAGTTAAATTCATGTTAGTATTGTTTATTATAATTGATTATTTGGTTGAACTAATCCTGCTTTAAATAACATTTGCATCATATCTTGACCGTTATTAAAAAAGCCATCTAAATACTCAGCATTGAAAGATTCTCTTGTATCAAAGTCAGGTGATTGACACCAATCTTGCATACCTAAAAAGAATTCTTTACCTTTTTCTGTAAATATTACATCATTTAAAGTCATTGCTTCTTTAACAGGATCTTTTTCTTTAGTAGCTTGGAATTCATCCATTACTTCTTGAATAGTTGGTAAAGGCTTACCTGCTTTACGTTCCCATGCATATCCTTCTTTAAGAAGAGATTTTAATTTTATAGTCTTTGACATTTTATTGGTTATTTTAAAAATCTTAGTTTATATAATGTCGAAGCAATTAATTTAACGACATTATCAATTTCGTTTTGCAAATAAGAATCATTTTTAACTGATACCCTTAATTCATCTACTGTATTCATTAATGCTTTAAAGTATTTTATTACTTGAGCATTATTTTCATAATCATTTAAAGCATAATTTTCATATCCTTTTAAGATATCATATTTTCCTTGAAATGATTCAATTAAGCCATCTGTCAAGCCAACAATTTCATCATAATACGTATTCAAAGCGCTATGCTCTGAAAATGAATTAGTTTGAAGATGAAATACATGTACTTGCGTAGCTGAATGTAATAAATAAGATACTAGTTTTATATATTCTTTATTCATAATTTATTTTACTTAACGCAAATATATATGGAATATTTTAAAGTTCCTAATATTTTTGCTATTTAATATAAATATCATCGAATATTACTTTTCAGGTCTAATAATTTTTGTATAATATAACTCCGATTATTCATAACATCGTCTTCCCAAAATCTAATTAATTGATATCCATTTTTTTCAGCCCATTCATTTTTAACTTTATCATGGGCAACAGTATGTATTTGAGATTCATATAATGGAATAAACCCTTTATTAGGATTGCAATGCCACCAATCTCCGTCAGTCTCTATTAATATATTAGTATCTTGAATATTAAAATCATAACAATAATACTTAACTGGATATTGTTGATTATATTTTATTTGTAAAGCATCTAATATGGTTTTGAATTCCGTTTCTAATTTACTTTCGTATTTTGTTTGGTTTTCAGACATCCATTTAATTCTACTTAACCTTAGATTATTAATATGCTCTGGTGATTTAGGTTTGCCTTTCAATCCATCGGATATTTTTTTACGTCTTTCAGGCTTTATTGCAGCTTCTTGAAATGACTTTAATTGTTCAGGAGTATATGATTTTCCTTTATTCCATTGAATAATTTCTCCTGATTTAAATCTAACCCGTCTCGTTTCAGCGGATTTATCGCCGCCTTTCTTAGAATAAAATCCCCCGTTTGTTCTTGCTAAATGGCCTTTAGTATATTCTCTAAATTTACTATGCCCTTTATCAAAGGTACATTCTGTACCACATCCACATTTACATTTTGGAATATCTAGCATTTTATAATACTTCATAACTAATTCTTTACCAGATAAGCTATGATTTCTAGATGTATGCTTTGCTAAGCCGTTCCAAGTCGTAAATTCTTTATTACATACCGGACAAGAAAAAAGATTTTCCATATATACTTATACTTTATTTTAATATAAATATATATGAAAAATCTCAAAATACCTAATGATTTTGCTATTCTTAAAGAAAAGATTTTTAGAAATTCAATATAGCATAATCATATGCTATAGTAACTGTAATAGTAACTGCTTCTCCGTCATTTGCCCAATCCATTTCATTGAAATTAACATCTGAACACCAAGCACCTTTTAATACCCACTCTTCTACTTTATCACCTACAGGTCCTAAAGAATTGAAAGTAATGTCTTTTTTGTAAAAATCAGAATAACCATCTCTACCTGTTACAGACTCATGTCCCAAACGAATCCATTCCATAATAGCTTGAGCTCCTGAAGGTACGATTGGATCATATAATGTAATAGAGATGTCTTGCCAACGTGACTTACCTTTTACTTTTCTTTCTACGTTGATATGATCTAATACAGTTATAGTTGATGTTAAATTAGGTCTTGCAGCAGCTTTAATAATGAAAGAAGGAATTCCTTCAATATACATAAAGAACCTGTTAACTTGTTTTGGTTCCCATGATTGGAACATTATTTCCGATGGGTCTAATATTTCTGGCATATTTTTATATGTTTATATTTGTTATTTAATATAATTATTATCGGTCTTCAAAAACCAATACATTTTTATTTTGTGTGAAGAAACGTATCTAATAATGTAGCTATTTGTACGGTATGTAGTTTTAAATCATTATATAATTCGTCTGATAATGATTTTTTACGTTTAGTGTATTCTATTCCAATAATACCAATCATTTTACCGTCAATGCTTTTTAATGCAAATATATATGAAGATTTGCAATCTGTTTCATTAGCCATATAACGTAATCCATAAGTAGATGTTTCTTCGTCTTTATAATCGACTATAATAATTTTATCGTTATCTAATAATTGATTAATGGATCTGCTGAAAAGATTTATTGGTATATTTTGAAAGTTATGTCTTATTGAGAATGTATCTTTACTAACAGCCTCATATATCATAGAAAACTTTTGAATTGATTTACCTGTAGGATAAAAATGACCTCCGTTATGGAATTGCGAAATCCAAACTCTATCACAAACAACTTCTTCCATAATAGTATCCATTAATTTACAAATGACTTCGCTATGGACTGCGGCTTCTTTTAACGGGTCTTTAGTTCTTTTCTTATAAGTAATATATCTGCTTATCAGCAATACCGCTACGGGGCTTAATACCCCGGTTAAGAATGCCGTAATTGAACTAGATATGAATTCGTGTACAATTTCCATGGATTAATATAATCGTATGTTAAAGTTAAGGTTTTGGGTCTAAATTACTTACTTTGAAAGGTTGGATGATATGGTTTGATGGTTGCACCTTTAAATCCTGCTTTATCTTTATAAGCAGCTTTCATTTTTAATCCTACTGTATGAGCTCCTTCACCATTAAGCTTAATAACTGCAAAGTCTTTATCTTCTTCCTTTTTTAAAGGCATGATATCTACTTTTAATGAAGTATACTTAGCTTGATCTAATTTAAGTAATGATTCAATTGACTTTAATGCTTCTTCTCTTGTACCTGCTGGAAATTTTACTTTATAATATCCTTTTTCTGATATTCCTAAATCTTTAGCTTTAGCTGGCGCTGCTTCTTGCATTTTCTTTTCTGCTTCACGGCGCTTCATATAATCTGTCTTACCTGTAGATGCTGGCATTTTACTTTGTTTTTTAGGGGCATCTTTTTTATTAGTAGCATAATCATCTTGAGCTTGTCTACGTTTCATATAATCGGTTTCATTCATTTCATTAGCATTATTATCTAATGCCATTTTAAATGATTTTACGTCAAAAACTTCTTCACCATATAAATCAACTGTTTGATCATCAAGATTAATATGAATAGCGCCATCTTGATATCCTAAATCTAAAACAAGCGTGCTATAATTTTTTCCTATTGCTGTTCCTCCGCGAATACTTTTACCACATTTTTCAGCCCAGCCTGCTACTTTATTAACTAAAGAGCTAGCGCCTTTTCTTTTAGCGAATTCTTTAATGTTATTAGGTACATAAGCTTCATTTACTTTATTAGTAGATCGTTCTGATAATACTTCTTTAATGACTTCTTGAATCATTTTAGTTAGTTCTGATTTTTTCATAGTTTTATTTTCGTTAGCATTTATATGTAATGCAGCTAAGTATTTATTTAATGCTTCTTTAGTACCTTTAGT
>Ga0181357_1000844_pt1 | contig 11922 bp, 14 predicted proteins | sample Fa13VDMM110DN_FD_130094 | JGI IMG/M metagenome (GOLD analysis project Ga0181357, IMG submission 130094) | Freshwater viral communities from Lake Michigan, USA - Fa13.VD.MM110.D.N | ecosystem: Environmental > Aquatic > Freshwater > Lake | place: USA: Michigan | collected 2013-09-24 | reverse complement strand
GAGGTCGTAGGTAATCGCGCTTCTGTTGCCGTCGCCGTCCACTGTGGCGATGATTCGCTGCTTGTCGTCAACGATGGCGTTCCTGATCGTAATCGTGGTCGTAGCCGCGCCGCTGATCTTGCCCGCCGTAGCCGCTGCAATGAGCCGAAGCGCATGACGCACCGTCAGCCCCTCTTCCACACCGTTCACAGCGTCAAGAATGGCGTTTGCCACGTTACCCGTGGTCAGCACATCGCCCGTGACGTTGATGGCCGCTGCAAGCGTCCCCAAGGCCGTCAGGACCGTGGTCCCTGCTACCGTGCCCTCGCCCTCTACAGCCGCTGCTAGGTGGCCGATAGCGGTTAGCTGAGCCGTCGCCCCGCCTGAGCCACTAAGCGCCGCAGCAAGCTGCAGGAACGCCTGGAGTTGCGCCCCTGAGATAGTGCCAGACCCGCTGATCGTCGCGGCCATCGAGATGATAAGCTGGCCAACACCTGTGAGCGTGCCAGTTCCGGCTATCGTCGCCTGCCCGTTCACACCACCAGCTACTGAGCCTGTCAGGTCGCCATCACCTAATATGTTCTTACGAGCCGCGAGAGCGCCCGCTGTGATGGGCATGACCCACCAATATGGGTCGCGGTAACCGTCTGGAATGCCTGAGAGTGGGTCCCAGTATTCAGAGCAGAATGCACCGCGCGCCTGACTAGGCTTGTTGAAGTCGCTGCGGTTGTTACCTAGCCCAATCGCCCCGCCCCCAATGGAGCGGCCCGGGTCTTTGGATAGAACCGAATAGTTGCCGATAAGGGCCATATCAGCCCCAGCCGAAATCAATGTGACCGTAGAATGCAGATGTGACCGGAGTTGCCGCGCCCGCATACATCAGCCACGTGAGGCAAGCGCCGTCATAGACCCTTGGCATGGATGGAAGCTGGTTCACAAGGTCACGCTCTGCTGCAACGCCAACGGTTGTCATTGGCAAGGTAAGCAATGGCCTGCACAGAACGAGGTTTGTGGTCCCTGACGTGTGCGTTACGTTGTAATTGAACTGCTGCACTGAGCGAATGCCACTGTCACCAGCCGCAAGCGGGATGAAGGGGCCAAACTTGCCTGCGCCCGTGCCTGAGTATTCGATCTGGCCGATAGGTGCGGTAGCGTTCGAAATGGGCAGAGTCGTCGGTGTCGTGTTGCCCGCATTGCCCGCAGCGTCGGTGTACGTGATCTGCACGTTTGGCGTACCCGCACCAAGCGCAACGGATGGGGTCAGGTAAGCCTGAACGCCTGCGCCATGTGTCGGTGCCCGGTCGCCAAGGTAGATCGTGGCCGTGTGCGTACCCGTGCCAGCGTCCGTAAACGCAATGACCGTCGCCGTGTCCACGTTCGCCATCGAAGTAGCCACGCGGCAGGTCGTGGCCGATACCCTGACAGCGTAATAGGTGGTGTTGAGTGAGAGGCCCGTTGGCAGTGTCGTGGTCGTCGTGAACCGAAGCGGGGTATATGATTGGATGTCCCAACCTGCGTAGGTCAGGAGAAGGCCAGAGGACGAAGAGGCCGTGACCGTGGCGGAGTTCACAAACGCCTGGTTGCCTGTCGTGGTCGTCGTCGTGACCGGATACCAGCCAAGCATGTCAACGAGCATAAACACCGCTGGCATGGTCGTAGCCGCCGCGCTAAACGCCGAAGCGTTGAGAATGCGCTTGATGTCGGTTGATACGTCGCCGCCGTGATAGATAGCGCCCTGCAAGCGGTCATGGGCTGAGTGCCATGCCAAGTTGGTGCCGACCGCGCCCAAGGTCATGGCAGCGGGGTTTCCCGTCGCATGGGGCAGCGCATGCCACGTACCCGCTGCTTGAGTACCCACGGCATGGGTTAGCTTGTTCCAGTCAGCACGCCAGAACTTGCCGTTGACGCTGATTTCGTTGATCAGGTCATCAAGTGAGGTAAAGCCTGGCATGTATGGTCCTCAAGCCCAGACGAACGAGCAGTCACCCAGTAGCGGAATGCCACTGAGTGAGCCGTTGGGGCATGTGATGAAGTTGATGTATGCGTTGTCCTCGACTTCCGGGAGTTTGCCCCCGGCATCAAGGTAGAAATCCTTTTCGGTCGGGGCGTCGATACCCCTAACCGTCAGTTCAGCGAGTGGCTTCACGAGCACAAGCGTGAATAGACCAACGTCCGTTCCGTTCGTGCATTGCACCGCTTCGATAGACCTAACCCCGCTATCACGCGCTTGAAGCGTCATGAAAGGGCCGTTTCGATCTGCACCTGTCTGCTGCGTGCAAAGCAACGTCCCGTTGACGCTCGCTGCGGTGGTCATTGTGTGGAGCGGTGTGGTCCTCCCTGCAACGCCCGCTGAATTGGTATAGGTCACGAAGAATGTGTCGCCCACTAGCCCGTGAGGGGCCACAAGAATGGGCATGATCTGCACGCCAGCCCCGGTAGTCGAGCGGGTCAAGACCTCGCTATTCACCATTGGCTGGCTGTCTGATGTGCCCATGTCCACGAAGGGGTAGAACATCAGGTAATCAAGCATTGTCACACGCTGCGGAACCGCTGCGGCAGTGACTGCCATTGCAGTAATCTTGCGCAGGTACTTCTTTCCACCCGAGACGTTGCCACCGTGCTGGATGCCGCCATCACCTGAACGGCTCATCACCTTGGCTTCTAACGGAGCCGCCGCGTAATACTGCGGGGCCGGATTGCCCGGGGCCATCGAGTAATCAAACCAGACGCCCGCAACTGTCGTGACAGCAGGCACCTTTCGATAGGTCACATAGGTAGAGTTGCCAGCTACTTCCGCGTCAACAAATGCCGCGATATTGGCAAAGCCGACCACTATTCACCGCCTTGTGAGGTGTCCGCCTGGACATTCTGCACCGCAACGCTCGCCCTGTAGTAGTCGCCCTGACAGCTATCCATCAGCCATGCAACTGCATCGGGCGTAGTCGTCGTCATCTCATTCGCAGCCATATATTGGCGCAACTTGGCCTCAAACATGGCGACAAGCTGACGATCCGTTGGCATTAACTAGCCACCTTGCTTTCGCCGTAAGCCGTTGCGTGCAGGCTAGCCACAATCCCGCCATTGCACTCGCAGCCGCGCTTGAACTCGTCGCCCTCGCGCTTCACCTCAACACCGCATTCCTTGCAGGTGTAGATGGTCGGGGGCTTCTGTTTCACGTCAATCATGACTCGGTCACGTCCAAAGCACCCGCCGCGAACTGTGGCTGGATTCCGTTAGCAACCGCGAGGCTTGATGTCAGCGCTCCTGCGTACAGCACAAGCCCCGTACCGCTCGCATCCGTGCCGATAGCAACGTGTGTCAGCGTAGCGCCAGAAGCGCCGCACTGTGCGAACTGAGCCAAGGCCGCGTTAGCCGTTGCACCCGACGATGGCACATCCCAGCCCGATGTCGTGCGGACAATCGCGATGCGGGCATAGTTCGTATATGCCGTCTCGTTGGTCGTCTGTGAACCACCAACACCCGGGTCAGCCGTGTGCAGGGACAAATAGAGGTTGGTGGCCGGGGACGTGCTGTCATTCTCCGCAATCAAGTTCCACGTGGTCGCGTTGAAGATGAGCGCCAGGATTGAGTTGCTGGCAGATGTTGACTTAGGCATCAGGTTATCCCTTGTGCGCGGCCATCTGGGCCTCTGAGAATCTGTTTCGGCTTGGACAAGGCAGACGCGAGTGCTTCCTGCCCTCTGCCAATGGCAAGAAGGCCAGCACCCAAGGCTTCCATTGTCCGGTCTGGCTGTACCGGCTGCATGACTTCCTGAGACGCCTTTGCAGTCTCGCGGGCTTCGTGCCTCTGGGCTTCCATGCCTTTGAACTCGAAGTCCATCTGCTTGGACTGCATGTTGAACTCAAGATCCGCCATCTTCTCTTGGCGCTTGATCTCCAGCATGGCCGTGGCCTTGCCGGTTTCAATCTCAGCCTGACGGTTCAGCCGTTCCATGTCGTATTTGAACTGCAGGTCTGCAAGTTGCATGGCCCGCTCGGTCTTGCGCTGGTCGGCCATGTCTTGGCGCTCCAGTTCCTGCGCGTCGGCTTGGGCCTGCATAGCCAGTTCTTGCTGCTTGGCCTGCGCTTGCATCTGAGCCTTCTGCATTTCGGCCTGCATTGCCATGTCTGGCTGCTGGCTTTGCTGCTCCTGCGCCTGCTTCAGCTTGTCCAGAAGCAGCTTCTTCTTCGGCAGCGATGATGCCTCAATAAGCACATCAGGCGGGATCGGCATCCCGGCCTGCACCAACTCGGCAAGGCGCTGGAATTGCTCCTCCTGAATGACTGCCGTGTCAGGCGTGGAGTCGATAACAATATCAACATCCATCTCAGCCGGGTTATTCGACTGCATGACAGGCTGTCCGGTCATCGGGTCGATCTGCATTTGGCCCGTCTGCGGGTCGATGACAGGTTCCGGCATGTTCAAGCCAACAAAGCGCGGGGCGTTCTCATCATCCGTGACCCGTATCCACTTCGGGGCTGTCCAGAACTGCTTGATGGACTCCCACATGGCGCGGAAGCACCTTAATTTCCAATCGTCAAAACCGGCCAAGAGCGGGGCCTGCTCGGTCATGCCCGCCTGCTGCTCGGCAAGGATAGCCCGTCCCGATTGAGACTGACCACCACGGCCTACAATGCCCGGTGTCGGGCTTTGACGGCGCATCTCTTCCTTGGCGTCGCGCAGCAGTTCAAGGTGGGCAGGCGTTAGCTGCCGATCACCCAACTCCTCAATCTGGCCTTCGCGGGCCTCGATGATGCCGTCAGGCTTGGCCCATTCCTTGCGAACCGCGTCAACGTCCAGAACCCCAGGCTCAACCCGGAGTTTCGCCACGTTCAGCAAGTGGATGGCCTTTGACCGGCCCTTGTTGATGGCATCCTGCGGGCTGACCATGTCCTTGACCGCGCCGTATCGCTGGTTGTCGATGTCCACGTATGCGGACTGAGCGAGGATAGGGTTGCGCGGCTGCTTGGTCTTGCTGTCTAGATACTGGCTTGGGCCTTCTTCAAGCACGCCGCCATAGACAAAAACGCACTTGTTCCAGATGCCGCCGCGTCGGCTGTACATCTCGAAGCACATGATACGGCGGCTTTTTACGTCAATCCATGACCAGCCGTCCTTGGGCCGATCCTTGAACGTGTCGCCGGTCGTCGCGATGTCAAAGGACTGCTTAATTTTGTCTTCAGCGTCTGGGTAGAGGTCAATCAGGTCCTGCTCATCCATCCACTTGGCGATGCCCATGTATCTGGCGTCGCCGAAGTCCCTGTCCCTTGAGTATGGATCGTAGAAGAATTCCTCAGGGCGAATGCGCCGAATGCCAGGCTCTTGGCCCTCGTTGATTTCGTTGATGCCAGCGACCACGCCCCAGATGAGGAAGTCTTGCAGGCATTCTCTCGCGGTCGCATTGAACCGGGTCACGTCGCTGACGTAGCGCAAGCCGTCCGTGGCTACCTCTGCAGCCTCCTGGTCCTGTGGGGTGCGGCCCCAGCCCTTCGGGTCGGTCCTGCCACGCTCGACAATGCCGATAATGGCGTTAATCGCCGGTTTGATATGGTTGAACGCAAGGGCTGGCTGACCACGTGCCTCAAGCACACGTCGCTCGCTGTCCGTCCACTGGTCGCCATCGTAGTAACGCTGGAAGACCTGAGCCGCACGCCTTGCAGCGTCGAGCATGTCCATGCTGACAGTGGCTTTGCGCTTGACGGTTTCGAGGTAATTATCCTCGGCCTTCTGGTCTGCAATCTTGCGCTTTGCCATTTATGCTGTCTTCCATCCGCCCTGAGCGGCCAAACTTCTGTTTCTTGTGTACCTGTCGACCGGGTTGCGTGAGTGGTCGACCTTGGTGAGCAACGCAGGCCATGCCTCGTAGACTGCCCTGCCTATCAATGAGCAGCAGTCCACCGCGTCGTCATGCTTGCCAGCGGGGAAGCGGATAAGTTGGTCAACAACCTCGCCAGCCCAAGGGGACTTGGGGAAGCTGACCTTGCCGTTAGCTGCGAGTGCCTGGAACGCTCTAGCCCGTGTCGGCTTGTCGTGGATGGATGCCACCCACTCAATGCTCGCCCACGTCTTGCGCTCGTCCATCCGTTTCTTCAGGACAGACTCGATGGCCCTGCGAATGACGCCGCCTTCAGCGAATACGGTAAGCGGCTTGTGCTTGGCCATGAGGTCAAGCATTCGCTCAATCCAGACCGACGCATCAGTCTGGCCGCGCCACCAATCGACAGCATATATGGTCGAATCTGGACCAACGCCCCATACGGCGAACTCAGTCCAGTCACCACCCGCATCGGTAACAGCAAAGTCACAGGTGATGAACAAGTTGGTCTTGGGTCGTTCGTCATGGGTCTTGAACCATTCCCGTTTAAAGAACGTGCCCTCATCAGGCTGCGGGTCTTGCTGAAACAGCGCAGAGAAGAACCGGGGCAGCGAGTTCGCTCGGATGCGGTCGAGGCTTTCGATAGGGTAAGCTTCCGGCCAGAGCGCCGCCCCGGAACTGTCTATGGCGGGTAGCTGGACGATTTCCCACTTGTCGCCGCCGTTGTTCTGTTGTTCGAGCAAGAAGCCCGATAAGTCATCCTCATGCATTCGGTGGTTAATCAGGATGATAGCGCCACCAGGCTGAAGCCGGTTGTACACGCTGCCCTGATACCACTCCTTCACGGCCTTGCGCTCTAGTTCGCTCTGAGCATCGCTCATGCTGCCGAAGGGGTCATCAATGATAAATTCATCCGCGCCTTTGCCAAGAATTTGGCTCCCGACGCCGACAGCGTAGAAGATCCCGCCCTTATTTGTATGCCAGCGGCCCGACGCTTGGCTGTCTTCAGCTAGCCGGACTTCAGGGAATAAGCGCCCGTAGTCCTCGCTCCTGATGATGTTTCGAACCTCACGGCCAATATCGGCCGCAAATTCAGCAGAGGCGGACGCCGCGATGATCTGGCGATGCGGGAAGTTCCCTAGGCAAAAGGCCGGATATCGTCTTGAGGCTAGTTCGGTCTTTCCATGCCGTGGCGGCATCAGGAGCATCAGGCGGTCTACATCGCGGCGCATGACCCGCTCTAGCTGCTCGGCAACTATGCGGTGATGCTTAGCGGTCTTGTAGCGGTCATACGTATATTCAGTGAATTGGATTAGGCTTTGCCTTGCCTGTCTTCTCTTCAGCAGCTCCGTTGCTGCTTCCACAACTTGAGACGATGGCTGCAAGTTCGGCGTCGGTGAGTTCTGAGACTGCGCGCTCATGTGTCGTTGTTACGTCCAGGCTCTGCGGGGCCTTGCCGTCAATGCGGTCGCCGATTTCCTTGATGGCCTGCATGTCGCCTTCAACGGCTGCTTCCACGCATTTCTGCGCTATTTTGGCCAACATCGTGCGGCCTTCAGCGTCAGTTCTGGTTGTCGCGAGGATGAGCGCATCACGCCATCTCTTGTCCGACTTCCTGCCTAAACCTGACATGGCCTAATCTTTGCCTAACTGTTTGATGTTGAAATATTATTGCGTCAGCCGGTGACGGCTGAAAACACCGGCACGTAATAGGCCGTCGTGCCGATGTACATCTTGATAAAGCCCGATGAGTTCCGGCTTGTTGCACCCTTGAACAATATCGTTCCTACGCCAACAGAGTTCGCTGTCAGGTCGCTTGTGCCGGTCAATGTGTTGGTTGCGGACTCGCCCCCTACATCTCCAGCAACGCGGAGTTCATTCGTGACCTTGACTGCGCCGTTTTGGCTTATTCTCAGACGCTCTGTTGTAGTTGCTGCGCCGTCTGCCGTTGTGGAAAACACAAGGCGACCGGGCATGTCGCTGCTTCCGGGTGTGCCATCCACTTCCGCTTTGATAAGTGCGGCTGGCTGGAACGCTGCCCCGTCTGAGCCTGCGAAATGCACTTCTCCAAGAACGTCGCCGCTAGCCACTACAGAATGTGTGTTGACCGTGCCTGATTTGGCTTTGGCAAATGCCATCTGAGCGGCAGCGCTTGCGCTGTTCTGCCAGCAGCCAGCGAAGAATCCGGCCTGCGCGCTCGCCCTATTGATCTGGATAAGAGGGAACTGCCCCCCTGGAGCGCCGTAGAGGTTTGGAGCGCCTACCGCTACATACCCAACACCACCCGATGTAATGAAGCGCGAGACCTCTGTGCCGCCTGCAGTGATGTTTAGGATATCCGCCGCACTGCGAAACACGCCTGTGTTTTCGTCGCCAGAGAATGCAAAGCCGGGGGTGGACGCCGACCCGGCTGGCGCAAGCTTCTGACTAACTGATGCAGCCGTATCCGTATTAAACGACTTTATGTCTATGCCTGAGTTTGTATCAAACCCGGTTCCGACTACAGCTTGAGACGCATTGGCGAAGACGCTAATGACGCCGTGAGTTCTCACGCCCTGCGTTGCAACTGTGTAGCCGGTCGCGTTGTCGAAGCTTTGCAGGGATACAGTCGAGGTGTTTAAGCCAACGCCAGCATTCCCAAACACAAACCCGCGCCCGCCTACCCCGCTGTAGCCGTAGACTGTAGCCTCGATGTGGCTTTGTGAGCCAGCAACTGTAAGGCCCGCCCCGGACGACCCGCTGCCGTTAAAGGTCCCTGAGTTGATCCTTGTGAAGCTGCCGCTTACCAAGGCCCCGGACACGCCTTCCGAGCCGTCTGCATTCCAAAGGCGACCAACTTCTGTTGCACCACCGGAAAAGGTCAGCGCGTAAGTGCCTGTCGTTCGGCAGTTTATGTAGCTTTCAATGTACCCGTAGGAGCTAGCAAAGCCAGCCTCAACCAACCCTTCGCCATAGTTGCTTTCGGTGGACACGTGCCCGAAGCGCATCTTGCAGGAGTTGTATACCCCACCCGCGACATTTGCGTAGACGTGCAAGTGAATCACATCTGACGCGCCGTTGTAGGTGGACCCGTCAGTTTCGAACCTGATGCCCCAGCCCACATTTTCATGGCTGAACACGGCAGACCAATAAGCGTCTGTTGGCCCCCGGTATCTGATGCCGTGCAAGTCACAATATTGTACGTCTACATTCCTGTAGATTGACTCAGGCTCGTCAGGGAATTCGGACGACCCAACATTGTTCCAAGCCTCTGAAATCCAACCGATCTCTTTGACGTTGTAGATAACAATGTTGTCGAGAAAATACTTTTTGCCGTAACAGACAAGGCCGTTTCCGCTGGCCTGGCTTGCCTTGTTGCCGTCAATCGTGATGTCACGCAGGCCGAAACCGTACTGCAGGCCGTCTGCAACCAAGTACTTGTTCTGCCCGACAAGCGCCGCATAATTCAGCGTCTTCAGCATGTCGGCGTTTAACGCCGCCTTGGCCTTTATGATTGTTGCGGCGTAACTCTCGCCCTGCAATATCACCTTTGACTTCAGCGTCAGTGTCGACCCAATGATGTACGTGCCGTTGCGGAAGAAGACCACACCGCCGCCCGCAGCACTGGCCGCGTCAATAGCGGCTTGAATTATTGCCGCGTCATCCGTTACCCCGTCGCCCTTAGCGCCCAGGGACTTAAGGTTCATGACCTCGTCAAAGACGACCGCCCAGTAGGCCGATCCGGCGTTACTTGTGATGTAGGTTCCTGCGGATGGTGCCGACGATACCCGCTTATAAAGCGACCCACCCCCGTCCCCAACCGTGTAGTAACCAGCCGTCCTGACCCAAGCAATCCCGCTGTCAATGTTCGCGCCATTTACATCAGCTACAGTGTTGTAAAGCTGCGCGGTATTCTGCGCGACGCTAGCTATATTGGGTAAAAAAAAAGCGCTTCCGGCTCTTGGCTGGATCTTTATGCGGAATTCTTCAATGTCGCCGCTGGAGGTTGTGACTTTAAAGTCCACATGCCCGAAGCCCTTGAGGCGCTGCGTCAGCCGTGTGGTGGTGTTGGATGTGTTGGATACCGTGACGCCGGTCGGGGTCCGGGTGACGCTGGAAATGGTCGCGCCGTCCAGATAGCTGGACATGTCCACGATATACGTCAGGTCGTCGTTGTCTTCCTGATAGGCGCTGAATTCCTGAGGGTTAACAACCGTCAGTCCTCTGACGGCGTGCCTCTTGTTCGTGGCGAGAACTATGGTCCTGTCAGCCACGTATCAGCACTCCTCAAACGCAAAAAAACCGGGATGCGGCAACACCCCGGTCTCAATTCTTGCCACAACCCAAAAGAAGAAGCGCCGAATCAGTACACAGTTCGACCACTCAAACATTTATGCTTTAGAGGTTTTTGCTGCGCAAGGATATTTGGTCTAGCGGCTAACGTCCCTCGAATGTCCAGAACCTGTTACGCTCGCCTTCAGGCATCACGGCAACAGTCACAGAATGACCTTTGCACAGCTTGGCCCTGTCAAGATGGTCGCAGAGAATCGTAACAGCCTCTGACGAAGACATGTCCGTGACGTACCCAGCAATGATTGAGCCGGATTGAACGGGAGACGCCAAGTCGTAGCCTGCCAACGACTCCCTGACCGCAGTCGCGCAATCCTCGCAGTAGATGTATTCGGTCATGAAAGACCCTCTGTAGCTCATCTCGCTAACCCGTAATGCCGGGCCAGAGCATCCGTGAATCTCTGAAGCCACACCATCGCTTCGTGCGGACTGCCGCCAACATGCTCCATCATCCACCGCCCTGCGCTTTTGCCATTGATCGCCACAGCATCGACCATCGGGACAGCGTGTTTGCTTAGGTTCGTCAGGAAGATAATTGCGTTCTTCCGTCGAGCGATAGCAGCTACCCGCATGTCGCTGAACTCAGTCGTGCCGCCGTTTACCGTCTGGCCGTAGCCGCCAATGCAGGCAGGCATCAGGCCAGCAAGGTAAGCATCGGCCTGCCATTTCTTGAGCGCGTCAGCCTGGGTGACGGTGATGTACTGGCGGCGCAAGTACCATTCCACCATGTCCTGCTCCACCCTTACCCGCCTCGTTTGGCGGTCTTGCGGGTCGGGTTGCTCAACGATGTGGAACGCTTGGCGGCGGGCTTCTGGTGTCCCGAAGTCGCTGCCTTGGGGGTCTTCGGCTTGTTTTCTTTTCGCCACTTTTCAAACTCCGCTGCTGTTGCGTGTGCGCCGTTCACTGCTTTGGAGCGGGAGGAATAAACCTCCGCGCTGTCACTGATGACCTCGCCGTTAGTGGCTCTGCAGGTCCAGAACCACTTGCCGTGTGGGGTCTGCCAAATCTCAATTGGCATTCGTGGCCTCGTTATCCACATGCCCCGCAAATCCATTCAGGGCGTCACTGGCGGGCGATTTGGGCCTTGGGGTAGCTGTGCGCTTCTTGCGCTCAACCTGGGGCTTGACGTTGAACGCTGATGGCTGCGCAACCTTCAGCAAGGTGCGGATGGCAAGGGCCTTCTCCAAGTTGGAGGCTGGACGCTCTAGAATTTCCAGTAGTTCGAGGTCGGTCATTGGAGGTGCTCCTGTCTGGCCCTTTTGGCCGCTGGGGTTTTCAGTAAGGCTTCGGAAACTGTCTGGTCCTGGCTGGCGGGCTTGGGCGGGGCCTTCACGTCAAGCGGGTCAGGCTCGGATTGTCCAAAGCCGAAATCCTGCTTCCACTTCAGCGCCTGTGCTGCCCGATGCGCGATCTCTTCGGCCTCAGTGCGGCCCTCCCGCGCAAATGCTTCTGGCTTAGCTTGAAAGCGTGGGAGGCCCGGTGCGGGCGCATCTTCCCGCATGATGTCCACAAGGTTGGCAATCGTCGGCCACCACGTCGAACGGCGGATGTGCTCGCTGAGTGCGTGGTTCAGCCGATCAGCCGAATATGCCCCCAGCGTCCCGTGCCATTCAGCCACCATCAGCCGCATGTCCACGCCCCGGCGCTCGCCGTAATTCGCCAGGCAACGGGCCACAAGTTTGGCAATGTCATCCGTTGACGACCTGACCGGAACGGACAATGTCGGCAAGCTGTTCGAGTTGTGATTTCTGGTTAGTTCTTGAGCCATTTGCAGGTTTCTCCTTCAGTGCCCAGTTGTT
>Ga0181357_1000842_pt1 | contig 11935 bp, 7 predicted proteins | sample Fa13VDMM110DN_FD_130094 | JGI IMG/M metagenome (GOLD analysis project Ga0181357, IMG submission 130094) | Freshwater viral communities from Lake Michigan, USA - Fa13.VD.MM110.D.N | ecosystem: Environmental > Aquatic > Freshwater > Lake | place: USA: Michigan | collected 2013-09-24 | reverse complement strand
AGCGCAAGCAGGTGGATCTGTAATTGATAGTGCGATTGCTGCAGCAAAGTCAGATAGCATTAATTTCGGTCAAACACCAGGTTCAGGTGCTATAGCAGAGGTTGGTGCGAAAGTTGCAGGAGCAACTGGAGCATTTGGTGGAAATATTGAAAAAGCACTTTTATTTTCTGCTGGAGTTGCAAAAAACCCACAGGTTGAATTACTATTTGAAAACATTGCAAATAGAGAATTTCTTTTCGACTTCAAGTTTGTGCCAAGAAATCCACAAGAGGCGAAAGAGATTATTAAAATTATTCAAACCTTTAGATTTTTTGCTGCGCCTGAAATTCCAAGAACAGGAACAGGTCGCTATTTTATACCACCATCAGAATTTGATATCGAGTTTATGGTAGGCTCTAAAATAAATCCAAATCTTCCTCTTATTTCAACATGTGTGTTAGAAGGCATTGATGTAAATTACGGCAGTGCAGGACAATGGACTGCATTTACAGATGGTATGCCAGTTGAAATTTCAATGCAGCTTCGATTTAAGGAAGTCGAAATTTTGCACAAAGAACTTATACAACAAGGTTACTAATGAAATACTTCGAAAGTTTTCCTGGAACAATTTATACATTCGATAAGAATACTTTAAACAATCAACTTGTAACAAATATTCTTGCAAGATCTACATTTTTAAAGGAAATTGCAAATAATAGTGGCATTGCATATGAATACGATGTAAAAGAAACCGATACTCCAGAGATTATTGCATATAAGATTTATGGTGATGCAAATCGAAGTTGGATCATCCTTATGTTTAATCAAATTATTAATCCTTACTACGATTTTCCATTAAAAAATGATGCGCTTGAAACATTCATTCAACAAAAATACAATCAAACAATCAATGAAGCACTTACAACGATTCATCATTATGAAAAAGAGGTAACAAAAGAAACATTTTATGGGCAATTATTGATAGATAAATCAACTCAAACATACAGTATTGGTGAATTTGATGTAGATTATTCGGATAATTCAATACTACCTAACACGCTTCCTGGCACGGCAGATACATCTTTATCTATAAGTACAGAAACTGCAGTTTTTCCTGAATATACTTTAAAAATTACTACTACACATAAAGCAATTTCTAATTATACAAATGAATTAAACATAAATGATGCAAAACGATCAATTAAAATCTTAGAAAGTGTATATGTTCAACGAGTTGAAGATGAATTTAGGAGTTTAATGACTGATGGCAGATAATGGTGTAAATAACTCAAAAGACTATGAGATAAAGAGTCTAGAGTTAATTAATTCTGGTGGTCAAACGATCGATTTGCGAGACATTTTTGTTGAATTGCAAATTTTTCAAGACATCTATTCTTCTGTCATGAGTGGAAACATACTTATCAATGATGGTAATGATACTTTCTCTAATTTTTATTTGTGCGGTAATGAATATCTAAAGGTAAGCATCGACAAACCTGGATTAAATCGTCCATTAGAAAGACTTTTTAGAATTTACAAAACTACAGATAGAAATCCATCGACTGATTCTGGTCAAACATACATTCTTCATTTTTGTTCTGATGAATTAATATCATCACAAACACTAAATGTAAGTAAAGCGTATAAATCGACTAAAATTAAAAATATTGTTTCAGATATTCTATTAAATGAACTAGGTGTTGATCCGCAGAGAATTGCAAATTTAGAAGATACTTCTGGATCTTTTGATCTAGTTATTCCTGGGTATAGACCATTTGAAGCAATTCAATGGGTAACTTCTCGTGGGTATGATCAAAAGAAATTTTGTTATTTCTTTTTTGAGAATAAAAATGGGTTTAATCTGTTATCGTTACAAACCATGATTAAACAAAAACCATATAAAAAAATTAGGTATGAGATTAAGAAATCAGAAAGTGATCCAGCATTAAATAAAGATTCGATTGACGATTTTACTATTTTAAGCGATTTTGATATGCTAACTTCAATCTCAAATGGATCATTCTCTTCTCGATTGCTTTCGATTGACCTATTCTCGCAAAAATTTGAGAATGTCGATTATAGTTTGCTTGCAGCAGAAAGCCAAGGGAATTTAATAAACAAATTTAAACCTGTGAATTCATTTAAAAATTCTAAGAATGAAACTCTTTTCAATTCACCATATTCATTCTACAGAACTTACCTGACAACCAATGATACTATCTCAGAAAAAAGTAATGATATTAAATTTTGGTTATTACCAAGAGCATTACACATGACGCTACTGAATCACTTTAGAATTCGAGTTGTAGTTCCTGGTGATATTGAGATGAAAGCAGGTGATATGATTGATTATGAATTTCCTTTATTTGAAAGTGCTCAAAAAAGCGGTAAAAAATTCGATAAAGCAAGAAGTGGTAAATATTTGGTTGCCTCGATCAATCATAAATTTAGAAGCACTTCATATGAATGTGTTGCAGAATTAGTTGCTGATTCTTTTTCTGAAGCAATGCCTGTAGCAAAAGATGGATTAAATAAATTGACTAAGAAAGGTAAATAATTAAGTTATGCCTGGAGCAAAGAAAAGTTTTATTGGACTTGAAGGATTTATCTGGTATATTGGCGTCGTTGAAGATCGCCAAGACCCAGAGCAACTTGGTCGTGTCCGCGTTCGCTGCTTTGGTTGGCATACGGATGAAAAAAGTAAAATTCCAACAGAGCAATTACCGTGGGCGCATCCAGTAATTCCTGTTAACAGTCCAAATGCATATACACCGAAAGAGGGTGATATGGTTTTTGGATTTTTTATGGATGGTGATAATGCACAGAACCCTGCAATCATGGGTGTTTTTCCAGGAAAACCAGAAAATAAACCAGATTACCAAAAAGGATTTTCAGACCCAGGAAATAATCTAGGAAACAGACCAAAAAAACCCGATGATGCATCCGAGCAATATCCAAAATCAAAATATATTAGAGAGCAAACTACGAATAGACTCTCTCGCGGAAAGCCAGACGGTACAATTATTTCTACAAGAAAGAAAAATTTAAAGAAAAATATTACCTGTGTTGGCGGCGTGTCTTGGAGTGAACCAACCCCTGCATTTAATCCAACTTATCCATATAATAATGCACTAGAAACTGAGTCGGGTCACGCTCTAGAATTTGACGATTCACCAGGTCAAGAAAGAGTACACCTTGCTCACAGAAAAGGATCATTCATTGAAATTGATAAAGATGGAAATCGAGTTGAAAAGATTGTAAAAGATAATTATTCTTTGACAATGGGATCAAATTTTGTATACATTTCTGGTAAATGTTCTGTGACTGTTGATGGTGATTGTAATTTAAAAGTTGGTGGCAATTTAAACATTGGCGCTGATGGTGATGTTCGAATCAAAGGAAAGAATGTTTTAATTGAGTCCACATCAACAACTGACCTTAAAATTGGTGGAGAAGCAAGGATTACATCTGGTGGTAAACTTAATCTTAAGGGGTCAACTGCCGTACTGCAAGGTGCAGTGATCGATCTTCCAGCAGCACAAATTAATATGCAGTCAGGGTCTGCTGAATCGGCTTCTGGAACAGGATTAACTGGTGGTGGAACAGCACCAACAGAAACAGAAGCAGCTGCTGCAAATGTGGCAACTCAACAATCTGCGAATACTGCAGCTGCAGCAGCTGCGAATACTGCCGCGAAATCTGATGGTCTTGAAGAAGTTACAGTGACTGGTAAAAAAGTGGGAGCAAAAGCTGATGATCTCCAAGAAGTTACAGTGACTGGTAAAAAAGTAGGAGCAGAGACTAAATCTACATTTGCTAAAGTTGTTAATGGAATATCAACAACTGTTAACTCTATTGTTAAAACGATTGGAAAGGTTGCAGATTCAATCATTAAAGATTTTAACACAGGTAGTTTAGGTGCATCAATAACAAAAATTGCAGCATTTGCAGAAAATGTAAATGATAATAAGGGTGTAATATTAGGTTTAAAATCTGATCAGAAAAATGATTTGCTTAGCAAAATAGGTAAAGTTGCTTCGGGTGCAGCTGATAGAAATATAGAATTTAATCTAGATTCAGATATAACAAATGCAATACAAAAAGTAAGTAAAGTATCTAACATTGTACAAAAAGTTAGCAAACATCTTTATCCTAAATCAGAAACTACACTTGAAGAAGTTAAAGTCACTGGTAAAAGAACAACACCAAATACATCGGGTGGATAATGGCTGACATTACCATACCATGTCCAAATACGCTACTTCCAACTCCTGCAGACTTGACTAATATATTCAAGCAATTTGCAAATATACCTTCTCTATTTCAAGTTGAGATTGAACAAATAAGGTCTGAAGCTGAGAGTGAAGTTCAAACTGCAGTTCGAAATGCTATTTTGGAAAAAATTGCTCCATATGAAGAAAAGATACAAAAAGTAAGAACTATACTGGATAATGTTGAAACAGTTCTCGGAAATTTTCCTGTATCTATAAGTGATCCTGTATTCCCAGGTCATGATATTCCAGATATGAAATGGGAGAGAATTATTACTGCTTTATGTAATGAATACCATCTGTATGTTCAAGCGAAAATAATGGAATTGATCGACACAATTTTACCAATTAATCTTGAAATCACTGTTCTTGGAATTAATATCAATCCAATCAAACTTTTTGCTGATCCAGAATACAGAGCGCAATTAAAGGCTCAGTTCGCCGAGAAAGCCGAATTGTACATGAGCCTTATTCCTGAAATCTATAGAACATTTGAAGGCACTCTGGGGATATTCTCGCGTGGTATTCAGGCTGATGCGATCTTTGCCTATATTATGACGAAACTTCAGAACGGCGCATTGACTTTAATTTACGATGCTTTTGGCGGATTAATAAAGCAATTTAAAACAATTTGGGATGCTTTGCAACTACCTGCTCTCCCAGTGTTATTAGATTTAAATGTTGAGGGTATACTCAATGCATTGATTGGCGCTCTCAAAACACAGTTGAATTCTCTAAAACAAAAACTATTAAATGCCCCAGCTGAAATCGCCCAAGAAATTGCAGAACAGATGTTGAGTATTCAGAACAAAATACTTGAGACTTTGAAGTCTCTATCGATCGCTGGATTTAGTATTTTAGATTTGATTGGCGGAGAGATTGAGAGTTTTGTAGAGAGCATAGAACAGAAAATCGATAGACTCGTCGAGGCAGCTCGAAACTTCGGTGAGATTTGGCCACAATATCTGATAAAACAATGGATGGCAAAAGTCACAGCGTTCTTTAACGCTATTGGATTATCTGCTTTGACTCAGTTTGTAACCTTCAACTTTTGTCAATTTTTAACCTTAATCGGAATGCCGAAATCTATCAGTTTCGATACTGGAATCGCGGGAATCGGAGTTAATGTCGATCTCTACGAGATTAATTTAGAACCTGCGCCTGCATAGTATAAATAACATATAATTCTGCACTCACGGAAACATCAAAATAATGAGTTCGATCGTTCGAAAATTCTCTGATCTAGATCTTAATTTTTCAGCTCACCCTGTAACAAAAGATGTGGTAAAAAAATTGAATGATAATGCGATCGCAGGTTCAATTCGAAACCTATTGCTAACCTCGCATTATGAGCGTCTATTTAATCCAGAACTTGGATCAAATCTTAAAAAGATGCTATTTGAACCAATCGATAATATCACCACCTCTATTATACAAGGAATGATACTTCAAACTATAAAAAATTATGAGCCACGAGTAACAATTGAAGATGTCATTGCAACACCAGATTATGATAACGATAGATACGACATTAAAATTGTATTTTTTGTAAACAATACTTTAGAGCCGATCACGGTCTCTTTTTTCCTAGAACGGGTAAGATAACATGGCAAATGTTGACTCAAAACTAAAAGTTGCAGAATTAGACTTCGAAGCAATCAAGTCTAATCTAAAAGGTTTCCTTAAATCTCAATCAGAGTTCAGCGACTATAACTTTGAAGGTTCTGGTTTGTCAATTTTGCTTGATGTTCTTGCCTATAATACTCATTATATGGGCTATTATCTGAATATGGTCTCGAACGAGATGTTTATCGATACCGCAATCAAACGCGAATCAGTTGTTTCTCACGCAAAACTACTCGGATATGTTCCTCGTTCACGAGTTTCTCCTCGTGCATTGATTGATCTAGAAATTACTCCAGTTCAAAATGATTCAAATAGCGCGATTGCAATTCCACGATTTACTAAATTTGTTTCTGAAACTATCGACGGTCAAAATTTTATTTTTGTAAATCCTGCTACTAGAGTTGTCTCTAAAAATTTAAGCACTGGATTATTTGTTGTTGAGTCTCTAGAAATCAAAGAAGGTCAACCAAACGGCATAACCTTCTCATATAATTCTCAGACTAATCCAAAGCAGATCTTTGAATTACCAGATATTGGTATTGATACATCAACACTTCAGATTAAAGTACAACGATCAGCTCAAAATGCTAATCAAGAAACTTATATACTCGCCGAAGATGCTACGAATGTAAATGAGAATGCTGCTGTTTATTATCTAGAAGAAAATAAAAATGGAAAATATCAAATTTCTTTTGGTGACGATGTAATCGGTAAGGCATTAGTTGAAGGAAATATTGTTATTGCCTCATATTTGATTACATCTGGAACACTAGCAAATGACTTGAGAGACTTTAGACCTCTAGATACTATTTTAAATGGAGCAACGGTTGTTACAACTCTAGTTAGTGCCTCCACTTCAGGCGCTGCAGCAGAAAATATCGAAAAAATTCGTTTTACTGCGCCAAAAGCATTTATTGCTCAAAATAGAGCAGTGACAAAAAACGATTACATTGCTATTATTAATCGTGAATATCCATATTTCGAAGCAGTTAATGTATGGGGTGGTGAAGAGAATATTCCACCAGTTTATGGTAAGGTATTTTTCACTGCAAAACCACTTGGTGGCTATGAAATTACTACAACTGAGATTGAATTTGTAAAAAATTCTGTAATTAAGCCATATTCAGTGCTTACTGTTACACCTGAATATGTTGAAGCGGATTATAATTACCTTAATCTTGATGTCGAAGTCAATTTTGATCCGACAAAAACAGATAAAACGGCTGGTGCGATTGATGCTGCAGTAATTTCAGCGATTGGATCGTATGCAAGCACTAATCTAAACAAATTTAACTCTTCATTTAGAGTTTCACAGCTGTCAAGAGCAATCGATGACGCTGATCAATCAATTATAAGCAATGATGTGAAGGTGTATCTAGAAAAACGATTTGCTCCAGATGTAAATCGAATATTAAGTTATACTCTTGACTTTGGAACTGAATTAAAACAAGGCACAACATCCGAAAGAATCCTTTCAACTCCATCATTTATGTATAATGATGATTCTGGAATTGTAAGAGACTGTTTTATCGAAGAAGTTTTGCAATCATTTACTGGAGTAGAATCAATTGATGTTGTAACGGGTGGAAGTGGTTATGTTTCTACACCAACAGTTGTAATCAATGGTGATGGCTCTGGTGCTTCTGCGAGAGCATTGATTGTAAATGGTGCTGTAAAACGAATTGAGATTACTAATCCTGGAGCTGGATATACCTCTGCAACTGTTTCAATTAGTGGTGGTGGTGGTTCGGGTGCAACTATCAAAGCAAGTCTTGAAGGTCGTATTGGTCGTTTAAAAATTTATTACTTTGACACTCAAAATGTAAAGAAAACATTAAACGATAATATTGGATCTGTTGATTACACTAGCGGAGTTGTAACTTTAAATAGTTTTGCGCCAGTAGAGATCTCTGATGCGTTTGGAACATTAGTCCTAAAAGCAATTCCTACAAAAAGAGTATTTTCTTCAATTAGAAATAGACTTACTGTTTTAGATATAACTGATCCAGCTTCAATTGTAACAAAAATTAACGCTGTGGTAGAGTCATAATATGACTGCAACTTCGAAAACAATATCTTCATTAATTAAGTCTCAAGTTCCAGACTTTATTAATGCTGAACACCCAAAATTTAAGAGATTCTTAGAGCTGTACTACACTTGGCTTGAGAATAATTCAGCCAATGGAATCTCCAATACCGCTGGTAATACAATTTACCATGCAATGGGCATAGAAAATTATAGAGATATTGATCAAACACCACCAGAATTTATAAAGTATTTTAAGCAAGAATTGCTTCCACATTTTCCAGAAAATACTGCTCTCAGCACAGAAAAGATTCTAAAAAGCGCAAGAGAATTTTATAATAAAAAGGGAACTGATGAGTCAGTTCGTTGGTTATTTAAAGCATTATTTGACGAAGATATTGAGATAACATTTCCAAAAGAATCGATCTTAAAAACATCAGATGGTAAGTGGATAAAACCAAAAGCATTTCGAATTAATATTTCGGAGTCTAATAAAAATCTAGATGTAAATCTTCTTGAGAAACGATTGATTCGAGGAGTTGAATCTGGCGCGACTTGTATTGTTGAATCTGCAAATAGAAATATTGATCCAACAAATGGTCGTGAGATCATGGAGATCTATATTTCTAATATCAAGAAAAATTTTAATAATGGAGAATTCATTGAAATTGATTACTTAGATGAAAATAGTATTGCAAGGGTATTCAGTGAAAAAATTATTGGTACTCTCTCAAACATTCGAGTCGACTCAAATATTCGTTCAGACCCACAACAGCGACGCCGTGGATTATTATATAATGTTGGTGATCCAGTTGTGGTTACTGGTGGTCTTAGAAATTTTGCAGGAGCAGCTGATGCTATAGCAATTGTTGGTAATGTTACATTCGGTTCTATCGAAGCAGTAACAATGAGTTTCCCTGGATATGGTTATCGTCTTTACTCAAATACAGAAACAATTGTCTTTAGAAGTGTTGGTGATGATCCAAATGCAAATCTTTCTACTGATTTGCGTGTTGTAGCATTAAATTTAACTGCGTGTACATCAAATAGTCAAAATAATTTTTTAGAATCTATCACTTATGATGAATCAATTATTGATTACTTATCTGATACCGATATTGGAAATGCTAATCTTGCATCATTTACAACGAATAACATAAATTCGTTGATCAATGTCACTGAAAATGATAAAGATGATCCATATGATAACTTTGAAGAAATTTGGGCAAATGGCACTAACTTTTTTGATGCATTGTTTACTGCTAAAATAGCAACACCAAATAACACTATATTTGGTGTTGGCGGAGTTAGTGCAAATACTGGTAATTTATTTGTTTATGATGTTTCGAACACTGGACCACTTGCAACAGTATTAACTGGTGCTCAAATAAACACAAAAAACACTACTAAATCTTTTGTATTTAATAGTGTGACAAATGCAAGTGTTCCTGCAAATGCAAATAGTTTGATTATTCAGTGTTTAGATTTTGAAACTGTAAATACAGGTGGTGTTGCTCTTGTGTCTGTGCTAGATGGTGGTGCAGGATTTAGATCAGAACCATCGATTCAGATTACATCTCATTATGATACACATTTATCTCAGCAATATAATTATGAAACGCAAAAATCATTAAAGAAAACATATTGGCAAACATTTAAAGACCTTGGTTTAATTGCACATGTTTCCATTGAGAATGGTGGTAGTGGATATGTTGTTGGAGATGGATTGCGATTTACTGGTCGTGGATATAATGCTAATGGATATGTTCAAACTGTTGGTGCAAATGCAGCAATCACATCAGTAATATTAGATAATAGAGGTGAGGGTTATTATGCACGACCATCAATCACCGCAAACTCTGCTAATGGTTCTGGTGCAGTTTTCACTGGCTATTTGTTTGGTGATGGTGAAACACACTCTATTGAAACAAGTGCTCTTGGTCGCGTTAGAGACATTCGTTTAGTTTATCGCGGATTTGATTATATTAATACCCCAAATGTTTCATTAAAAGTTGTAGACACAGTAATCAATCCAGTTCCAGAAGCCAATACATTTACAGAAAATGAATTTATCTTTCAAGGGGCAACAATTGCCGCTTCAACTTTCCGCGCTAATGTGAAATCATATGATGCTACTTCGGGAGTATTACGACTTTTCAACTTCTCGGGCGCGATAAACAATACAATAGATTTGATCACATCAAATGGTGTTTTTTGTAATGTAAACACATCTGCAAATGTTCCCGCTCCCGCTCAATATCCATCATCTATTATTGATACTGGATTACCAAATCCAACTTACTATGGCAATGGTCGAGCAAAAGCCAATGCTTTATTTGCTAATGGACTAATCGAGTTTAATGGATTTTTCTTAAACACAGACGGATTCTTAAGTGCAGATAAAGTTCTGCAAGATGATACTATCTATCACAATTTCTCATATATTATACAATCAGATAAAAATCTTGTTGATTTTGAAACATCAATTAAAAATATTGTTCATCCGTCTGGTCTAGAATTAATTTCTAAGACTATGATTCGTTCTGAAGAACAAGTCAGTATTCCAGTGTTTGCAAATGTCGATTTAATCATGCCTGGAAATGGAACATCAAATATACAGGTATCTAATTCGTACTCAAACATAGTTACTGGGAATTCAACATTGTTCTTTCCAAATGTTGGAAGTATTAATTATTCGAATACACGAGTAAATGTTGGTGATTTATTGATCATCGCTGATTCTACAAGATTGCCTATCTCTAAAATTGTATCAAATGTTACAAGTAACACTCAACTTGAGGTTTTTGGTGATTTTATTTACGCTGGACAGGGATTAGTCAAGAGCAATGTTCAATTTACTAATCTCACAGGGACTGTAAGTACAACCATCAATAACAATGTTATTGTTGGTATAGGAACTACGTTTAACACACAATTAATTGCAAATAATATAATTAAAGTTAATAATGAAACAAGAGAAGTCATTACTGTTACAAATGCGTTACATTTAATTGTAAACGCAAATTTAAACTTTACCTCCTCTGGAAATACACTACAAAAACTTGCAAATACAACACTCGTTGTCTATGGTAATACAAATGGTGTATATGAGATGGTGCAGGCAGGAGACAATGTTTCATTTAATATTGCAGCAGCCAATGTAATGGGTGCTCAAACTGGAACTGTACAAGTATTTACGACAAACACTCAAGTTATTGGATCATCTACTGTGTTTTCAACTCAACTTAAAGCCAATGATGTTGTAATGATTAATGGTCAGTTAAAACAAGTAATAAATATCGCTAGTAACACAATAATGAATGTCAATGCTGCAGCTATATCTGCGCAATCGGGTATAATTTACTTTAAACAAGCAACCAGCCAAAATGCTAATGTTCTTTCTGTTTCTGGAAATAACATCTCATTGAATATTGCTTATAATGCGAATGTATCAAATCTTGTGTATCTTGTTGTGCCAAACCTAGCAATTGAGAATTATGAATTTAAAGTCGTATCTCTTTCAGTATATTGAGGAATAAATGAAATCTTTACTTACACCGCTATTCAGTAACTTTTTGATAAATGATATTAAAGATCATTTTGTTAATGATGCAAATACATTTATTTTTGTTGGTCGCTCGTTAAACTTTGGTTCTAACGCAGCAAATCTACCCGACATTGTTTGGTCAACCAATGAGCAAAATCAATTATATCGAGAAATAGTCGGTGCTAAAAAAATACAAGCCGCAGACATACAGCCAGTAGTTTCTAGAGTTGATTGGACTGCAAATACAAAGTATGACTCATACGATAATAATGTTGAATTGACTTCATACATAGATTTTTTCAATATCGGAACTGCAAATTCTAACTCAAATACAGTTCTATCTGGCACGGCAAATATTGCAGCATCGAATGTATTGATAGGAAATGGAACATCGTTTACAACATTCTTATTTCCTAGTGATCTAATCTCTGTTAATTCTTCAATCAAATCTGTTGTCTCTGTAACCAATAACGATCATTTAATTGT
>Ga0181357_1000840_pt1 | contig 11947 bp, 15 predicted proteins | sample Fa13VDMM110DN_FD_130094 | JGI IMG/M metagenome (GOLD analysis project Ga0181357, IMG submission 130094) | Freshwater viral communities from Lake Michigan, USA - Fa13.VD.MM110.D.N | ecosystem: Environmental > Aquatic > Freshwater > Lake | place: USA: Michigan | collected 2013-09-24 | reverse complement strand
GCGGCCGCAAGGGCGGCTTTTCGGCCGACGCCCTAGCGCAGCTTGCATCCGCCGTGCGCGACGCCTCCTTGGGCCAAGAGCGCGCAACGGCGAGGGGCGTGCGCAAGGCGCTCGGCTGGGGGCGGACGACGACCTACGCCGCGCTATCCGAGGCAGTCGCACGGGGGCTCATCGTCCGCATGGGCGAGACGAAGGGCACGTGGTATCGTGCCGCAGGAGAAGCATGAACATCGAACAATGGCCGATCGAACGGCTCATCGACTACGCGCGCAACCCGCGCAAGAACGACCACGCCGTTGACCGCGTGGCCGCTGCGATTCGCGAGTTCGGCTTCCGCGTGCCTATCATCGCCAAGTCCGACGGGCTCGTCGTCGATGGCCACCTGCGCCTCAAGGCAGCGCGCAAGCTCGGGCTCGCCGAGGTGCCCGTCGTGCTCGCCGACGACCTCACCGACGCGCAGGTGAAGGCGTTCCGCATCTCGGTCAATCGCATGGCCGACCTCGCAGAGTGGGACTCCGAGCTTCTCGCGCTCGAACTCGGCGAGCTTGGCGATCTTGGATTCGACCTCGACCTGACGGGATTCGACGGCGACGAGATTGCCGCGCTCACGCCAGGCGGCACCGAGGGCCTCACCGACCCCGACGAGGTGCCCGAGGCCCCCGTGGTGCCGACGACGAAGCCCGGCGACCTGTGGCTCCTCGGGGCTCATCGCGTGCTTTGCGGCGACTCGACGAAGGCCGAGGACGTCGAGAGGCTGATGGGCGGGGAGAAGGTGGAATCGGTTGTAACTGACCCGCCTTATGGAATCGGTTCGTTGATGCACGGCGGAACATGGGCAAAAAATAATCAGCAGCTCGATGTTATGCGCGAATGGGACGCCACGACTTCGCAGCAGTTTTTCGATATGGTTGTGGCGTTGGGCGTCCCATCCGTGGTGTGGGGAGGAAACTATTTTGTTACGCCCGCTTCCCGATGTTGGCTCGCATGGGATAAACCAGAGTTTCCCACAATGTCTTCGGTCGAACTCGCTTGGACCAACATGGACAAGAACGCAAAAAGGATTGAATGTCCGCGAACGCATCAAGCAGACGGAGCGAAAGAACACGCAACGCAAAAGCCGGTTCGCGTGATGGTGTGGTCACTTGAGTTTGTTCCTGAAGGATTGGTCTACGAGCCCTTCTGTGGCTCCGGCACCACGCTCATCGCCGCCGAGCAACTAGGCCGCAAGTGCTACGGCATGGAAATCAGCCCCGCTTACTGCGACGTAATCGTGAAGCGCTGGCAGGAATTCACCGGCAAGAAGGCAATGCGCGAAGCCGATGGCGTCGCGTTTGACGAGGCAAGCTAATGGCTAACGGCAAGGCAGGACGCCCAGCGAAGCAGCTCACCGACAAGCAGCGCGGCGAGGTCGAAACGCTCGCGGCGTTTCTTTCCGCCGAACAGGTCGCCGACTATTTCGGCATCGGGCGCACGACGTTCTTCGCGATTATGGAGCGAGACCCGAGCATTGGCGAACTGTATAAACGCGGCAAAAGCAAGGTTGTCGCGAAGGTCGCCCAAGGGCTGATTCAAAAGGCTCTAAGCGGCGACACGACTTCGGCCATCTTCTTCCTGAAGACGCAGGCTCGCTGGCGTGAGACCGAGCGGCACGAAATCACGGGCGCAGACGGCGGACCTCTGGAGCTCTCGCGCATCGAGCGCGTTATCGTAGACAAGGTGAAGCCCGATGGCGGCTAAACTCGCCAAGCCGCCGGCATCGCGCCACGATGCCGCTAGGACGCTTCGCATCGAGACGCCCCGATGGATGCTGCCCCTGCTCGGCAAGGCGCGCTACAAGGGCGCGTGGGGCGGGCGAGGGTCCGGCAAGTCGCACGCCTTCGCAGAGGCCCTCGTCGAAGCGCACGTGCTCGATGCAAACCGCTCGACGGTCTGCGTGCGCGAAGTGCAGAAGAGCCTGAACCAGTCCGTGAAGCGGCTCATCGAGGCGAAGATTGAAGCGCTCGGCGTCGCCGCTTACTTCGAGGTGCAGGATACGGTCATCAAATCGAGGAAGGGCGACGGGCGCATCATCTTTCAAGGGATGCAGAACCACACCGCCGACTCGATTAAGTCGCTCGAAGGCTACGACTGCGCCTGGGTCGAAGAGGCGCAGAGCCTCTCGCAGCGCTCGCTCGACCTGCTCCGCCCGACGATTCGCCGCCCTGGCTCCGAGCTGTGGTTCACGTGGAATCCCTCGCAGTCAACCGACCCCGTCGATGCGCTCCTCCGAGGCGACACGCCGCCCCCCGATGCCGTCGTCGTTTCCGTCAACGCCGAGTCGAACCCGTGGTTCCCCGGCGTGCTGCGCGCCGAGCTCGAATACGACCGCCGCCGCGACCCGGATAAGTTCCGCCACGTGTGGCAAGGCGAGTACCTGCGCAACTCCGAGCGCCGCGTGTTCAACAACTGGCGCGTCGAAGAGTTCGAGGCACCGAAGGACGCCGTGATTCGGTTCGGTGCCGACTGGGGATTTGCCGTCGACCCGACAGTCCTCGTGCGCTGCTACGTCGAGGGCCGCACGCTCTTCGTCGATTACGAGGCGTATATGGTCGGCTGCGAAATCACCGACACGCCGACGCTCTTCTCGACCGTGCCCGACTCCGAACGCTGGCCCATCGTCGCCGACTCCGCACGCCCCGAGACGATCTCGCACCTGCGCAAGAACGGCTACCCGAAGATCATGTCGGCGGTGAAGGGACCGCGCTCGCTCGAAGAGGGCGTCGAGTGGCTGCGCTCGCACGACATCGTTGTCCACCCGCGCTGCACGCACCTCGTCGACGAGCTCACGCTGTATTCGTACAAGGCCGACCCGCTCACCGGCAAAGTGCTCCCGGTGCTCGAAGACCGCGACAATCACATCATCGACGCCCTGCGCTACGCCTGCGAGGGCGCTCGCCGGGTGCAGGCTGTACGCCCCGCCGCAGCGGTGAACATCGGCAGCATGGCGTCCGGCTGGCGCAAGTGATACCGTCGCGCGCATGGCCGAATCGAAAGAAGCCCGTTTCGCACGCATCCACGACGAAGCGCTGACGCAGTACGACGACATCCAGTACGCGCTGCAAGCCGAGCGCCGTCAGTGCCTCGACGACCGGCGTTTCTATTCGATTGCTGGCGCGCAGTGGGAAGGCCCCTGGCTCGCGCAGTTCGAGAATAAGCCGCGCATCGAGGTTAACAAAATCCACCTCTCGGTGATGCGCATCGTTTCGGAGTACCGAGCGAATCGCATCTCGGTCGACTTCATCTCGAAGGACGGCGCAGACGATAAGCTCGCCGACGTGTGCGGCGGGCTCTACCGCGCCGACGAGCAGGATTCAGTCGCCGACGAGGCGTACGACAACGCCTTCGAAGAAGCGGTCGGCGGTGGCTTCGGCGCGTGGCGGCTGCGCTCCGATTGGGAGGACGAGCTCGACCCCGACAACGACAAGCAGCGCATTCGCATCGAGCCCATCTTCGACGCCGACACTTCGGTCTTCTTCGACCTCGAAGCGAAGCGCCAGGACAAGAGCGACGCTCGCTTCGCTTTCGTCGTCACGTCGATGAGCACGAAGGCTTACCAAGAGCGCTACGGCGACAGCCCGTCGACGTGGCCGAAGCTCGTGTCGCGCTCGCAGTACGACTGGTGCACGCCCGACGTCGTCTACGTCGCCGAGTACTACCGCATCGAAGAGCGCACCGAGGTTCAGCGCGTCTTTCAGCTCCTCGACGGCTCGGAGCAAAGCTACGCGCGCGAAGACTTCGACGACGATGAGAACCTTGAGCAGATGCTTTCGTCGACAGGCGCAGTCGAGCTCCCGCAGCGTCGCCGCAAGCAGAAGCGCGTCCACAAATACGTGATGAGCGGCGGCAAGGTGCTCGAAGATCAAGGCTACATCCCCGGGCGGTGCATTCCGATCGTGCCCGTCTACGGCAAGCGATGGTTCGTCGACAACGTCGAGCGCTGCATGGGCGTCGTACGCCTCGCGAAAGATGCGCAGCGGCTCAGCAACATGCAGAAGAGCAAGCTCACCGAGATTGCCGCGCTCTCGCCCATCGAGAAGCCCATCTTCTTGCCCGAGCAAGTGGCCGGTGAGATTGCCGAGCAGTGGCGCACCGACAACCTCGTGAATCGCCCCTTCCTGCTCGTGAACCCCGTCACGCAGGCCGACGGCTCGGTGCAGGTCGTAGGCCCCGTCGGCTACACGAAGCCTCCGCAGGTGTCGCCAGCGCTCGCAGCCGTCATTCAGATGAGCGAGCAAGACATTCGCGACACGCTCGGCAACCCCGAAGGCGCTGACAAGCTCGTGTCGGGCGTCAGCGGTCGCGCGGTCGAAGCGGTCACGAATCGCATCGACCAGAACGCATTTATTTACATGAGCAACTTCGCTAAGGCGATGAAACGCTGCGGCGAAATCTGGCTCTCAATGGCTCGCGAGGTCTACGTCGAAGAGAAACGCAAGATGAAGACGATCGGCGACTCGGGCAACGTGTCGACCGTCGAGCTTCAGAAGCCGACGATCGGAAACGACGGCGGCATCGAGCTCCAGAACGACCTCTCGCGCGCATCGTTCGACGTCGTCTCCGAGGTCGGGCCGTCGACGCAGAGCCGCCGAGACGCAGAGCAACGCGCGTACATGAGCCTCTTGCAGATTACAAAAGACCCGCAGACGTCAGGCATCATCGAGCAGCTAATGCTTATGAACATGGACGGCGAAGGAATGACCGACGTGCGCGAATTCGCGCGTAAGAAGCTCGTCGCGATCGGCGTCGTGAAGCCTACCGAAGAAGAGGCGAAGGAGATGGCCGCAGCCGCGCAGCAGCAGCAGCCAGACCCGCAAGCGCTCTACCTCCAGGCAGCCGCAGCCGAGGCGCAAGCCAGGGCGATGAAGGCGCAAGCCGACACGCAGCTCGCAATCGCAAAGAGCGAAGAGACGAAGGCGAAGACCGTCGAAACGCTTGCAAGCGTCAACATTTCCGCGCAGAGTCAAGCGATTAAGACAGCCGAGGCGATCGCACGAGCAACGACCATGCGAACGCCGACGCAGGCATCCGGGCAGCCCATGCCCGAGTGACGTGAGACGTGATGGAAATCGAAGAGCAGGAGACTGGCACACCTGAAGAAACCGCAACCGAGACCGAAGAAGTCGAGCCCGCAGGCGAGCACACCGCCGAGGCACGCGACGACGACGACGAGGACGCGATCGAAGACGAGGTGACAGTCACCGTCAGCGGCGCAACGCCGCAGCCGAGCGAGCCAGCAGAGGAGCGCGACCCTAAGCTGGTGAACAAGCTGCGGAAGCTCTTGCGCGAGCAAGAGCGCAAGGTGAGGGAATACGAGACAAGGCTGAAGACAGCAGCGCCAGGCGAGCCACTACCGCCGACGCTAGGAGCGAAGCCGAAGCTCGAAGACCACGACTACGACGCTGAAAGATACGAGACCGCAATCGGCTCCTGGTTTGAGCGGAAGCGCGCTGCCGACGAGCACGCAGCGCGGCAGAAGCAAGGCGAAGACAGCCAGCGGCAAGCGTGGCAGGTTCGACTCGACGGGTACGCGAAGGCGAAAGCCTCCCTCCGCGTGCGCGACTACGACGAAGCCGAACACGCAGTCACCTCGGCTCTCGACGTGACCCAGCAGGGCATCATCGTCAGCGGCTCCGACAATCCCGCGCTCGTCACGTACGCGCTCGGGAAAGACGCAGCGAAACTCGCCGAGCTCAAGGCCATCACCGACCCCGTAAGATTCGCATTCGCCGTGGCGAAACTGGAAACCAAATTGAAAGTTAGCCCCAAGGCGAAGCCTCCAACCCCCGAACAGACGCCGAAAGGCTCTGCACCTAAGTCATCATCCGACTCGACTCTTGAGCGGCTCCGCGACGAAGCGATGAAGAGCGGCAACGCCGACAAACTCGTCGCCTACAAGCGGCAGCTCAAGAGCGCGTCGAAGTAGTTTTCACAAGGACACACCATGGCAAACGCATTCAGCAAGCAAGAAATCGTCGCGTTCGAGAACCTCCTCGAAGGCTTCCAGGACGGTCTCGTTATCTCGAAAAACGCGACCATCTACCAGACCGACCAGACGACGATGGAACGCACGGACAACGTCATCTGGCGTCCGCAGCCCTACATCGCGACGAGCATCGACGGCACCGCAGGCTCGTCAATCGCTGCGACCGGCTTCAAGGACTACACGCAGCTCACCGTGCCTGCGCAAATCAACACGACGAAGACCGTCTCCTTCCAGCTCACCGCCGCGAACCTTCGCGACGCGCTTCAGGAAGGCCGTCTCTACGACGCCGCGAAGCAGAAGCTCGCCTCTGACGTGAACGTGGCTCTGCTCGGCGCTGCCGCGCAAGGTACGCTCTTCGTGAAGCGCACCGCTGCGGCGACCGGCTTCGACGACGTGTCGCAGTGCGATCAAATCTTCAACGAGCAGGGCGTGCCGTCGTACGACCGCAGCCTCGGTCTCTCGACGCGCGACTACAACGGCATGGCGAAAGACCTGCAAAGCGCATCGCGTTCCTTCGGCAACGCCAAGAGCGATAACGCCTACGAGCGCGCGTTCATCGGCGTCGTCAGCGGATTCGACACGCTCAAGTTCGACTATGCGCAGCGCAAGACGGCTGCTGCTGGTGGCGCAGGTCTCACCGTCAACAGCTCGACCGCAGGCGTTGGCCAAATCGCCTACACGCCAGCCGCGACGACCACGAGCACCAACGGTCTCGTGAAGATTAACGTCGACAACCGCTCGCAGCAAATCACCGTCTCGTCGACGGTTGCCGTCGTCGCTGGCGACTACTTCACGATCGCTAACGTGAACGCGGTGCATCACATCACGAAGACCGACACCGGCTCGCTGAAGACCTTCCGCGTGCAGTCGGTCGATTCAGGTACGACGATGACCATCAGCCCTCCCGTCATCTCGGCGCAGGGCGCGACGCAAGCCGAGCTCATGTACCAGAACTGCGTCGTGAACACGACCTCGGCCACCGCCGCGCTCGTCTTCTTGAACACGGTGACGAACTTCCTGAACCCGTTCTGGCAGAAGGACGCGCTCGAAATTCTCCCAGGCCGTCTCGTCGTTCCGTCCGCCTCTGGCGTCGCGACGATGCAGGCGACCACCGACAACGGGCTCCAGCTCGTTGCGTCGAAGTGGTTCGACATTAACACGAACACCGAGAAGTTCCGCGTCGATTGCCTCTTCGGCGTCGTCAACAAGCAGCCCGAGATGTCGGGCGTGATGATGTTCTCGCAGACCTGAGCAGCGCGAAACGGAATCAGAAGGGGCGGCTTCGGTCGCCCCTTCTTTTTTCTTGCGGCGTGCTATCTTCGCCGCCATGCCGATGACCAAAGGTTACTCGAAGGGCTCCGTCTCGAAGAACATCTCGAAAGAGATGAAGGCCGGGATGCCGCAGAAGCAGGCCGTCGCCGTCGCGCTCTCGACTGCGCGAACTGCTGCGAAGAAGGCTGGCAAGTCGATGAAGGGCATGAAGTGAATGGACTTCCCAACTCTCGTCTATCGCTGCCCGGGGCCGCACTGGGGGCCACCCGGAACGACGTACCGAGCCGACCCAGTTACGGACGAGGCGGACCTTGCGGCTGCTCTATCTGCGGGCTGGTTCGCCACGTTGCCCGAAGCTGCCGAAGCGTTCCTCGCTCCGGCTCCGCCTCCTACCGAGCCAGCTCCGGCACCCGCTGACGACGTCCCGCCAACGCGCGAAGAGCTCGAAGCGCACTGCGAGTCGCTCGGGCTCAAGATTGACGGGCGATGGAGCGACAAGCGGCTGATGATTGAGCTTGCGAAGGCGCTCGAAGGCGGTGCGTGATGGGCTGGACGAAGCGCCAGTTCATCGAGGCAGCGCTGACGGAAATCGGCCTCGCTGATTACGTGTTCAACTCAACGCCTCAAGACCTCCAGACGGCTTTGCGCCGCCTCGACACGATGATGGCCGACTGGTACGAGCGCGGCATCCTGCTCGGATACCCACTCCCAGACTCGCCGCAATACGCGAGCCTTGACGAGCAGACGCTCGTGCCCGACCGGGCGAACGAAGGCATCATTCTGAACCTCGCGATGAAGATTGCGCCGAGCTACGGTAAGCAAGTCATGCCTGCGACGATGACGGGCGCTCGTGAAGCGCTGAACACGCTCTTCATCCGAGCTGCGCGACCAGGCATGATGCAGTTCCCGCAGCAGACGCCAGCAGGCGCAGGCAACAAGCAATGGGGCCAGTCCTGGGGGCCGTTCCTCAAGCCGCCGCAGGCTGACGACGTCATCGTCGAGGGCGGCAACGCAATTGAATTCGACGCGGAGTATTAAGAATGTCGACGCTGAACCAACTTTCAAGCTCTACGACGCTGACCAGCAGCGATCAGATTATTCTCTACTCGACCGTCAACGGCTCGGGCCGCAAGGCGTCGCTGAACACGCTCCTGAGCTGGATCGAATCCGCGTGGATGTCGCCAGCCTTTCAGCGCGTGACGGCATCGCCAACGCTCGCAGGATTCACGCTCGCGCTGCCGACGACGGCGAGCTCGCTCTTCGTGCTCTTGACGCCGACGGGCACGATGGCGACCGGCACCATCGTCCTGCCTGCCGCTGCAAGCGCCGCAGATGGGCAAGAAATCGTTTTGTTCTCTTCGCAGGAGGTAACAGCGCTCACCTTCACGCTGAACGGCGCAACAGCCCTTAACGGCGCACCATCGGGCATCCAGGCAGGAGCCTCGCTGACCCTGCGCTACGACGTTCTCTCGCTTGCGTGGTACACGACCGAGAAGCCTACGTCGGTCGGCTCTGGAACCTCCGGCTTTCTCCCGAAGTGGACGGGGCCTACGACGCTCGGCAATTCGATTGTGCGCGATAACGGCACCGAGGCAGCAGTCGGCGGCGTGGCAATCGTTGGGCAGAAGCTCGCCGTCTACGGCAACCAGTTCAACAGCTCCTCCGACGCCGACATCATCTCGGCGGTCGTCAACACGCAGAGCACAGCCCCGCGGTCGGTCGTCGTCCAAGCCGCAAACTTCACCGACGGCGCAGTAGGCACAGCAGGCTTTCGAACCTCCGTCGCGCGTGGCAATCTGCTCGTCCCCGCTGCGGTGCTCGCAGCCGATACTCTCGGCTTCTTCTCGGCGCGAGCCTACGACGGCTCGGGATTCTTCGACGCGGCGCGCATCAATGTCGACGCGACAACGAACTGGGCCGCGACGCGCTCAAGCACGATAACCTTCTCGACGAGCTCCGCAGGCACCGTCGCCGACCGCCTCCTGATTACGCCTGGCGGCGACGTGAGGCTGCTGGCCGTCACCACGGCGTTCGACGCCTCGGGCACGGGGCAAGGCATCCGGCTCCCGAGTGCCCCAGCGTCTGCCGACGTGAACGTGCTTGATGCGTACCAAGAAGGCACCTTCACGCCCGTCTACAACGGCGTCGGCATCGTAGGCATCGTCTCCTTCGGCGGGCGCTATCAGCGCGTCGGGAATCAAGTCACGCTTGAGATTACCATTTCGACCGCCGCTGCCTCGACGCTGACCTTCACTTCGGCGACGGACTACTTCGACAACTTCCCGGCATACATCACGCCGACTGCGAATTTGCTAACGGGCACGCCAATCGGAGACGGGTTCGTTACTTTTCTCGCCAAAAATGGCGCACTCTTTCGAGCCTTCTTTCAGAAGCCGGCAGTGCCTACGTTTGTCATTCCGGCGAGCAATTCTACTCGCTACATGGTCGCAACCTACTTCATTTGAGGCATCATGGCCGCGTTACAGACTTTCAATCCAGCGTACACGCAAGGCATTACCGTCGCCCCTGGCGCGGTTGCCGCTAACTCAGTCATCGGCGCTACCTCGAAATCGCTCTGCCTCACGAACCTCGGGACGGTCATCGTCTACGTGCGAACCTACAAGGCGAGCGACGGAGTGAAGGCGGCGACGACCGCAGATTACCCGGTGCCGTTCGGGCAAGTGACCATCACGAAAGAGCAGGACCACGACTCGCTGACGTACATCGGAGCCGTCGGCGGCTCGCTCCACGTCATTCCTGGCGAGGGCTTCTAATGCTGCGAGGAATCAATGGATCAGGCGGGGGCGTCCCTACTAGCGGCAGCGGAGCCGCGGGCTACCTCGCCAAATGGACCGCCGCAACGACGCTAGGCGGCAGCACCACGACGGGCGCGACGGCATCGCCTTACGTGGACGCGACCGGCAACGTCGGCGTCGCCACGGCGAGTCCGGGCACGAAATTGGACGTGGCGTATGGAGATTATTTGACGACCGGCGCGATGCGAATCGGCGCGGACGTGGGCACCAACACATCCAGGACAGACGCAACCGGAAAAGTGGGCGCGATTTCTATGCCGCACTTTACGAACGCCTCGGCGAATGCGTTTTTGATCGGCTCATACGCAAACACGGCGAGTACTACGCTGATGTATATCGGCGGCGGACTCGGGAACATGAACGCATCGACCCGTGTCTCAATCTACGCGGGCGCAACGAGCACGACATCTCCAGGCACGGAAATTGTCGCCGCCACCACAGCCGGGCTATCTCTCGGCAGCACAGCGACCCTTGTCTTTAACGCCGCCGTGTCAGGCCAAGGCATCAAACTCGCCACGGGCCCCACCAACACCGACCCGAATACGCTCGACAGTTACTTTGAGGCACCGGCAGCGGCAACGGCTGGCAACGGCTGGACACCGACGCTCAGTGCGGCGGGAACGTGGGGCGGCGTCACGCCCGTTGTGACTTATGCGCGGTACGTTCGCGTAGGATCAATTATTTTTGTGCACGTGCAGCTAACCGGCGCAGCGTTAACCGTCTCCGCGTTTGCCGGAGCGACGATCAGTATGCCGACCGGCATCGCGATCAACGCGTACGCGAATCAAGCCGTTGTCACAACAAACAACGACAACGGTGCGAGCGGAACCGGAGTCGCTGGCGCGGGGAACATCTATTCCCCGGCTTTCGCGGCGTGCACTCGCGTCACGTATCAGTTTTTCTACTTTACAACCTAACGGCCCAAAATGTACGCAATCATTTCCCCAGTCTCGACCTTTCCCGCGCCGTCCACGGTGCTCGCAATCAACAACGTGACCGTTTACCCCGGCAGCTCAGCCGCGTTCAACTGGTGCCTACTCCCCGCGCCAGAAGGCGCACCGCAGGCGAACGGAACGATCACCCTCGACGGCGCAGCCTACGCCGCATGGGGCGCGGATGACGAGTATCTGTACCGATACACCGCCGAAGTCCTCGGGCTCACGATCATCGAGATCGTGCGCGACGTTGCGCCGGCAGCGCCACCGAGCGACGTACTGTGACCCCCGAACACGCGCTCAAGAACCTCGTCATCGTCGCGCATCGAGCGCAGAAGGCGGGGCTCCTGGAGCTCGCCGAAGCGGTCGGCGTCGCCGAGTCCGTCGAGGTGCTCGGCAAGGCGCTCGACGTGCCGCTCGAACCCGCCCCGGCGAACGAGTAGCCGTGGGCGCTGCGATGAAGTGCAACACGCCGAAGCGGACCCCAGGGCACGCCACGAAGTCGCACGTCGTCAAGGCGTGCGAAGGCGGCAAAGAGAAGACCATCCGATTCGGCCAGCAAGGCGTCAGCGGCTCACCCCCGACGAAGGGCGAAAGCGACGCAGACAAGAAGCGCCGCGCATCGTTCAAGGCTCGCCACGCGGCGAACATCGCCAAGGGCAAGATGAGCGCGGCCTATTGGGCAAATAAGGAAAAATGGTGAAATGGCGAACATCCCTCTTCTGTCCGGCATCTACGCCACGACGACGCCCGACTTCCGCACGGCGTACCCGGTGAACATGGTGCCCGTGCCGATGGCGACAGGCATCTCGGATGCGTACCTGCGCCCCGGCGACGGCATCGTGAGCGACGGCGTAGGCCCTGGCATCGACCGCGGCGGCATCAATTGGGAGGGAAGCCTT
>Ga0181357_1000839_pt1 | contig 11958 bp, 15 predicted proteins | sample Fa13VDMM110DN_FD_130094 | JGI IMG/M metagenome (GOLD analysis project Ga0181357, IMG submission 130094) | Freshwater viral communities from Lake Michigan, USA - Fa13.VD.MM110.D.N | ecosystem: Environmental > Aquatic > Freshwater > Lake | place: USA: Michigan | collected 2013-09-24 | reverse complement strand
TTCGGCCGGCCGCACCAGTGCCTCACACACCTCAACATGCTTGGCATAGTCCAGGCCAAAAACGCCAAACGCCTCCGCACACAACGCACGCACGCTCCGTGTCTGACCGGTCGCCAACACAAAGTCCTGCGGCTCCTTCTGCTGCAACATCAGCCACATGCCCTCCACATAGTCGGCAGCATGCCCCCAATCACGCTGTGCCTCAAGATTGCCCAACCCCAACACCGTCTCCAGACCCCGCGCCACGCGGGCAGCCCCCCTACAAACCTTGCTAGTCACAAACTCGGCGCCCCTCAGCGGGCTTTCATGGTTAAAAAGAATGCCATTCGCAATAAACATGCCATAAGACTCGCGATAATTGACGGCCGCATGATGCGCAAAGCACTTAGCCACGCCATAAGGCGACCGAGGGTGGAAAGGCGTTGTCTCATTTTGTGGACAACCGCCCGCCGCCACCCTGCCGAACATCTCCGACGACCCGGCCTGATAGATGCGCGCGCCCGGCACAGCGTGGCGGGCAGCGTCGAAGACGTTGAGGGCACCGACGCCCGTGACTTGTGCCGCAAGGTTGGGTGCCGCCCACGAAGCATGAACGAAGGACTGGGCCGCCAGGTTGTAGACTTCGTCCGGCCCGGCGCTGCGGAGGGCCACAGCGAGGGAGCCGGCGTCGGTGATGTCACCTTCGACGTAGGTGATGCGGTCTTCGATGCCCAGGGTGCGAAGGCGCCACCGGCTGTCTAAAAAATTAGACGACCTGCGTTGGAGGCCATAGACGTGGTAGTTCTTGGACAAAAGGAGGGCCGCCAGGTAGGCGCCGTCCTGGCCGGTGATGCCCGTGATGAAGGCGGTCTTCATGCGGGCAGCACCTTGTCGCTGGCATAGGAGGCACCAGCGGTTTTGCGGTTGCCTTTGAGGTGGTCGAGGTAGGCGGCCCACGGCGAATTAATGATGGGGTGGCCGGTGCGGTGCGAGGCGTCGGTGCCCAGGTTGATGGCCTGGAAAGACGGGTAGTAGTGTTTGGCGTAGTGTGCTGCCATGGTGTCGTAGACATCGCAGTCGGTCCAGGAGGGCAGCCGAAAGATGGTGTCGGTGGTGTAGGTGGCCCAGCAGTCGGCAATGAAGGAGTAGGTGTGGGGGTTGCGCAGGTCATAGAAGATGATTCCACACTCGGAATGATAGTTCGCCCGGGTGAAGGTGCCAATGGTTGCTGTGTCGGGGAAGACGCCCTGGAGGAAGGCATCATTGAGGGGTTGGTGCCACAGGGTGTCGGCGTCGAGCCAAACGAGGTGCGTCTCAGGGCCTGGTGCTTGCGAAGCGTGGGCGATGGAGGCGGGCTTGAAGGCGAACTTCTTGGCGTCGCGGCGGTAGTCGTAGGTGCGGCCGAAGATGCCGGAACAGATGGGCGACTGGTGCCGCGTCTGAAAGTCAAAGAGGCAGGGCATTTCCCGGCGGAGGCTGCGGGCCTGAAGGCGCAAGCCACAGGAGGGGAAGTCGGGTGGAATGGCGTCGTCGAAGTAGACATCGAGCGAGGCGTCGAGGTCGGCCCAATGTTGAATCCACGACTGGATCATGGTGCGGCCGGTTTGGGCGTAGATGTACTCGTTCATGGAGGTGATGCAGAGGTAGGTGTGCATGGTGGGGCTCCTTCCGGGAGAGTGAAGTAGGCGGAGGCAAGCTAGGGGACGTCGGGGTCGAGGCGGTTAGGGATTCTAGACAGGTTTCGCATGAGCCCGGCCTGCAATTCGGTAAGTTGGGCTTCCATCGTGGTGATTTGGCTGCGGAGTTGTCGGGCCTCGTCGTGGGACGCAGGACTGTTGTGCTTGGCAAGTTGGTTGCGCCGTTGTCGTAGTGAGTCGATAAAGGTCTGGTGGGAACGACAGCAATCAGCGATGGAAAGAAGTGGGGCGGCTAAGGGGGGTAGGCCCCGCCGGGCAAGGTCGTGGTCGAAGGCTGCGGGGTCGGCCCGTATTCGAGCTATGTCATGCATCTAAATGGACTCCATTTGGGTGAGTATATAGGTGGGTGGGGCGCTGGGCAAGTGGAAGCTCAGGTTTGGGGGTGCACGCCCGCGAAGCATGACCGGTAGGTAGTCTCAAAAAAGAGACACTCTCACCAAGCTCACCAGGAAGGTCACCGCTAAGTCATTGATTTTGCTACAAAGGTGAGGGAGTGAGGGAGGTGAGGGCCCTCTTTTCTTCTAGGGAAAGAAAAACATATAAGGAAGTAAGTGAAAAAAATGCTCACCATTCTCACCTGGGCACTTTGTTGAATGATTTCAAGCACTTAGCGGTGATGAAGGGGTTGAAGAGGGGGTGCAGAGCCCTCACCGACCTTCACCGGGGGCAAACGCCCGGCGGGGCATAGCAGGAGGTGCAGTGCTGGGGGCGGACTTCTGGAATTTAGGAGAGTGCACATAATATGTCAAGTGGAGTCAGTTGTCAAGTCGCCGTTTGGGTCGAAGGCCCGCTGGGCTGGTGGGGCTCTTCGCTACCCGGTCTAAGGCTGAAGGCCCGGGTTGAAAGTTCCTGGGCCGGGCCCCATATAGGTGGTGAAGCGCGGGCCGGAGGCCCGCCGAGGAGGCTTAATGTGGTAGGTGGAGACCCAGACCCATGGACACCATGTGTGCTATTTGTGCAGAAATTAAATGAATTAAAATTTAAAGCCAGAGATTATTCAGATGCGTGTCAAATGATGGCTTGCTTATATAAGGACCGAAAGTTGGTGAAAGTTAAGGCATTTTATGATGAGTTGGGTGCATTTTGCGATGCACAGGACCCAGAGAAGGAACTTCAAGTGAAGCTTTATGCAAGGAAGTCGGGTGGAGATGAATGAGATGAAGGCGACGCTACTGCGGAGCAGTGGCTGTGATCTTGACATAGTAAATGCTGCCCGCGTTTCATTTGGCAAGCGCAAGGAGGAGCTTGAGGCAAAGGACACAAGGCTGCTGAATTATTTGGCGAAGCATCGGCATGAGATTCCATTTGCACATGTGGGTGCGACGTTTCATATGAAGGCCCCGGTGTTTGTGGCGAGGCAGTTGGCGAAGCATCAGGTGGGCTTTGTGTGGAGCGAGATTAGCAGGCGGTATGTGACGGGCGGGGTGGAGTTTTGGTGGCCCGAGAAGTGGCGGAAGGCGGCGGTGGATGTGAAGCAGGGCAGCAGCGACGAGGGCGTGCCGGAGATGGGGACGGCGTCGATGCGGCGGTATGCGGAGCAGACGCTGGCGCAGGCGTTGGATGTTTATCAAAGGATGGTGGCGGCGGGCGTGTGTGCGGAGCAGGCGCGGGCGTGGCTGCCGGCGAGCACATATACGGAGTGGCACTGGACGGGGAGCCTGCTTGGGTGGGCCAGAGTGTGGGGCTTGCGGACGAAGGCGGGGGCGCAGCGAGAGACGCAGGACTTGGTGCGGCAGATTGATGGGCCGCTGAGTGAGGCGTTTCCGTATGCGTGGGCAGCGTTGAAGCATTATGCTAGCAAGGTGGAGGCAGAGTGATGGCTAAGAGGTTTGTGCCGCCGGAGTGGCCGAAGGCGATGGAACATGTGTGGGTGAAGTTTGCTGATAGGGCTAATGGTAGAAAGGCTTGCCCGCAGGGGCATATGGCGCGGGCGGATGGCGCTTTTCGTATGTGGTATCTTCCCGAGGATTGGCCGGGGCGACCGGGGCGGCCACAGTTTCGTTTGGAAGATGGGTGGTATTGGCCCTATGAAAAAGATGGGACGCCAACGCATAAAGAGTGTGGGGTTATTGAGTGGATGGAAGATACCGTGAAGGGGGCAGAGTGATGGCTAAGAATAGTGAGAAGTGGGTGCCGAGCGCGCGGGCAGACATCGTAGCCCGCCGCACATATAGTCGGCCGAAGGATGGTGGGGGCTTTGAGACGTGGGTGGAGGTGGTGGAGCGCGTCATCAGGCACCAGAGGTGGCTGTGGCAACGCGCCTTGGGCGATGTGCCGCTGAGTAGGGCGCAGGAGGAGGAGCTGAGCGACCTGAAGCAGCTGCTGTTGCTGAGGAAGGCTAGCGTGAGTGGCCGGACGTTGTGGCTGGGCGGCACAGAGGTTAGCAAGCGGCGCGAGGCGTCGATGTTTAACTGTGCGTTCACGAAGGTTGAGACCATTCACGATGTGGTGGATGCGTTTTGGCTGCTGTTGCAGGGTTGCGGCGTGGGGTTTGAGCCGGTGGTTGGGACGTTGAATGGCTTTACGGGGCCGCTAGAGATTGAGGTGGTGCGCAGTCAGAGGCATTTGCTGGAGCAGACGAAGGGCAGGGAGCATAATGAGGAAAGCTTTTCTGAAGAGGAAGGGCGGCGGGTCTGGACACTTAGTATTGGGGATAGTGCTGAGGCGTGGGCGAAGGCGGTGGGTAAGCTGCTGGCAGGCAAGCGGGCGGCTGATGTTCTTCGACTGGACTTTAGGCAGATTAGGCCGGCGGGTGAGCGCCTCAAAGGGTATGGCTGGATCAGCTCCGGCGATGAAACATTCGCTCCCGCCCTCGCGAAGATTGCGGAGATTTGCAACCGGCGTAGTGGGCAGCTGCTAAGCCGCCTGGATATTATGGATGTTATCAACCATTTGGGCACGACGCTTAGTAGCAGGCGGAGTGCAGAGATTGCGCTAGTGCCGTATGGTGATGTTGAGTGGGTGGACTTTGCGACGGCTAAGAAGGACTTTTGGCTTCATGACAACAATCATAGGCAGCAGTCTAATAATTCGCTCGTCTTTAAGCAGACGCCCACACGAGGTGAGCTTGAAGGAGTTTTTGAGCTTATGGCTGCGGCAGGAGGGAGCGAGCCTGGGTTCATTAACGGAGTGGCAGCTAAGCGTCGCGCAGGCTGGTTCTCGGGCGTCAACCCTTGTGCGGAAATCCTGTTGCCTAACAAGGGCTTCTGCAACCTAGTGGAGCTGAACCTTAGTCGGTTTAATGGCAATATGCCGGGGCTGTGGGAGGCGGCGAGGCTGCTTGGTAGGGCTAACTATCGGCAGACCTGTGTGAATCTGGTTGATGGGGTGCTGCAAAGGGCGTGGCACGAGAACAACGAGTTTCTCAGGCTGTGTGGCGTGGGTGTGACGGGCGTGGTGCAGTGGGATAAGGCGGATGACCACGGGGCCTGGGTGATGCTGGCGACTGTGGCGCGGCGGGCAGCAGAGCGGATGGCCGATGAGTTGGGTCTGCCAAGGTCTAAGGCGGTGACGACGGTGAAGCCGAGTGGGACGCTCTCTAAGGTGATGGATACGACGGAGGGTGTGCATAAGCCGCTTGGCAAGTACATCTTTAACAATGTGCGGTTCAGTAAGCATGACCCGTTTGTGGAAGAGCTGAAGAAGGCACGCTATAGCGTGATTGATGATCCGTCGTCGCAGGATGCGGTGCTGGTGAAGTTTCCGGTGGCGTATGAAAGTGTGGAGTTTGAGGTTGTAGATGGTGTTGAGGTCAATTTGGAGAGTGCTATCAGGCAGCTGGAGCGCTACAAGATGATGATGGAGGCGTATGTCGATCACAATTGTAGCGTTACTATTAGTTATGATCTTAGTGAGGTGCCGGCGATTGTGGGGTGGTTGCTTAAGAACTGGGATACCTACGTGGGAGTGAGCTTTATTTATAGGAATGACCCGACTAAGACGGCAGCGGACCTGGGTTATTTGTATTTGCCACAGGAAGTAGTGACAAAAGAGGCGTATTATGAGTATGCTAAGGTGCTGAAGCCCTTGAAGGCGATGGGTGAGGGGGCGGAGGAGATGAATGAGGCGGTGGATGACTATGAAGTTGATACAGGGGGTGAGTGTATGACGGGTTCATGCCCCATTAGGTAGGGGCCGAAGGCCCGGATTGACTTTTGAGGGGCTCTGGCATATGATGCGCCAGAGCTTTCTCGGGGAAGGGTTGAAAATGCAGTTCACGGTGTCGTTTGTGGCAGGCGTTTACCGCTTCTTGGTGGAATCCACCGAGCCTGGCGTTGATTATGAGGAAGAGTTTGAGTTGGTGGATGTGAATGAAGCCAAGATGACGGCTAGGGAGTTGATTGAAGAGATTGCGCAGGATGATGAAGACTTTGGTGAGGATGTTTGGGGCGACCCTCGGGAGGATTGACTAGAATGACGCGTACAATTAGTGATGAAGGCTTGCAGCTTCTTAAGCAGTGGGAAGGTTTGCGCCTAGCGGCCTACAAAGATGTGGGCGGCGTGTGGACTATCGGTTATGGCTCAACTTTTGAGGTTAAGTTGGGTGATATCATCACTTCGGCAGAGGCGACGCGGCGTTTGATGCGGGATTTGGCGAAGTTTGAGCTGGTGGTGAATGAGGCGGTGCAGGTTTCGCTGCCGGATAACCAGTTTGCGGCGCTTGTGAGCTTTGCCTATAATGTGGGGGCTGAGGCTTTTCGCACGTCGACGCTGCTGAGGAAGCTAAATGCGGGCGGATATGAGAGTGTGCCCGGTGAGTTGGCTCGGTGGAACAAGGTGACCATCCATGGGAAGCGAACGGAGAGTGTGGGGCTGACCAATAGGCGTGCGGCGGAGATTGGGCTGTGGGCCAAGGGAAGTTTTGTGGCTAGCCGCGACGTGGCGGTGGTGGAGCCGCCATCGGCGGTGGGTCAGACGGCCTGGGTTGCCAGCATTGGTGCAGCAGTTGGCGTTGTGACGCCGGCTTTGCCGGCGTTTGGCGGCCTGGATTGGGCTACTACGGCGGTGCTGATGGTGGGTATTTTGGTTGGTGGGGCGGGTTATTTGTGGTGGCATTCGCGCCGTGGATAAGCGTGCCGAAGCAATTCAGCAGTTCGTTGAGATGCATGCGCTGGAGGAAAATGCTCTTACTGCGTTGAAAGCAGTTTTTCAGCAGAATCCGAGGGCTTTGCTGATAGCCTGGGAAAGTGCCACTGGTGTGGGTGTTACAAGTGTGCCTTTTAGTGTGGCGCTAGTGCATGGCTTGGTGGGTATGGTTACTGAGATGATTGCTAGTGAGAATGCCGAGGACGAAGAGGAGGAAGATGAAGATGCTGTTGCTTTTTAGTGGGCTCTGGCAGAAGGCAGCCGGGTATGTTATAATGGTAGGTGCAGTTATTGGTGCGTTGCTGGTGGCCTACGGCCGTGGGCGCCGGGCTATGCGTGAGGAAGTACAGCGGCGAGTGCTGGGCCGGGATTTGGAGAATAGGCGCCTTGGTGAAGTTGTGCGCGGCAATGTTGCTGGTGGTGATCCTGCTGACGGGCTGCGCAAGTGGCAACGCGGTGGGGGTTGACGTTTGTGGGCCGTGGCAGCCTATCTTTGTGGGGCAGGCTGACAGGCTGACACTTGAGACCGGGCGGCAAGTGCTGGCGCACAATGAAGTTGGGGCGCGCCTTTGTGGCTGGCGCCCCCAGGGTAGCTAGAGATGCCCAGGATTAAGCTATCGGAGCTGACTGCCGCGACGTCGACACAGACTGGGGCACTGGCTGTTATTGTCCAGGGTGGTCAGACCTTTAGGATTCTGACGTCGGCGTTGGGGTCTAGTGGTGGGGCTACGCTGCCGATAGCGCAGGCTGATGTGACGGGGCTGGTTGTGGCGCTGGCTGCGAAGGCTGCTGACAGTCATACGCATACGTTGGCGTCGATTACAGATATTGCGGCGAGTCCCGAAGAGCTTAATATCTTGGATGGGGCGACTGTCAGTGTAGGCGAGGTCAACATCCTGGATGGGGCGACGCTATCGACGGTCGAGCTGAACTATGTGGGTGGGGTGACCAGCGGCATTCAGGCGCAGTTGAATGGGAAGGCTGCGACTGCTGGGCTGGCTGCCATTGCTACCAGCGGTTCGGCTAACGACCTGTCGGCGGGCACGCTCCCGGCGGCGCGCTTTGACGACACTGCACATGGCAGTCGGGCGGGTGGGGCGCTTCATGCCAATGCGATTGCGGCGGGTGCGGCAGGGTTTTTGACGGGCACCGACAAGACCAAATTGGATGCAACGTCGGGCACTAATAGCGGCGACCAGACGATTACGCTGACCGGTAATGTGACTGGAGCGGGGACAGGTAGTTTTGCTACTACTATTGCGGCGAGTGTAGTCACTAATGCCATGCAGGCTGATATGGTGCAGACAACCATAAAGGGGCGCGCGGCGGCGGCGGGGACAGGCGCCCCAACGGACTTGACTGCGACGCAGGTGCGGACGCTGATTAACGTGGCGGACGGTGCGCAGCCCGGCACTGTCACTGATGTCACGGGCACGGCGCCGGTGGCGTCGTCTGGTGGCACGACGCCGGCTATTAGCATGGCAGCGGCTACCAATGCTGCGGCCGGCCATGCCACGGCGGCGCATATAACGGCGATTGAAGCCAACACGGCCAAGGTCACAAACGCGACGCACACCGGCGACGCCACTGGCGCAACCGTGCTGACGGTGGTGAAGATCAACGGTGTGGCGCTGTCGGGCACACCGTCCACTGGCCAGGTGCTGACTGCAACCGGGGCAACTACTGCGAATTGGCAGACAGCGTCTGGTGGTGGTGTCACTCCGCCCATCGTGAAGCAACTCTCAGCCTACCAGTATGGAGGTCTCTAAATGGCTCAAAACACAGTCCCAATTTTCCCGCTGGTTCCACAGATTTCCTGGGGCACGAACCTCACGACGGCAAACACCGCCAAAGATGGGACCGGAACAATTGTTACGGTCTTTACGGCAAAGGCGGTTGATGGCTCGCGCCTGGATTATCTTAAGTCCCGCGCGCGCGGGACCAACGTTGCGACTGTTTTGAGGGTGTTCATCAACAACGGCAGCGACCCGACAACGGCAGCGAACAACGTCTTGTTCATGGAGCGCACCATCCCAGCAACCACAGTGAGTGAGATTGCGGAACTGGCGGATGTTTATATTCCGATGGATATATCCATGCCTGCCGGATACAAGATCAACGTGACTATTGGAACGACGGTTGTCGCCGGGCTGATGGTTACCGCAATCGGTGGCGAATATTAGCGATGTTTCCCGCTAGCCCGCGATCCCAAAATACTGCCAAGGTTATTCCCCTTGGCAACGTCAGCGATATTGCGCTTAAGGGTGGCGATCCTGATTTTATCATCTTCGAGGTATTTAACACCACGTTTTCTACTTCAAAAGTAAGGTTGCCGCTGAACGCACCAATCGGCAAGGTGTTTCGGTTTGCGCTGGTGACAAGCCCGGCAACTAATCCGACGTTAACCACGCACTACATTGATATTATTGTTCCGCACTACAAAGCATCGGCAGGCGCGGCGACCGGCACTTGGCGGCTGTATTCTGGACAGCGCCCGGAGTTTTATTTTGGGCCGAACGGCTGGGTTACGCCAGCGGGCGGGGCACTAACAAATGTTGGTGCCAACGTCCGACCTGATTTAGCTATTGGAAATACCGCAAATGGCTCCGAGAGCGGCGTGGCTATTGGGGACTCGGCGAGTGCCTACACTGCCGGCGTGGTTGTTGGGAACTCGGCAAGTGCCTTCTCTTCCGGCGTGGCTATTGGGTTTCAGGCAAATGGGGCCACTAACGGCGTAGCGGTTGGGTATAACACAGCTGGCACCTCTAGCGGCGTAGCGGTTGGGTATTCGGCAACTGGTTCCACTAACGGCGTAGCGGTTGGGTTTACGGCGCTTTCGAACAGCAAAGACATGGCGGTTGCCCTCGGTTACCGATCAAAGGCCGAGCGCTATCGCGAGATGGTCAAGACGGCTGATGGGGTGACGCTCCCCCTGCGCGTATGGGCGATGGTGGACTGGTATGGCGATACTACCGACGCCACTGCCACCGAACTGTTGCTGGGCGGCACAGCCTCGCAACGGTGCGTCCTGCTCAACAATTCCGCCTTTATGTTTTCGATGCAGATTATTGCAGCCGTCACTGCTGGCGGTGATACCGCAAGTTGGACGATTGTCGGCGCCATCAAGCGCGGCGCCAACGCAGCCGCTACGGCGCTGGTCGGCGTGCCGGCGGTGGTGAGCACGGGCCAAGATGCTGGCGCTGCTGCATGGGCTGTCGCAGTCACAGCGGACACTACGAATGGAGCACTTAAATTCACCGTGACCGGCGCTGCCGCCACCACAATCCGCTGGAATGCAACAGCAACGCTATCTGAAGCGAGGTTCTAAGTCATGGCCATCGAACAGCCTACCGTCACGCCCTACGGCATTGATCTGCCGAACGCATATATCAAGGTCACGTTTTTCAGCGGCGACAGCAAATATGTGCAGTATCACATTCGCACATGGGCGACTGCTGCCGCGCGCTGGGCCGACAAGCAGCACCTCGATGAAAAGAATTTCTCATTCGAGAACGCCGCCAGCAAGGGGAACGTGCTGAACGCCTGTTACGCCGACCTCATGGCGCGGCCTGAGTATGCTGGCGCGGCGGTGGTGTGATTCTCCGGCCAGGCTTCGTGGGCGTCAAGGTGCGTGGGCGCTTCTTGTGGTGAGGGTTGGTGAGTTTTCACCTTGACTCTCACCGGGGGCCGGACTATACTGCTCGCCAACAAGGAGAAGAAGATGGCGAGCAACGACAAAGTCAGTCGCGTGGACGTGGTTGAGGATGCGAAGCAGATTCTGACGCCCTGGCAATCTGAGGATGGGCGTCTGTTTTTGGACTACATGGCGGGCAGTCAGCGCCGCACGTTGACGGTGACACCTTCGGGTGGCTGCGATTTCAGGGGCTGGTTCACTGCCTTCTGCGTCGATGACCAGGGGTTTGTGCCGGGTGGTGATTATGTGTCGGCAAGTCAGGCTTACTTTGCGCACTGGGTAAAGACGACTGGCAAGAAGTTGAAGGACTTCATTCGCGTCGGCGGTAAAGTGGGAGACTTGTATCTAGATGTTGGTAATGACGGCAACGACTGCTGGCACATCTCCGCCGCCGGCATTAAGCACGTCAATGGTGGGCCTTCCCACATCAGGATGGTGCGTGGCGCGGGCATGCTCCCCCTTGTGGAGCCGGACCTTTCCTGCCCCCCAAGTGAGCTACCTAAACTTCTTAAGCACTTTGTCGGGGCAGACGAAGATACACTGATGCTGTTGGTGGCGTGGCTGCTGGGGTGCATGCGGCCCGAGGGGCCATACCCCGTCCTGACTATCAGCGGCGAGCAGGGCAGCGGTAAGTCCACCATTTTGCGCCTCATGCGGCGCATCTTCGATCCGCATGCGCTTGATATGAGGACGCCGCCCGAAGACCAACGTGACCTCCAAGCCATGGTGCGCAACTCTTTTATGTTGGCCTTTGACAATGTGAGCTTTGTGAGCAACAAGATGTCAGATGCCCTCTGTGTCATTAGCACGGGCACTGGCGCCCAAGGCGGCCGGGCACTTTACACCAACGCTGAGGAAAGTGCTGTTCGCGTCTGTCGGCCGGTGGCGATGAATGGCATCCCGGATGTGGTCGAGCGTGGTGACCTTGTTGACCGCTCTATACATGTGCATCTGCCGAGGATTGACCCGACGGAGAGGCGCGACGATCATGAGTTCTGGGAGACCTTTAATACGGAGCATCCCCGGTTGCTGGGCGCCTTAATGAATGCTGCCTTGATTGCCACGCAGAACTATGCTAATGTGAAACTTGTTGAAAAGCCACGCATGAGCGCGTTCGCTGTGTGGGTGGTGGCGGCCGAGAAGGCATTTGGCTGGCCGGAGGGGCGGCTGATGCAAGTCTACAAGGCTAATAGGTCGCTCGCTGAGAACCAGCTGATGGAGTTTAATGGGGTGGCCAGCGCAATGCTGCGGCTGATGGATAAGAAGACGGAGTTCTCGGGCACCTACTCCGATTTGATTGGGGCGCTTGAGATGCATGTGGGTCCGCGCGAAAGCCTGCCTAAGTCTTCGCACGGCTTTGCTGCGGAGTTGAGGCGCGTGCGGCCGGCACTGGAGCGGCACGGTCTCAAGTTCTCTAGTGGTGGGCGCAGCGGCAGCTTTGGGCAGAAGGGTCGGACGCGCCTCAGCATTGTGAGGGAAGATGCCTGACGATGACCTGCCCCA
>Ga0181357_1000837_pt1 | contig 11959 bp, 10 predicted proteins | sample Fa13VDMM110DN_FD_130094 | JGI IMG/M metagenome (GOLD analysis project Ga0181357, IMG submission 130094) | Freshwater viral communities from Lake Michigan, USA - Fa13.VD.MM110.D.N | ecosystem: Environmental > Aquatic > Freshwater > Lake | place: USA: Michigan | collected 2013-09-24 | reverse complement strand
TCTGCATCATGGAGGCCGTGGCGTACATGGCCGGTGAGCCGTGGAGCGATATCCCTGCGTGTGCGTCTCCTGTTGTGTCGGCGTTCCTTCGCGAATGGAACGACGCACTATCGGACGCTGACCGGGACCGTCTGCTTCCTGCGGCGGTGTGGGTGCCTCGCCTCGTCGGATCGCGCGGTGACCCTGCGACTGAGGAGCGGCGCGCCTACCTTGCTCTGGATTGGCTCATTCGCGTACATACGCCTGCGTGGCTCGATCTTGTGCCGTCGCTGGCCCTGCACGCCGAGGCGCTGCGTGCGCTGTTCAAAGTAGTAGACCTTGATACCGCGAGGGACGCACAGGGTGTCGTGGCCGCCGCACGGGGCGCCGTATGGGCCGCCGCATCGGACGCCGCACGGGGCGCCGTATGGGCCGCCGCATCGGACGCCGCACGGGCCGCCGACGCATGGGCCGCCGCAGGGGACGCCGCACGGGCCGCCGCACGGGCCGCCGACGCATGGGCCGCCGCAGGGGACGCCGCACGGGCCGCCGCACGGGCCGCCGCAGGGGCCGCCGCACGGGACGCCGCATGGGCCGCCACAGGGGACGCCGCACGGGCCGCCGCATGGGCCGCCGCACGGGCCGCCGCATGGGTCGCAGGGGTCGCACTCCGCCCTACTGTCGAGACGCTACAGGCCAGCGCGCTGGACCTGCTGGACCGGATGTTGGCACTACCTGACCCCGCACACGCGCAGGAGGAAGTATGTCCTTCCCTATAGTATCTGCGCCCGCAGATTTCGATGACGCCGGACCCCTACCGGACGTCGCCGCGCGCTTCGCCGCGCACATCGACACCGAACAGCGCACGACCTGGACGGCGCCAGCGTCCGCCCTCCGCTTCGGGGCGGATGGGCGCCTGTCCGCGATGCACTACCCCGCCGCCGCGTTTGAGGAGGAGGGTTTTCGCGCCCTCTTGGTCTACTTCAATGAGCGGTTTCCCCGGGCTACGCCGGTGTTATCTCGACTGTCGGCGCCCACCGTCGCGGCGATATGGGAAGAACTATTCGACCTGTCGGACCCGCGAGGGTGCAAGGTGCGGGAACGGCGGGGCGCCGTGTACGGGGTGACGCCCCCGAACTACGCGACCGACTACCACGTCGGAGACGTCATGCGGGACATAAGCGGCATCTTCCAACATGCCCCCGTCCCCGTGGTGCTGACATATACGGCGGCGGGCTGCGATGCGCGCCTGGTGCTCCACCTCGATGAGTTCCTGGTGGGGGTCACAACGACCGACCGCTACGGGGAGGAGGTCGCCGCCGTGCGTGTCTACACGCTCGACGGGGAGGACCTGGGTACGCCGCCAGCATCGAAACGGCGGCGGTCATCCAGTAACGTCGCAGGGGCGGGGCTCACCATCGCCCAAGGGATCGCGGAGAGGATCGCGGGGGCGCCGGCACACTTCGCAAAGCAGCGGCCGGGGTAGTATGCGCGCATACCGCACGCCCTACGGGGGCTCCGTCATCACGCCGGAGATGCTCCTCCGCCTTGCGCCGTACTTTGCGCCGGGGGCGCCGCGCTACTACGCCTGGGGGGCCATCGCGGGCTCCTGCCGGCACAACCACCTCTCACAAGCGACGGCGAAGCGGTGCTGTTGCGAGGCCCGCCCCGAGGTGCGGACCTGGCCGCTGGTCCGCCTATGACTACCAGCTCCCCGTAAGGCGCCAGATTCCGATCCCGATGGCGCTCCACACGTCCTGCTGAAACCGCGTAGTCGTGTCCATATCCGCGCGCTCGGTCCAACCCCGAGCCTCAACCCATGCCTGTGTACGGGTACGCCGGATCTCCGACGGCACCTGGCCATTCCAGGTCGCCGCACGCGCGGACTCGACCACCCACCCGACGGCGGCCAAGCGCCCGATGATGGCGCCCCCGACGGCGGCCAGTTCCAGAAGGTCGTCCGGGTCCGCCTTCCCGCGGACGTGAACCTGCATCTGCTCGACCACCACGACGCCCGGCGCCTGCGCGCCGAGCCACGCTTCGACGCCAGCCGATAGCGCCGCCCATACGGGGGCGCCTCGTCCCTCGCGCGGACCACGGACCGCACCCGCGCGCAACAGCTCCCCGTCCTCAAACAACGCGACGCCACACGCGCGGAGTCCAGGGTCTATGGTCAATAAAGTAGGCATCTTCCCATCCTCTGCCGCCTGTAGTGCTTGCGCTATCAACGGTGGAACTGTTATCCCGCTCCCTGGAGATCAACCCATGCAGAACGTCTATGAGGGCGCCGCCTCAGTGTCGGTGTAGCCCGTGCGACAGCTTAGCGTCTCGATGTTCCGGCACGCTCGGGACACGTTCCCCACGGCGCGCGCCCTGGTGTGGCCCGACGACTTCGATGACTTCCGAGAGGCGGGGGTCGCCGGAAAGGACGGGGTACTCTGGTCCCCGGCGACGTACCCCCCAGGGAGCACGCGAAAGGACGCGAACGTCCTGAGTGTGTGCGCCCTGGTGCTGGACTACGACCCGAAGGAGTGCCGGTATGACCCGGAAGAACTCACGGGTAGGTGGTCCCGATGGGAGCACGTCATTCATTCGACGTTCACGGCGGGGGGCTACCGCGTCATCCTCCCGTATGCCGCACCCCTGTCCCCCGCGACGCATCGCGACGTGTACGCCTGGGCGCTCGGTATGGACGGGCGCGCAGACCCGTCGTGCAGCAACCCCGGGCGGATCTTCTACTGGCCGACCGTGAGAACGGACGTTGCATCCGATCCGGTGTTTGGCTACGTGCGTGGTGAGCCTCTCGATCCTGCTCGGCTTGATCTCCTGCCCGCCGCCAATACGGGCGCGCGTGCCGGGACGAGAGGCTCGCTCCCTTCAGCATCCCAACCGCGACCGGCCGGACCCGAGAAGGCGCCGAGGGACACGCCGGTCGCGGGGACGGATGCGTCCCCCTACGCGGGCGTCGGCCAGCCGGACCAGCAGGAGGACCTGGCGCTCATCGAGTCTCGGTGCGCGTTCATGGCGCACGTTCGCGCGGATGCCGCCACGCTCGCGCAGCCGGAATGGTACGCCGCCCTGGGGATTATCGCCCGGTGCCGGGGCGGCGACGACTTGGCTCACGAGGTCAGCGCGCCATACGCCGGGTACACCGAGGACGAGTGCGAGACGACGTATCAGCGCGCCAAGACGAGCGCGGGCCCGCGAACGTGTGCAGACATCCGCCGCCTTTCCGCCGCCTGTCAGGGCTGCACGGTGCAGGTAAAGTCCCCGGTGATGCTGGGGCGCAGTTCGACCCCCCTCTCCGACGACGGCGACACGGACGCCGATACGTCGGGGGATCTCCTCGCCCGTATCGCGGAGGCTGAGGCCCGATACGTCCAGGCCCGCATCGAGGAGGACGCCGCAGCGGTGCGCGTCGAGGCAGCTCGTCGCCGGCAGTCGTTGGTACGCGCCGCGAAGACGAGCAGCGAGCAGGACGTAGCCGACGCGGTGGTCGGGCTGGGCGCCGCCCGCGAATCCCTGCGGGTAGCTGAGCGGGTACGCAAGGCGCGGGAGCGCGAGCACGCCGCCGCGAAGGCTACGATGTCCGTGGCGGGGCTCCCCGACGGCGCGAACCCGAGCGTGTGGCAGCGGCTCCGGATGAACCGGGACGGCGACCCCCGGGGATCTATGGCGAACATCCTAACCGTGCTGGAGGACGACGCCGCTTGGTCGCAGCGCCTATCGTTCGACGCCTTCGCCCAGGATGTGTGTCTCGACGGGGTATCTCTCCCCGAGGAGTCCGCGACGCGCCTGGTCGCGCGGATGGGGCGGGAGTACCACCTCGACACGTCTACGCCGCTGCTGCTCGAAGGGGTGCGGGCCGTTGCCATCGCGCGGCGCTTCCATCCGATCCAAGACTGGTTGCGAACCCTGACGTGGGACGGCACACCCCGCATGCAGGATCTCCTGCTGCGGGGCTTCGGCGCAGACCCCGCAGGGGATGAGGAGTTGGTGGTCCGCATCGGAGAACAGTTCCTCCTGTCTCTCCTGGCCCGTGCGTTTACCGCCGGGGCCAAGGTGGATACCATGCTGGTCCTGACGGGCAAGCAGGGGATGTTTAAGTCCAGCAGCTTCGAGGCGCTGGTCGGTACGTCCTGGTTTTTGTCCACGAAGCTGGACCTACACAACAAGGATAGTTTCATTCAGCTACGCGGGAAATGGTTGGTTGAGTTTGGGGAACTGGCCGCCGTGCGCCGCAGCGACGACAACGTCTCGAAGGGGTGGTTGAGCAACAAGGTGGATAACTACCGGGCCCCCTACGCACGCCGCGCGGAGGACCACCCTCGCAGCACGGTCGCGTGTGGGACCACGAACGAGGACGAGTTTCTGCAAGACCCGACAGGCTACCGGCGGTATCGTCCGGTCAGCGTAGGGCGCGCGGACCTGGGATGGTTGAGCGAATACCGCGAACAGCTCTTTGCGGAGGCGCTGGTCCTGCGCGCCCAGGGGGGAGAGCGGGCGACGTGGTGGTTCGATGAGAATACGGACTGGTCCGAGCGCATGCGCCAATTCGCGCAGGTGTACGTCTCCCTGCCCCCGTGGACGGAGCCCGTCGTGGCGTGGCTGGAGGCGACCGCGGGGGACGCGAACCTGGAGGTGTTCAGCATCGTCCAGGTACTCACGCGCGCCATCGGGCGCGCGGTGGTGGACGTCCGGCGCGAGGACCAGACTATGATCGGCAATATCCTAAAGCACATCGGGTGCCCGCGTGCAGACCGCGTCGAGGAGGCCGGGCACCACGTCACGCGCTATCGGCGCCCGGCGAGCATGCTGGCTAACCGTGCGGCGAAGGGGCAGATCGTAAATATCTATCCTCGTCGGGCTTGACGTACTGTAGACGCTAAGATACAATAAGTAAAACAAGCGCAGGGAAAAGAACAGATGCCCTATGAGATGAAACACGTCAGCCCGTCGCAGATAGAGACGTGGTTGGGATGCCAGCGTCAATGGTATTGGGAATATCCGATGGGGATCAAGGCGCCCCCCAAGACCAGCGCCTTGATCGGAACCTCCTGCCACGGGCTGATTGAGGACGTACTCCTCAATCAGAACGCGGAAGACCTGTCCAACAAAGGGGACGGGAAGGACGCACACCGGGCCATCGTCCGGCCCTGTCTCCCCACGCTGCGGCCTTTGGCTGTGTGGGTGGCGGAAGGTGTGGGGCACGTCGAGCGGGAGATGAAGCGCCCGATGCGGAACGGGCTTGTGCTGAAAGGGCGCATCGACTTCATCTCGTTTCACGCCAGCACGGAGCCCCTGGTCGTGGACCATAAGACCACGTCCAGCCTGCAATACGCGAAGACGGAGGAGGAGTTACGCACGAACATCCAGATGCTCGCGTACGCCTATGAGGCGACGTGTAGTGTGAAAGGCCCCGTGACGGGTGTGCGCGTGGCGCACAACGTCGTGCTGACCCGAGGCGCTGCGACCGCCCGGTACACGGACGCGCTCATCCCGGTACGCGAGGTTCACGCCGGATGGACCCGTATTCAAGACATATCAGATCGGATGCTTGAAACTGCCAAGCTGCCCGGTCCCGCAGATGCCACGCCAAACTGGACCGCCTGCGGCAAGTTTGGCGGGTGCGCGCACCAATCCCGGTGCGCGGCCTTGAAAGATGCTTCTCAACCGTCCCCGTACGCCCAGGAGATCCCCCCTATGTCTGTCCCCTCTTTGCCCGCACACCTCCTCGCCAAGCTCGGTGTCAAGGTCGTTGCTCCCATCGCCGCCGAGCCCGTAGCCGCTGGTCCTTCGCGCCCCCTGCCCGCCGCGATCTCCGCGCTGCTGAAGCCCGTGGCCCCCGTCGCCACGAAGCCGACGCTTCTCCCCCCCGAGTCCCCGATGAACCCCCGCGACGCCAAGGTCCAGGGCGCCCAGGTCGCCCAGGTCGTCGTCCCGCCGGTCGTGGAGGTGACGGCTACCACGGTCGCCAAGCTGGGTGCGCTCGGCTGGAGCGCCGAGGAGATCGACGCGCTGACGGATGAGGCGTTCGCGGAGGCTGTCCGCACGAACGCGCAACGTGACGGGGTGGATCTTGTGCTCGGCACGCGCGAACACGATGGCTTTACGCCCATCGTGTCGTTCGCCCCGCGCCCCCCCGCGCGTCGCTCCCGCACGGCGACGGTCGAGGTCGAGGTCGCGCCCGTGGTCGAGGTCGAGGTCGCGCCCGTGGTCGAGGTCGAGGTCGCGCCCGTGGTCGAGGTCGAGGAAGCCCCCAAGAGGCGCGGTCGCCCGCCGGGGTCCAAAAACGTCGTCCGGGAGGAGGTCGCCGTGGTAGTCGAGGCCCCCGACACCACCGACCGGGAGCAGGTACGTGCGCTGTCCGCACAGCCCGCCTACGACGCCGGCCCGCACGTCGCCGCGCTGACAGAGGAGTGTGACGAAGCGCGCGAGAAGTGCGAGGAGCTGTTGCAAAAGCTCGTGAACCTGGAGCGTGCCTACGTCAAGATGCAGGATGAACAGGACGCGGGGGTGCCCGGAGCGGCGGCGCCTTTCGCTCTCTACGTGGATTGCCTGCCGGAGAAGTCCGGTGTGCCGTACCGCCTGCTGGACGAGGTGCTCGCGCCGTTCATGGCGCTCGCAGCCGCGAACTACAAGAACGAGAAGACCAAGGCGGCCGAGCCTGTGTCGCACTACTCGCTCATCCCCTACCACGGCGGCCCCGCGGTCGTGGCCGCATACGCCTTGATGAATCTGGACAAGGTAGTCCTGCCGGGCATCCTCTACGTGGACACCCGTTCCCCCTGCGCGGCTGCGGTGTTGGAGATCCTGCGCGCGAAGGCGGACGTGATCGTAAGCGCTCGGGGGCGGTAGATGTCTGCGGCGTCCGCCGTATTGGCGGCAATAGCGGCTCGGCCCGTCCCTACCGTCACCGTTGGGGGTGCCCCCCTGCGCGTGGTGGTGGAGGACGAGGCGGAGCGCATCCGGGATCTGCCCTGGGCGGATTATGCGGACGCCGATGTACGCGAGGCGGCGGTGGTCTGGGCTACCGCTCGGTGGTCGCGAGGCCCCGACAAGCCGATGCAGTTCCGCGAGATCCAAGCGCTCGCTCTCCTCGTCGCGCACCTGTGCGACGGGGCCTTTCTCCCCATTGGGACCGGGTGGGGGAAAACGATTATCTCCCTGTTGGCGGCCGACGCTTTGGGGGCGCGGCGTCCCTTGCTCCTCATCCCTCCGCAGATGCGTATCCCCCTCGATAACGCACGCACGCGCGATTACGCGCCGAACTTCAAGATCCCCCCGAATCTCCGGGTGATGGCGTACAGCCAGCTTTCCCAGGCGTCGTCTACCGACATCCTGGAGAAGCTGGCGCCGGACGTGATTGTCTGCGACGAGATGCACAACCTACGCCACGCCGACGCCGCTAGAACCAAGAGGCTTATCCGATACCTACGGGCGCATCCCGGCACGCGCGTCGTCGGTATGTCCGGCACGCTTACCAGCAAGAGCGTCCGAGATTATTCACACCTGGCCCAATGGGCGTTGAAGGCACAGTCTCCGGTTCCGCGCCCGGCGTTCTTTACGGTGCTCCAGGCGTTCTGCACCCTTCTGGATGCGAAGTCCGTACGCGCCGACGCCGCGGGGAACCGCTATCAGAGCGAGCCTACCTCCTGTGATTGGTCCATCTTCTCTCCGCTATTCCCCGAATGGGAAGCGACCGACGACGTGCCCGAGCGCATCGAGCAGGCACGGAGCGCCTACATGCGCCGCCTGCTGGGTTCCCCGGGCGTCGTGGGGACAGACACCCTTTCGGTCGGTGCGGGCCTGTACTTCGTGGAGCGCGCCGTCCACCCCCCTGCGGTCATCTTCGAGCACCTGGAGAAGCTGACCGCGTCATGGGAACGCCCCGACGGGGAGGCGCTGGTGCTCGCGCTGGACGTATGGCGCTGCGGCAGGCAGCTCTCCCAGGGGTTCTACTATCGCTGGCGGTGGCCACACCCGGAGAACCGACCGGACGTGGATGATCAGAACTGGCTACGCACGCGCGCCGCCTGGCACCGGGAGGTGCGCGAAGTGTGCAAGCGCAACCTCCCGCACCTCGATTCGCCGCTGTTGGTAACGATGGCGGCGCGGCGAGCGCTGGAGGGCGAGGCGAACGCGCTCGCTCGCGACGGCACGTTGCTGCGCGCGCTGGAGGACTGGGCGCCGCACGCGCGCCGCCGGTGGCATGGGCGCCCTACGCCCCCTACGGAAACCGTGTGGCTGGACACGTTCCTGCTGGACGACGCGGTCGCCTGGCTACGGGAGCACCCCGCCGGGCTGATCTGGTACGCCGACAAGGCTATCGCCGAGGCGCTGGTGGCGCGCAAGATCCCGGTGTTTGGGCCCGGCACGAACCCCGAGGACATCGCGGGGGCGTACGGCGCGGCGTTGTCTATCCACGTACATAAGGACGGGAAGAACCTACAGAAGCACAACGAGAACCTGTTCCTGGACTTCCTGCCGTCAGGGAGCCCGATGGAGCAGGCGCTCTCCCGCACTCACCGGGCGGGGCAGGAAGCCGACGATGTGTATGCGTACCTGTACGGGCACACCGAGCCCGCGCGTGCAGCGGTCGCGTCTGCACGCAACGACGCGGCATACATCCAGGCGACCATGAACACGCCTCAGCGTCTTTGTTACGGAATATGGGATGCACAGCCTTGACGTACCATAGGCACTAAGGTACAATAAAACCACGAGCGGGACACTCCCGGTCGGTGCAAAGCAACAGATAAAACAGCAGGAAGAAACAATGTCCAACGCAGCTCCCGCCGCCTCTATGTACGCGGGGATCAAAGAGGCCAAGACAGACACCCGGTTCCCGTTCCTCAACGAGCCGGGGCGATACCTCGCCGTCATCATCGGATGGCGGGGACAGAAGAACCAAAGCCAGAAGTTCGCGGACGTGACGGACTTCGAGGTCGTCAAGACCTTTCGGGGAACCATCCTCCCCGGGGAGCACCGGACCCGGATGCGCGTGCAGGATCAGTACGGGACGTGGCTGTCCGAGATCAAGGCCCGCGCCGTTACGATGCTCACTATCGCCAATAACGGAACGCCCGTGGACCCCGCATCCGTTGACGTGGATGTGCTGACAGCCATCACCGGCGGCAACGGCACGATGTTCCGGGGGATGCCCGTTATCGTGGAGGTGATGCCGACCACCGAGACGAAGACGGGGAAGGAGTTCTCGGTCGTGAACTACTTCGTGCCGACAGCGGCGGACCTGGAAGGCGTCGAGTAGCGCGCACCTTCGCGGTTCGTTCCAATGGCCGGCGTGTGTGGAAGTATCTTCTGCGCGCGCCGGCTTTCTGTTTTGGTAGGAGATCCCCATGCCCGTCGTCGCCATCGACACCGAGACGTACCTCATCACACCGGGCATCCTGGCCCCGCCGCTTGTGTGTGTCAGCTTCGCCACACAGGCAGCGGACGGGTCCGTGAACCCCCCAGGGCTGTTGGCCCGCGAGGCCGGGCTGGACTTCGTGGAGGGCTTGCTGGCGGACGAGGACATCCACCTCGCGATCCACAACGCCGCCTTCGACCTGGCTGTCTTCTGTGGGGAGCGCCCCTCGCTGATCCCCGCTGTGTTCGCCGCCTACGATGCCGGCAGAATCCGTTGCACGAAGGTGCGGGACCAGATGCTCCTCAACGCCCGCGGCGAGATGAAGGCGGACGAGGACGGCCAGAAGACCGGCTTCACCCTGTCCGACGTGGTCCAGCGCCGTTTTAGTGTGGACCTATCCGACAGCAAGGATGCCCCCGATGCGTGGCGGTTGCGGTACGGGGAGCTGGACGGTGTCCCGTTGGGGGACTGGCCGGACGAGGCGAAGACATACGCCAAGGATGACGCCAAGTGGCATCTCGCTGTGTTTTTGGACCAAGCGCGGGAGACACCCGCGCACTTGGTAGATGAACCTGGACAGACCCGCGCCGCTTTCGCGCTGCATCTGATGTCGATGTACGGCGTCCTGACGGACGGGGTCGCTGTCGATGCCCTGGAGACGCACCTCAGTACGGTGGTCGATGCGGCGAATGAGAAGCTGAAGGCGTCCGGCATCCTAAAGGGGAAGGCGACCAAAAAACGCGACACGGGGCTGATCGAAGTCGCGTGGTCGAAAGATACGCTGAAGATCAAGGGACTGGTAGAGGCCGGGTTCGCGGGCCGCGGAGAGCCTGCACCCCGCACGGGGGCGACCGAAAAGTTCCCTGACGGACAGGTCAAGATGGACGAGGAGACGCTGCGGGGCGCGGGCCACCCCGACCTGTTGGTGCTGGCCGATAGCAGCGCGGACAGCAAGCTCCTCACCACGTACGTCCCCGCGCTGAAGGGGTTGGACAGCAAGGGGCGGCAACGGGGGTTGGTGCTGCCCGGAAGGGGCTGGCTCATCCAGCCCGGGTACAACGTCCTGGTATCGTCGGGCCGCACCTCCGCGTATCAACCCAACACGCAGAACCCACCCCGTAGGGGCGGGGTGCGAGAGTGTTTCGTGCCCCGCCTCGGGTGCTGGTATCTGTCGGTAGACTACAGCTTCATCGAGCTTTGTACGTGGGCGCAGACCTGTATCGACATCCTGGGCTTCTCGAAGATGTCCGAGGCGATCCTTGCCGGCATGGACCCCCACGTCGATATGGGCGTGGAGATCCTGCGCGCCGAGGGCCACCCCGCCATGACCTACAAGGACGGGGACTACGACATCGTCAACAAGGCCCGCAAGGCTGGCGAGAAGTGGGCGAAGGACGCCCGCCAGCTTGCGAAGGCAGCGAACTTCGGTTTGCCTGGGGGGCTGGGTGCGGCCACCTTCGGAGCCTACGCAAAGGCGACCTACGACGTGGTTATCTCGGAAGAGAAGGCCAAGGATCTAAAGCGCATCTGGCGCGGCAAGTGGCTGGAGGCAGACGCCTACTTCAGCCACGTCTCCTCCCTCCAGATGGACGCGAACGGGCAGGAGTTCGCCGTCACCCTCCCCCGCACCGGCTTTGTCCGGGGGGGCTGTACGTTTACGTCCGGGTGCAACACGTACTTCCAGGGGCTCGCAGCGCGTGGGGCCAAGGAGGCGATGTGGCAGATCGCGAAGGCTTGCTACCTCGACGCCGGCCCCTTGTACGGGTGCCGTCCCGTGCTGTTCCTTCACGATGAGTTCATCTTGGAGGTGCCCGCCGAGCCTGTGGCTGCACACAGCGCTGCGGAGGCGTTGTCTACTTTGATGGTGGCGGGGATGCGTGCGTTCGTCCCCGACGTGCCGATCAAGACCGAGCCGTCGCTGATGAAGCGCTGGTACAAGGACGCCGAGCCCGTTTATGTGGACGGGATGCTGGTGCCTTGGGAACCGAAGAAGTAACCTCTCTACCTGGAGATCCTATGGACGACTCAACGATTCAAGCCTTCATTCTCGCGTACCTTGCGGGGCGCACCCCCGCCGAGCAGATCGACCTACTAAACGACCTGGCTGCGGAGTTACAGGTCCGCGCGGACGAACTGCGGGACGAGATGCGCCGCCGCCCCGCGGATGCCTCGTGAAACAGCACGAGGACTACCTGTACTTCTTCGGTTTCTCCCTGGTCACTATCTACATCGCGTGGTTCATCTTCCACGCCATCGTCAACACCCCCCACCTACCCGTCATTCTGTGACGGAGGAGCACCGTATGTCCGACACTCCCCCGAAGACACCGAAGCCCCGCCTCAACCCCCGTCCTAAGCGCGTACCCATCTCGGCGCGTGTCACAAGCACAAGCACGGCGGCGCCGATCCGCCCGCGCAAGCGCGGGGAGCGCTCGGCGTTCAAGCGGATGCGGACCGACATCACCCTTGCCCCGCTGTACATCCGCGCGATCCAGATCGCCGCGAAGAGGCTACACGTCGCGGAGTTCGAGTGGCACAGGCTCGCCATCATCGCCTACGCGAAAGAACTGCTGGTCAACCCCATCGCTCCGCGCCCCATCGAGTGCCCGGC
>Ga0181357_1000836_pt1 | contig 11969 bp, 11 predicted proteins | sample Fa13VDMM110DN_FD_130094 | JGI IMG/M metagenome (GOLD analysis project Ga0181357, IMG submission 130094) | Freshwater viral communities from Lake Michigan, USA - Fa13.VD.MM110.D.N | ecosystem: Environmental > Aquatic > Freshwater > Lake | place: USA: Michigan | collected 2013-09-24 | reverse complement strand
GCAGAAATCAATAGCTTGGCTTCTCTTCTCAGGATTTTCGCAAAAGATAGGAAAGCAAAATGGCACATGCCCATATCTATTTGTAATTGTTGGCAAATAAGAAGAATTTTTTAAAGATTGTTTATATAAATTATATAAACTTATTCTTTTTTGAGTAAGAATTTTAATCCTTTCGAAATCTAATAAACCAATAAAAGCATTTATATCTGTATTTCTAAAATTGCTACCAAGAAAATTAAAATCAAATCTATTATCAACGTTTTTATTAATGTACTTTTCTGGATTTTTTACGCTTCTTGTCATTCCATGATTGCGGGCCATTAGAAAATACTCATATTCTTCTTCATCATTTGTAAATAGAAATCCACCTTCTACGCTTTGAAGTTGATGTCCAAAATAAGTACTGGTGGTGCTTGTAAAAAATGATGAAACGTTTTTAAAATAAAACTCGCCAAAAGTATTTTCGCAATTATCCATCATAATTCTTACTCCATGTTTTTTGCTGATTTGCATCAATCTATGCATATCTGGAACAAAACCTATTAAGCTAGTAATAAAAACACAAGATACAAAATCTCGTTCTTTTTCTAAAGTTGCGTCTAGCAGATCCAAATCAATTGCAAAATCTTTAAGTGATACATCAATAAATAAAGGTTCGAATCCTTCTCTCAAGAATGGAGCGATTGAAGTCGTCCAAGTTGTAGATGGAAAAATGATTTTCTTTTTTTGTTTAGTATAGAATTTATCCTTCAAATACATTGCTAAAATAGTGTTAGCAGTAGATCCGCTAGATACAAATACAGCGTATTTGCAGTCGATGTATTCAGCCATTTTGCTTTCAAACAATGAAACTTGTTTATTCATCGTCCAAAAGTTGTTTGGATTTATCACGAACTTTGCAATCTTAAGTCTGTCAATAAAAGAAAAATTAGAATCGTTTAGTCTCCAAGCACTCATTATACTTGATATTATAAGTTTTTTGTATTCCTTCAAATAAAGAAGTAAACTTGAAATCTGGAAAATCATTTAAAAACTTATCTGATGAAGCGTCTTTGCGGAATTGCCCATCTGGTTTTTCTCTGTCCCAGTTGATTTTTAGATGTTCAGCGTCACAAGTTTTTAGTGCGATTTTAGCGATTTGTTCGATGCTTTTATTTTCTGGAGTGCAAATATTATAATTGTAAGCAATTTTTTTATCAATAGTTTTCACTATAGCGTTAGCTAAATCACCAGCATACATAAACTGCCTTAACGGCTTTCCTGAACCAAATAATTCAATATATTTTTGATTATTAATTTTAGCATTATGAATCTTGCTGATTAAACTTGATAAAAAATGCGCTTTATCACCTTCAAAATGATCATGCTCAGAATATAAATTACAAGGAATTAATGAGCTGTATTGTGTTTTGTTTTGTTTATTATAAGCATCTATTTGTACTGCCAAACATCTTTTTGCATATCCATAAGCAAAATTAGTTATAGTTGGTGGTCCATTATGAAGCATTTGTTCATTAATTGGATATTCATTTTTCTTTAATTTATCAGGATAAATGCATGTGCTAAGTATACCAATGAATTTGGAAGCTCCACATTCATATGTAGCTTTAACAGTATTAGTATTAATTAAAATATTATCATCAAAAAAATTTACAGGATTTTTGATGTTATCCATAATGCCGCCAACTTTTGCTGCTAAATGAATAACTGCTTGGGGCTTGATTTGTTTAAAAAGTTTAGATGTTTGTTCAAAATTTTGTAGATTACATTCTTTACTGCTTATATAAATCGCTTGTGGTAAAACTTTTTCAAGATGTTTTCCCACCATGCTAGATCCACCAGTTACTAAAATAGTCATATTATGAATTTTTGTTTAAAAAAATCTCCACAATCACATTCGTTGGCAAAGAAATCTTTTGTTTCTTGATTAAAGCCATCGTTTATCCAACTATTTATTTTATTCTCAAAAAATTCATTGTGATAATTCCCTAATCCATCACAATAATGCCAAACCTTAATTTGTTTTGATTTAGAAATATTTTCGTGAGTTCCTGTATATAATTTACCGTCAATAACTTTAAATTTGGAAGTGTATTTAAACCAAGGCGATGTATTCGCAGCGGCGCATAAATTTCCTTTTGCTCTTGCATTATAAACAACATTTGAGTTTTCAAAATCACCATCAACTATTTTAACTTTGAATCGTTTATCAATATTGCAAAAATAATTTAAACACGCTTGTGTTTGATATGGAGTTTTTAAAATATGCCATAATTGTAATATTTTTTCCAATGGTTCGATGCTATTAAAACATCCAACATCAGTGTTAACGTGATCTTCAGATGAATTAGAAAGTATTAACTTGGAGTTTATCACTAGTCTATATGGATAATCAAGAGTAGTTAAAATATCATTTTCATTATCGTCTAAAAATTCATCTAATCTAGAACAGGTTATAGTGTCAGCGCCAAGCAATATTATTTTATTCAAATTATGTTTTTTATATAGATACGCACAAATTTCATATTGAATTTTACCAGTGTGCGAATTTCTTATTTCTTCTGGCAGAATATTTATATTTGAAGTGTTGATATCAAAAAGCTCAATATCTGGATGAAATTTTTTAAAGCTTTGGACCGCGCATTTATGAATTTTATCGTATTTTTTATGATTAGAAAAGATTACACATGCAGTTTTCATATTCAGTTTTTATATTCAGTTTTTATATGTAAATATTTTATCGACAAAATATTCGTCTACTTGTTCGTAGTTTAAATCAGCAAGAAATTTTTCTATTTCTACATTGTTTGTTTGATAGCGATTTAGCCATTTTTCGCAAAATTCAATACATAATACTGGTTTAAACTTTTTTATTGTTTCAATCGACCCTTTTAAAGCTTTAAGCTCGTAACCTTCTATATCAAGTTGTATAAGGTCACACGCTGGTAAATTAAAATTATCAATAATTAATGTTGGCGTAAACCCGCTTCCATTTATATGAACTCCACCAATATCATGAGGTCTACCCTCTCTGATTAATTGTTGTGTTTTGACTGTTTCTTGAGCGTTTCCCAAACAAGCTTGCATTTTAAATACATTTGAATTCGTTATATTATGAGATAAACAATAGAAATTAATAGGATCTGGTTCAAAAGTATAAATTGTATCGAAATGTTTTACAAATGTATTTAATATGAAACCGCAATTTCCACCAGCTTGAACCATAACATTATTTTTTTTAACATATTTTAAAACTGTTTTGTGCAAATCAACAGATTTGTTTTGTCCTTCCCAAGAATTTTGGTCTATAATCGGCCAAAGCCATTTATTATCTTTTAATGTAACGTCATTTTTCATGATAAAATTGTATAGTTTCTTTTATTCCGCGTTTAATATCAATAAGTTCAATGTTTTTTGAAATTTTTTTTATTTTTGTATTATCTCCACAAATATAATTATAATTTTTTGATCTATTTAATAAATTGTTAAACGTTATTTTAGAGCTACTATTTGTTAATGCGTGAATTAGAGAAATAATGTCTTTTAGATGATATTGTTTTCCAGAACAAATATTATAAACGTCATTTTTATCAGATTTTATAACTTCATAAACATAATTTATAAAGTCTTCAATGTATAGATAATCTATTATAGTATTGCACTCATCTAATTCTATATTTTCATTCTTTAAGCATCTTTGTATAACAGTTGGTATTAATCTTGTTTTTACATCGTTAGGTCCATAGATATAGCAAGGGCGTATCCAAGCCCAATCAATACCATTTTGTTTGCAAAACATTTCGCTATATTCTTTAAACATAAGTTTGCATAAACCATATAAGTTTTTCGGAGATTCAATAAAATTTTCTTTGATTGGAATATTATGATCACCATATTCAGCAAAACTTCCTACTCCTATAATTTTAGGTTTTTTATCAAACTGACTGATCAATTCTAAAAATTTTATGTGATATGGTATATTTTTATGATACTGATTTGTATTGTTAACATCTTTATGATTATTGCCACCATTCCATCCGAATAATAAAACAAGATCAGGAGAAAATAATTTTATTTTATTAATATTAATTTCTAGTTCATCTGAATAAGATGAAATAAATTGACATTTATCAAGTACGCATTGTATATTATTGTTATTTTTTGATAAAACTAATACATTGTGATTTTCTTTTATTAATTTTTTAACAATATTAGAACCTAAAAATCCATTGCCTCCAGTTATAAGCACATTCATGCTGCTAAAATTTGTTGTTTATTTACATTGATTATGGTTTTTTTAAGACCCTTTTCAAAATGTTGAAAAGAAATGGGTAAGGATAATATCTTATAAAAGCTTCCATTGTAATTTAATTCATTTTGTTTTTGAATTATTATTTCACTTTTTGAATTATTTTCAGATTTTATTTTTTGAGCTATTTCAGATAATTTATATTTGTTTTCGTAACTGAGATTTATATCTTGATGAAGAGAAGTGGTAAATAAAAAATATTTAACAACAGCTATTAAATCTTGCATGTAAAAAAAATCCATAATTTTGTCTTCATGTATGGTTATAGTTTCGTTGAGTTTGCTTTTTAAAATGCAGTTTTTTATAAATCTGCTGTCGAGTTCATTTTCATCAAAACATCCAAATAGTCTTAAGTTATAAAAATTATTTGTAGTTAGTGCTTTTTTAGCTATTATGTTTTTAGATAAACCATAATAGTCTTTAGGTATTCTTTCAAAAATAGATTTCTCATTTATTAGATTAATGTCAGTTTCTCTATCAAATTCGGCTCCAGAAGCAAAATTAATTACTTTATCCAACAAATGTCTACAATGATAAATATTTTCAAAATTTAAAATATTATTATAAAAAGAATTAGCGTCGTCTATTTTTAATCTATTGCCACCTTCTATAGCGCAATGAATAACAGAGTCTATGTTATTTTTTTTAATAAAAGATTTTATAGATTCTTTATCAAATAAATTTATTGTTTGTCTATTTCCGTGAAAAAAATTAACCCCTTCGATTTTGGAATTTAAAATTGATTTACCTATATATCCGTTTGAACCAGTAATTAATACATTCATTACCAAATAAAGTTGCTTTTATAAAATTGAACAATTTCTTTCAATTCTTTATTAAAATTACATGTTGGTTTCCAACCTAAAAGTCTAAGTTTATTATCATTTAGAGCATATCTAACATCTTGACCTTCTCTGGAAATAGATAAATCTAAATATTTTTCTTTATAATCTAAAGGAAGATGACCAAAATATTCAGAAATAATTTTTTCTACTGTTGATATGTTACTTTGTTCAAATCCACCTGCAATATTAAATATTTCATTTTTAACTCCGCTTTCAATAATTTTTATGACTCCATTGGCGGTGTCTTTAGCGTGAAGCCAATTTCTGAATGGAGTGCCTTGGTTGTGAAGAGGAATTTTTCTATCAAGAGTTAGGCATTTACAAGCTTTTGGAATCAACTTTTCAACATATTGACCAATTCCATAATTATTAGTAGGACGAACTATAACATAATTAATTTTATATGTTCTTGCCCAAGCAAGTATTAATTGATCGGCAGCGGCTTTTGTTGCTGAATATGGATTGCTTGGTTTTAGAATATCTGTCTCTATATGTTCTCCTTCAGAAATATCACCATAGACTTCATCAGTGCTAAAATGCAAAAGAATAGGTGTTATAAGCCCTTGCCTTTTATATGCTTTAAGCAATTCAAGAATATTATAAACACCATTTATGTTTGAGTTAATGAAGTCATCGCTTTTTCTTATAGAATTATCGACATGAGTTTCAGCGGCAACATTAATAAAATAATCACAATCAACTAATCTATCAAGATCGCAAATATCTTTTTCTTCAAATTTAAACTTTTCATATTCATAAAATTCATTTAATAAATCTGGTCTTGCTGCATATGTAACCTTATCAATTCCAATAACATAATAGCCTTTTTCTAAACATAGTCTTGTTAAATAAGATCCAATTAGACCTAAACATCCTGTAATATAAACTATCTTATTGTTCATTTTTATTAATTGTTTGTGCGATTTGTAATATAAGATCTTCTTGACCTGCTACTAATTTTCTATTACCTAGTTCGAAAATTAATGAGCTATATTCAATTCCGTTAAGTTTAGAAGCTTTGATTATAGGTTTTTCAAAACCTGAAAAAATCTTATTAAGGCCAGTTAAAATATTAATTGGAGATATATTTGGAATACTTTTAACTAAATAGTTTACGACATTATCAGCTTCTGTGATTACTTTGCTAAAATCTATGTTAGTTGAATACCCATATTTATTAAGCACTGGTATTAAAATTTCTAATTGTGCATTGCCAGCGCCAGCGCCGAAGCCTCTTATGCAAACATCAATAAATAAGGCTCCACTTAAAACAGCGTTTACTGAATTTGAAATTGCACAACCTAAATTATTGTGTCCATGAAAACCTATTTGTAAATTAAGATTATTTTTTAAAGCAGATATGCGTTCAGAAACGTCTTCTGGAAGATAAGTTCCAGTTGAGTCCATGATGATAATGGCTTCTGCTCCATAATCTTGCATTTTTTTCGCTTCAGAAACTAAAGTTTGCGTGTCTGCTAATGCAGTCATCATAAGAACACCAAAGACGGTTTTGCCTTTATTTTTTAAATATTCAATATGGGTTTTTGTTATAGACGCTTCTGTGCAATGTGAAGCTATTCTAAAAATATCAACTCCAAGATCTATTGCTGGATCTATATTTTTTTTAATTGTCGATATTCCAGGTATGCTATGAACACATAGTTTTGTATTTTTTAAATATTTTTTAGCGGCAATTATCATTTCTTCATCTGTATGATTCGATTTTCCTATTAATAAAGATGAAGCTCCAAGACCATTTCCATGTCCTACTTCTACAATAGGAATATTAGCAGACTCAGCAAATTGACAGTATTTTTCAATTTGAGACAAAGAAATTTTATGAGATACAGCGTGATTGCCATCTCTAAGGGTATGATCACTTAAAATGATATTTTTCATGTCAGTTTTTGCGCGATCTTTAGTGCAGCACAATTTATGATATCTAAATTGCCAGCATATTCAGGTAAATAATCTCCCGCACCTTTAACTTTAATATTCAAAACAAATATATCATCATTTATTATAGGCAAAGACGTTAGTTCATAATTAGGAGTATAAGTTTTAATTTCATTCGTTTTAACATTTATTTCTGAAAGCAAATTTTCAGTTTTGATGTTTTTGCATTTTAAAAAAATAGTTGTTTGCATGTTTACGCATGGCTCTGCTGGATTTAGATTGATAATAGCTTTACACTCTTTAACGCTTGTAAATTTTTTTATAGCTTTTTCAGTTGTATGTATATATTCATCTATATTTATTCTTGTTGCCATTCCTGCGCTTTTAGAAGCTACTTGAGAAACAACTTCAATATACTCTAAATCTTCACAGTATTTAGATATTAAATGTAATAATGGTATCGATGCTTGTCCTCCACAAGTTATCATGTTAACATTATTTGAATTTAATATTGCATCATCATTAATAAACGGTACGCATAGCTCGCCTATTTTGGCTGGAGTCAAATCTATTACTTTAATTTTTTGTTTATTAAAGACCTCATAATTAACTATTGCAGAAAAAGCATCAGTGCAATCAAAAACAACATCGCAATAATTATTATTTTTTTTAAAAAAATCAATTCCTTCAATAGAGGTTTCTACTCCTAAGTTTTTAGCAATCTTTATACCTTCTGAATCTGAGCGTCTACCAATAAAAATAACTGGAGTAATAAAAGAGGATTTCAAAGCCTTGATTAATAAATCAGTGCCTATGTTTCCAGATCCTATTATTCCGACTTTTAATTTCATCTTAATATCAATTTAGACTTTTCATTTATTCCAGAAATCATATTTTCTTCTATTTCTTTATATGGTAGCAATGGTGACATTTCTTCAATAGGAGGAGCAAAAATAGTATTGTCTTGTTTCTTGATTCCTTTTACCTTGGGAATAAATTCTTGTTCTGGGTCCATATATACTTCGCAAATACTTGGACCATCTTTATTTAAGAATAACTTTATATTTTTATTATAGTCTTCCCAATTTTTAACGCTATAATAAGAAAAGCCAAAAGCGTTTGCTATCTTTTCAAATTCTGGTAATGAAAGGCCAGTTTCTGCATTTACGCCATTGTAAGCTCCATTAAAAAGCATTTTTTGAGTATGCTTAATCATTAAGTAACCATCATTATTAAATATAATTATTTTAATTGGTAATTTATGATGTTTTATTGTTTGAAGCTCTTGTAAATTCATCATTATGCCGCCATCACAGTTTAGGCATATTACGTTTTTATTTAGATCAGTGAAAGACGCTCCAATAGCTCCAGGCAATGCATAACCCATTTCTCCTAATCCTAAAGAAGTAAACATTATTTGTTTCTCTTTAAGTTTAATTCCATAATGACCGCTTAATAAAGCGGTTCCCATATCTGTGACAATTATATCATTATCATTAAGATCATAACTTAATTTATCAATAAATTCATAAGAGTTTATATATTTACCAGACTTATGTTCTTTCATAAGTTTAGGATATTTTAGTCTAATTCTATTGCAATAATTTAACCAATCAGATTTATAATGAATTTTTCCATCGTATTCCAAAAGACCTTTTATTAGATCTTTAGTATTTAAAGTCATTAAAGCGCATTTTTCGCGTTTGTTCTTTAAAGCTTCGTCTAAATCTATATCGTTAATTATTAGTTCTGCTTTTGGAGCAAAGTCTTTTGTGTCGTATCCTGTTTGCAGTAAAGAAAGTCTACTGCCCAAAACTATTACTAAATCACTATTTTGAACAATAAAATTAGAAGATCTTTGGCCTTGAACTCCTGATCTACCAAAATTGTAAGCATTGTCTTCAGATAATAGATCAATCCCAGACCAAGTTAATAAAACTGGAATATTTAATTTGTTTACCAGTTTTTTAAAATATTCTTTTGATCCAGAAATTCTTACTCCATGCCCAGCAATGATTACTGGTCTAAGAGAGTGTTTAAGTTTTTCATAAATATATTGACAAGAAATATCTATTTCATTTTTAGAAACAGTTTTTTCATGTTCGTTTTCAGACAAGGAGAAACACTTTTCCTCGGATTGTTTAGATTGAACATCAAAAGGAATATCTAGCCAAACAGGTCCACATCTTCCACTTGAACTGACAGCTAAAGCGTTTTCAAGTTCTTCGTAAATATCATCATTTAAATTTACAGTTTTAGCAAATTTTGTAACTTTTTTTACAGAATCTGGAGAATCATAACCTTGAATGCCATACATTCTAAGATGTTTGTGATTCTTTAAAAATTTTTCTTGTTCTTGTCCAGATATAATTAATCCTGGAATTGAGTCTGCCCAATTGCTAATAACTCCAGTTAAAGCGTTTGAAGAACCTGCTCCAGCAGTAACTAAGGCTACAGACATTTTTCCAGAAGCTCTGAAATAAGCTCCCATTGCCATGACGGCGGTTTGTTCGTGATGAACATAAATAATTTTTGTATATCCTAATTTATTAATAGAATCAAAAATATATGAATTAGCTGAACCTATCACTCCAAAAGCATATTCTATGCCTTTAAATTTCAAAAATTCTGCTATTATATCACTTGTTCTTTTCATAGACTATGAATAAACGTATCTAGATTTTTTTTGATATAAGAGATTTGCTCTTCTGTTATAACGGGACTCGTTCCTAGAAAAAAAGTATCTGTTGTGATTTTACGAGAGATTGGGTACTTTTCAATAACTTCTTTAGAACTCATTATTCCTGAATAAGCTGGTTGTAGCATGATATTGCCAGCAAAATAAGGGCGAGTTTGAATCTTGGCGTTTTCAAAGTGCTGAACAATATGTTTTCGTTTAAATGGTGCGCCATCTTTAATTGTTATTGCAAATGCAAACCAACTAGGATCTGCTAGATGAGTAGCTTTTGGAATAATAAAGTAATTTTCATATTGGCTGAAGGCTTGACAAAGTAGAGCGTGATTACGCTTTCTTAAAGAATGTATTTCTGGAAGCTTTGTCATTTGAGCAAGACCCATTGAAGCTTGAAGCTCCATTGGTTTTAAATTATAACCAATTTCATCATAAACATATTTGTGATCAAATTCTTCATCTGGAAGCTCTGGAAGCCAGTTAGAAAAACGTTTGCCGCATGAGCCATTCTTTAGCAAGTTAGCTTTCTTTCCAACGCAGTAACATCCACGACCCCATTCTCTGAAGCTTCTAGCAACTATTTCTTGCATTTGAGTGTTGCAAGCTACAAAACCACCTTCTCCCATCGTCATATGATGAGCAGGATAAAAACTACAACTGGCGAGTTCGCCAAAGCTGCCAAGCGGCTTTCCATCATAAGTCGAACCAAGAGCGTCACAACAATCTTCAAGTAATACAAGATTGTATTGATTTATAATTTCCATCAATCGATTCATGTTTGGAGGATTTCCAAGAACATGAGCGAAAGTGATTATTTTGGCTCCTTTTTTTGCAGCTTCTTCGACTTGATCTAAATTGAGATTTAAAGTATCAATATCAATATCGACAAACACAGGTTCAAATCCAACTTGAAATATGGGATTAAGAGTAGTTGGAAAACCTGCAATTGGAGTGATAACTTTCGTTCCTTTGGGAAAGTTGTGCATTCTTTTTGATGTCATAGCTGACATCATAATTAAATTTGAACTACTGCCGCTATTAGTAAGTATTCCATACTCTTTACCAAGATGCTTTGGAAATTTAGTTTCAAAAGTGATGGCGTCTTGACCAAGCACTAACCATCCATTCAAAAGAGATTTGATAGAAGAGGTGTACTCTTCAGAAGTAAAATAAGGGCCAGCGTATTGAACCCAGTCTTTGCCGGGAGTCCAAGTTTTTTCTTTTTTGTCGATGTAGTTTTTTACTAGTTCTAAAATATTGTTTAGCTCGTCCATTTTTCTCTCCATTTTTTTTGAATAAGTTTATCGTAATTAATTTTCGATTTATGCATGTTCCAAGTAGCTTGTTCAGGACTAATTCGATAATAGTATCCTAACCATTTTTGAGAATTTTCTATTAAAATGTTTTTATCAGCTATTTCACAATACAACGCATAATCTGCCGCTCCTGAATATTTAACGGGTTCGCTAATAATTTGCAAGTTTTTTTTGAAATCTTTTTTGTAAAAAACTGTTGGTGTGTTTACGCAACATCTAGTCAACAGTTGGTTTTTGAAATCGTTTGTATTTTTATAATCGTAAGCCACTTCTCGAATAATCTTACCTTCAGAAAACCAAACCAATGAAGACTGAAAGAATACAGGTTTGGTTATGCAAAGTGATTTAACAACATTTTCTATATAATTTTCTTGAATTACATCATCAGAGCCTATGATTGTATAATAATCTCCAGTGATATATTTATTTTCTGCCAGTTCAACGCATTCGTCCCAACATTGAGGATATATATTTTTAGCAGTATCTATAGTAAAATTTGTATTTGTTTGTTCTCTGTGTTTTTCAACTATTTTTAAACTATTATCAATGCTTTCATTGTCTATGAAAATAACTTCTATGTTTTTGTAAGTTTGATTAAGACAAGACTGCAAGCATTCAATAACATATTTTGCTTTATTATAATTAGGTATAATTATTGAAATTTTCATTAAAAAGATAACAGATGTTCAATTCTATTAATATAAGTGTGGTTGGTAAGAATAATATTTTGATTGTGCTTTTTTATATGAATCAAATCATTATTATTTAATGAGCAGATTTTTTTTGCTTCTTCGACAGATTTTTGAAGATCGTTACTAAAAAATGAAAAATAAAATAAATCTTTAGCTTGCTGTATGTCGTCGCTAATTAAAATTCCTGTGCATCCTAAACTTTTGAATGTTCTTTCGTTT
>Ga0181357_1000835_pt1 | contig 11975 bp, 15 predicted proteins | sample Fa13VDMM110DN_FD_130094 | JGI IMG/M metagenome (GOLD analysis project Ga0181357, IMG submission 130094) | Freshwater viral communities from Lake Michigan, USA - Fa13.VD.MM110.D.N | ecosystem: Environmental > Aquatic > Freshwater > Lake | place: USA: Michigan | collected 2013-09-24 | reverse complement strand
AGCAACATTTTGAGCTCCCGAAATAACATAAGGAGCGGCTTGTTGAACAGCTCCACCTACAACACCACCAACAGCCGTTCCCGTTGCAACATCTTTTAGAGTTTGCGGAATGTTAGTTAAATCTTCAGTTTCACCTAAAGCACTTGTGCCACCTAAAACAGCACCGCCTTTAACAGCGGCTCCAAATCCTTGTTCTGCTAATCCAGTCGCTTTTAATGTTTTTCCAGCAATCCCAACATCGGAAAATATTTGACCAGCAAAAGATGTTAAAGGTTGATCTTGTCTTGCTTTTTCTAATTTAGATCTTTCAGAAGTTCTTGCTTCTCTATATAAATCACCAATATCTATGTTTTGAGTAGCTTGACCACCAAATAATTTTGCAACACCAGCGGAAATTCCTGCTTTAATTTCATCGCCAAAACCCAAGGGGTTAGTTGCGGTTGTGAAAGCAGCTTCTCCTATTGACATTTTGGGTTCGCTAGATTGGCTTTCATCATCTAATTGAAAGCCAGCAGGTAGTCCAAAATTTCCTTGCTGATTTCCTTGCTGATTTGCTTGTTGATTTGCTTGTGGCAATTCGTCTAAAACAAATCCTTGTGGAATTACTGGTTTTGCCATTGTCCTCCTTTAAAAACTGCTTTTTGTCCTGTTTGTGGGTTTGTAGCTGTTTGACCTTCTTTGATTATCTTTCCATCAATAATGGAATATTTGCCTTTAGAGGCAATTGTTATATTTAATGGTTTATAACCTAATTCAGAAGACAATGAGTTTAGTGTTTGTATTTTAGTCTCAATAAACGATCTAAGAACAGACTCTTTTTCTTCTGGTGACATTCCAGTATCTCCAAGGGTAGATTTTAGAGACTCACCTTCTTTTTGTGTAAATTGTGCGCCAAAAGTATCTCTTAGTAAAGGAAGAATTTCGTTATCTACAACAGCAATATATTCTCTTCTTGAAATTGCGCCTTGCGGGAGCGGTATTCCTAATTCTCTGAAAGCTGTATTTCTAGCCACACCTAAACCAGTGTAGGTTGCAGTCTCGCCTAGTTTACTTAATTTATTTATGGTGTTAATTAACTGAGGCATTTTAGAAGAAGCTGATTGTAATAATGCTGTTTTTTCACCCTTTGCTTTCCCCAACTCTTCTTGCTGTTTTTTAAAGCCGCTTACAGTTAAGCCTTGTTCAGAAGCAAATTGCCTTTCTTGTTCAGCGCTTAATAACTCGCCACGAGATTTCATTATATCTAATTCACCTTTTTGTAAATCTTGTCTACCTTTTTGAATGTCAACACCAATTTTACCTTGTTGTAAACCTTCAGTTTTAATTTGCGCTGCTTGGTATTGTTCTTTTAAATCTTGTTCTCTGCCTTTTAAGCGAGAAGAAAGTCGTTTAAATTCTAATATTGATTCAGGTGATTTTTCAGAAGGTAATGGCAATTCTTTTCTAGTTGCTTCAAAATATTCATTGTGCATTTGTTCCCATTTTTTTTGAGAAAAAGCATATTGAGGCATTGAAGCATAAGAATCTAAAATTCTTGCTCCTTGAATATCAGAATATTCTTGTTGTTTTCTTATGCCATCAGCACGAGTTGGATTATAAGCTGCAAGTTGGCGTAAAGCGTTAGCATCACCCATTGAAGCAGTTTTAGATAAAATATTTTCCGCTTCGGCTTGAGCTAATTTATATTTATTAATATCTATATCTTGTTGAGCAGCAAGCATTTGTAGTTGATTAGCTTTTGCTTGCTGACCAAATTGGTATCCTTTTAAAATGTTACCTATATAATCTGGAGCTTGTTGTTGAATTAAATCGCCCATTAATATCCCATTGAAGATTGTCCAGCATTCATAAATGCCCTAGAGTTATATTGTCCGCCACCTGTTGAGGTAAAACCAGAAGGTGATTTTGTTTGTGAACCCATACCTTGCATTCCCATCCCTAACATAGTGCCGCCAATTTGACCCATTCCACCGCCAATAATATTTCCCATTTGGGCATCGCGATTAGCCATTGCCATACCTTGACCTAAAATACCTTGTTGCATAGAATTGGCAATATTTGATCCAACTTGCATGTCATAATTACCCATTGAGATTGCTGCGTTTTGTCCGATTCCAGCTAATCCTTGAGCGTAACCAACTTGGTTGCCAAATTCTTGTGAGGCTGTGCCTTGTGCGTAGTCGCTTAAAGCTTTCATCGCAGCACCAGATTTAAGACCACCTTGAGAGGCTAGAAGATTCTGAATACCAGTTTGACCTTGAGACATGCGAAATTGATAGCCTGGAGTCGCTTCTAAGCGCGACATAACATCTTGAGGGTTGCCAGTAACTAATTGTTGAAGCATATTTAAACCGCTTCTTCCAGCTTCTTCGTAGGGTCTTTGATAGCCAATAGCGTTGTTGCTTCTTGCGCGCATTTCTTGAATGTACGCGTCCATTGCGTTTGCTTGGGCTTTTGATGCTTTTTTTGCTGATTTATTGGCAAAATATCCTTGGGTAACCATTCCGCCACCAACTAATGCTGTTCCACCTATTGCTACTGCTGCAAATGTCATTATTTGTCTCCTAATAAATTTTGTTTATTAATCCAAGATAAATCGCTTTCATGCACTATCTCTTTTTCTAAATCTTCGACAAGGGTATTTTCGCTTTGATGAATAGTAGCCCAAATTGTGTCCTCATGAACATAAATTAAGCGTTTCGTGCCTGCTTTTGAAATCCAAGTTGCTGGAGCTTTAATACGGCTAATTCCGTCTGGAGTCATAACTGATACATCGCCTTTAGATAAAATGCTAACATGATCAAAATTATGAACTTTTCCCGTCAAGAGCATATCTTTAGGAAGAGTAATTTGTCTAGTATATGTTTTGTTGCAAATAAAATGCTCTAAAGGAAGTTCTTTTGCAGTTTGCTCTGAACCTTCAAAATAATTTTTTAAAAAATATTCTGCCAACTCTATTTTTTCCATATTAGAAAGAGTAGATAAGTCTTTATTATATTTTTCAGCTATAACAGGCAGATTAAAACAATCCATTATTCTTGAGTTTTTAATTTTTTATGCACTATTTACTCAAATATTGTTTAATTATTGATTAATTATTTTTTAGTGTCAAGAATTATTTTTTCTTTCCACCTTTTTTTGTTCCACATTTTTTCATATGTTTACCAATTGTTTAAATTAAAATTAACAGTCCCATTTTTTCAATGCCAAACCTTTTCTTGTTGGTTTGCCATCTTTACTAGTTGGTCCTTTAACGCCAGACATTCTAGCGCAAAATGATTTTCTTCTAGCGGCAGCCTTAGGACTTTTTTCGGCGCTCTCTTTACTTACAGGAGCTTTTAAATTGCTTCCAGTTGCGTTATTATATTTAGCTCTACCTTTCGCAGTAAGACCTCCGCTTTTTGATTTCTCACCGCGTCCAACGCTTAAATTAACTGATTTTTTTTTCATTTTTTTGCAGTTTTTTTAGATTGTTTAAAATTCTTAGCAGTAGGTGCGCCTTTGCTTCCTACCTTACGCATTTTTTCGCCAGAACCAGCTTTTATTCTTGCTTTTTTTGCGTAAATATTTGCATATAAACCTTTGGACATATTTAATTATAATTAGGTGTTGGAACATTAATAAAATTATCTTTTGTTTCTGGTCTAGAGTCAGCAATTTTTTGAGCTGGAGGATAAACAATTGCAGTATCCTGAGGTTGTCTTCTCCTCCAAACTTTTTTCCAAACTAATTTTCCGTCCCATTCATATTGACATTCTGAACGCCATTTTTTAAAGCCAGTTCTGTCACATATTACTAAATAATCCATATTAATTAACTTGTATTAATAATTCGGCACCAGATGAATAGGAATTAATTTTAACACGCATAGCCATTGGCATAGTTGTATAATTACTATTTTTAGAAGTTGTTGCATTTACAACATTACTATCATCTGAGTTTAACCAATTAAATGTTCTATCATCTTTTGATTGAACATTATCATTTGTTTGTTGAACTGTGTAATTTATAGTTCCCGTTTTTATAAATGTCAAGCCAGTAATTCGTTCATTTCTATCAGAAAATGTCCTTTTTATAGGAATTATTTGAGAAATAGCTTCATCAACTGGACCAGCTTCAACATTTGTTGCAACCGCTCCACTTGCTGAAATTGTTTGGATAGAATAAAAATAGTTAGTAGTTTCTATAGTATTTGCATTTGGTCCAGCTATAGTTTCACTAATTGCAATAGTTTTATTTTTGTCTTCATAACCAGATATAACAAAATTAACACTAGATATGTTGCCACTAGAAGTAAAACCAATTTTTTTAGCAAAACCATCAGGACTTACCCATTCACTATTTGTAACTCCAATTCCATTTAAATTAAAATTACCCGCAGATCCTAATGTTTGATTTTCAAAAACACCATTAGGATCAACATCAGCTAAATCCATTTTAACTTCAATTCTACGCATGTTTGCTCCTATCTTTCTTTTGATACAAAAATATAATCAATAGACATAGTTTTAGCTACAGCTTCGCCATTTTGAATAGCAAAAGAAACAGTTAGTTCCTCGTCGTCAGGAAGATTGGTTATTGCCAATTTGCCTAAAACAGTTGGATTTAAACTATTAATTGAAGCAGCATAAACTACCTCATCAACGCCATTGTAATAGAAGCCTACAGTAATGTAAGTGGCAGCTACAACAGTAGCAATCGCGGTTGCAGTTGAAGCAGTTGAATCTTTAATAACAACAAAATCTAAATTAGCATCGCCGTCGTCTTTTCTAAAATAAACGCCGTCAGTTACAGCCAAAGGAGTTGCATCAGTGATTTGAAGACCAATTACAAAATCTGATTCAGTTGCATCGGAAACAGCAAAGCGTGCTTTGAAAAACAATTTCTTGCCAGCTTCAAATTTAAATGATTCACCAACTTTTTGTAAAGCATTTAAATCATTGTCTGCTGCTGAGTTAGTAAGCAAAAGAACGCCACCATCAACATTAGCTAAAGCTTGTGTTGCTCCAGCTTGGGTTTCTGTAACCGTCCAGTTACCAGCTGTGTAAGTATCAAAATCATCAAAATATGTGTGAGATTGAGTAAAATCAGGTTGAGTCAATTGACCCAAGATGTTTTGTGCGGTAATATTATTAACGCCATTAGGAAAATTTGTAGCCATAAATTTTTATAAATAATGTTGTAGGAAGAATTTCACTCCCTTTTACCCAAAATATAGGACAACTGTTAAAATTAAACGCCTTGTGAAGCAAAATAGCCACGAGGATCAGTAACGCCTACTGCATAGGAAGTCATAATTTTATATTTATGATCTCCTGATTCAAAAGCGCCATCGTTGCTAAATTCACCTTGAATTGCAGTGATCATTTTAGCACCTTCTGGAGCATCTGTTTTAATAAAATAAGCGTCGTCGGAAGTCAAATGCGGATTAACTAAAATTCCACCTGAAAACAAACCCATATATTTTAAAGCATTAATATCGTTATTAGCTTGTCCAACACGAAGTTGAGATTCTAAAATACGAGTAGCTTCAAACATTAAAGCTGATGGAACTTGTAATAAAGTTGGTTTAATTTTAGCTTTGATTCCTCTGTCGTTATTGGTTTCTCTAATTTGAATACACAATTCTTCCAAAGATTCCTCTGATAAGTCAGAAGGAGTAGCTAGAGTGTTAGAAAAGTTGCCTGCACGACTTGGATGGTCAGTTGCAAAAAACTTTTTACCATCACCAAAAGTGAACCCTGAATCAAAGCCGTTATTGAATAAATCAGCAACATCGACTTCTTTAGTTTCACGAAGTGAGGATGCTAAATATTCGTTACCTTTAGATACAACATTAAGATATTTATTAAATTTACGAGCTTCCCAAGAAACTTGATAACCTAATGCACGAGTTCTTTGTTGGTATCTTGATACATAGCCTTGCGACATTGAATCATAATCAACACCAGCACCTTCGTTTTTAGTTTTTAAAAGACCAAAAGGCGAAATTAGCACATCTTCATCAAATTGTTCATCTGTTGACTCCATTTTGACAAGTTTTGATGCTAAAAGATCATCTTCGGTGTATGCTCCCCAATAAGTTTTTACTCCTGGTTTTAGAGCTTTTGGAATTGTTCCTGTTACTATAATAGACATAATTTATATTTTTTATTATTAATATTAGATACCACTAGTTACGTTTGCTTCTGTGTGGTTATTGATTTTAACACGCCATTTAGCGTGTTGACCAATAGCATTATCAGGAGCATCAACTAATCTTAAAATTTTAAGTTGGAAAGTTGAAGTAGTTGCTGGAGTAGAAGTATCTAACTCTGCACCAGATAAGCCAGTGACAGTTGAGCCTGATTCAGCAAATACTAGGTTAGCGTTTAACCCAACAGCAGTTACTGCCAAAGCAGTGCCAGCAGTTTCTTCTTGAATTTCAAATTCTTGAAGTGGGCTGTCGGCAACAATAGCTACTGCTTCGGTTGAAGCTGGATTGTAAACTGAGTTTAAGTTAAGTGGATTAGCCAAGAAGCCAATAATAACGCCAGTGATTTTATTAGCATCACCATCCGTTGCTTTATTAATTTCAGGTAAAGAACCTGCGGCAAATTGTCTTCCACTAGTCAAAACATTTGCTGTGTTAGATGTTCCAGTTTTTACAATTGGATCACCAATAAATAATGCAGTTGCATAAGTAGCTGGAATGTAGTAATAATTTTTAGGAATCTCTACAAAAGGAGAGTTCTTAACGGGAACTAATCCGTATGGAGTATTTGAATTTGTCATAATTATTTAATTATTTAATTAATTTTTTTTGATCCTGCGCAACATAAGTCATTGAACCCAAACCAAGATCTTTTCCTGTAAGGTTATCAATGCTTTCTTGTTGACGATTATTTATTTTAATTTGATTATCTCTTTGTATTTTTTCGTTCATTTCCTCAGAAATTTCCATGGCATAACGCATAAATGTTTCGCCCATTTTATTTTGACCGCCTCTGATTGGAGCAATTTCTAATCCATTTTCATTGGTAGCAGGTTTATATCCTAAATCAATTAAATCTTGTAATCGATTAGGAATATTACCAGAAACCCAACGCCTTATAAAACCTGCTTTTTTTGGCAAATCTGATAAAGCACCGTGTCTTTTTAGATGTGAGCGGGGGTTTCTAATAAATTCTCTTCCATCGGGTAATTTAACAATTTCAATATCACGATTAGTAGGTCTAATTTCTCTATCATTATAATTAGATACTCTTTCCTGAACATGTTCTTTTGAACTTTCTCTGTTTGAATCAATATTTTTGTTTGTCATAAATTTTCTCAATTATTAATTATTAAAATAGTCATTAATGGCGCTTTGTTGCATATCTTTAATTTGAGCAGAAGTAAAATTGTGCTTCTTTGCAAAATATTGACATGTTTGACGCACATCTAAAGGCAAATCATTATAAGTATATTGTTTTTTACCTACATTAATACCTCTTTGACCGCTTTCTACACTTGGAGCTTTAGTTATATTTAATTTATCGCTAAAACGTTTCTCCACTTCTTCAGTGACCATTTCTAACCTTTCTTGAAGAGGTATTCTTTCGGATAATTCTCCAAAATATGTAGCAGCCATCACTTGCATCACTTTGTCTTGATGAAACCAAGTATTGTCGGCAGTCCAATTATCAAAAAGCGCTTTATCATTGCGATTAATCTGACTTTTCGGTTGCTCAACCTCAGGCTCATCAAAAACAACTTTTGACTTAGCTAAGTCATCGCGTTGTTGACGAATAGCTCTAACCTTAGCAACGTCACCTTCAAGAATAGCATTTTCTTCCGCTTCGTCTAAAGAAGTGTAAGATTTAGTGAACTCTCTTTCTTGGGCAATCTTTTGAACATTTAACATAACCTGCATTTGCTTGCGCATTTCGGCTACTTCTGATTCAAGGACTGTTTTCTCCTTAGCTAGTTTCCTGTTTCTCTCATTTAATACGGGAGTTTCTTTTTCCTGAACTTCTAAAAATTCTTGTGCTGTTTTATGAGGTTTTAGCGTTCCATCTTTATATCTTCCTTTAAAAAATTTGCCAGTTCTCCAACCACGATCCCAAGCGTCTTTTTCTGTATCACTTAAATTTTCATAAAAAGCTCTTTCTTCGCTTTTTGTTGATTTTTCAAATAGATTATTGTCTTTTTCAATCTCTTCTTCTTCCATTTCTTTTAGAATTGGATTAGAAGATAAGTTTTTATTTTCCTCAACTTTTGGCTCAAGTTCTTGTGAGTTTAAACCAATATCAATATCTATTTCTTCAGAACGATCAATTACTTGCATATTTCCTCATTAATTTGAATTGCTAAAATGTTGCGGTCAAGAATAATTCTATATTCTTTACCATCTTTGGTTTGATCTTTGCTTAATCTATAACCTTCATAAGATGGAATTAAAATTTTATCACCGATTTTAGGCTTTTTTTTCCATTTTCTATTAGTTCCTTGATCAAAAGCTTTTTCACCAATATCAATAATAGTTGCCAAAGTTTTAGCTCCCTGCATATCATCTCTTGATGAATCGGGTATAATTATTCCACCAGAAGTTTTTTCTTCGACCACATCAGGCAAAATTAAAATTCTATATTCAGGAACACTGTAACCAGAAGTATTAATCATTCAAACCTCCTGCAAAACCTTTTAAAATTTCTTCTAACTCGTTAGGATCTTGTGAATTTAATATATTGGTAATTACATTAATAGCTTCGCAACCACCAAAAACACTTATAGCAATATCATTTTGAAATTTTTCATTTTTTATATAATTGTATGCAACATTATTTAATATATTGATACGTTTCTTTGATAAATAATTTTTAAATTGAATAGTAACTGGGTTTTTAAGCCAATCTTTTAACTCTTGCATTTGTATTTGACTCATAATTTACTCATTATTCTGATTAATATTTGTTTAAAGTTTTAGGTTTAAAACTAAAACTTTTATCAATAGCTTCAGGTTTAATTTCCTTAGCTTGTTGATTTTCTAGCTTTGCTAGCTCTACTGCCGCTTTAAATCTTCTATCTTCTTTGCGGTCTTGCATTTCGTTTTGTCTTGATTCTGCATCAATCATATTATCCAAAACGTCTAATTTTTCTTTAGTTTCTGCCATCTCGGTATCTTTTACTAATTTGCCCGCTTGAGCATAATTGACTAATACCTCTGAATCAGTTTTTGCCGATTCTTTTTGTAGCCTCATTTGCTCTAACTCTAATTCAGCAGATTTAATTTGAACATTTGTTTGTATTTGCATGCGTTTAGTTTCTTCTTGCGCCATTGTTAATTCAACGGCAGGGTCAGGTTGTGGTTGTGGTTGAATAATAAACTTATCAAAATTTTCAACACCCGCTATTTCAAAAACTGTTTTATGCAACAACATTTGATCAACATAAGGTGAGTTAATAAAGCCCATTAAAAATTGTGCTTTTGCAAATTTTTGCATTGAAATCACATTTTCAGGATCTACGACTGGGACAATATCATAACCTTTTAAATCAAAATCTTCCTTAACATTTGGCGATTCATTTAACTTAATATCTAAAATTTCAGAATATTTTTTTTGAGATAAATAAGTTGAATTTATTTCGTAAAATATCTTAACTTCACTTTTTAGTGAGTTATAGATTCTTTTAAAAACGCTTTTAAATTGTTTTTGCCCCTGTTCTGCCATTCCCATATAAGTAGTAGCGGCAATATTTCCAGCATTTTCACCTGTCAATACATCTCTTAAAGAAGCTAATTCTTTACCTGCATTTACTAAAAATTGCATCAAAACAAATAAAGTTTGTGATGGTTCAGCATGTGGCAAAGGAACAATAGAATCACGAATACTTCCGCCATAAGAATCAACCATTTTCCATTCTGATAGCTTAAAGGGTTTCATGCCACCAGAAATATTTAATGTTTTAGCAATAAACCCGCCACCCGTATTTTGTAAAGTCCCAGCATCATTAAGTTGATTAATATTTGAATTAATCGCAGAATTTATGTTATATAACAAATGTCCCAATCCAATCGAGTAAAAAGACCCATCGGGTGACGGAATAAAATTATATGCGGTAAAAAATTTTATAGGTTTAATTTTAATTATTTCTTGTTTTTTATTATACCTAACATCTTTTTCATTAAATCTTTTTACTAACTTTATTAATTTGTTAGTAGCTTTATGAACTACTGCAATATATGGTTCTGGGTATCCATCATTGTCTAAGTCAAAATAATTGTGTTGCTCTAAAAAAATAACCAAACCCGCTGAGGCTTCATCACTTGTTTGTTTTTCGTCGTTAGCATCTAAAGAATTATCAAAAGATGCGCTATCTTGTGCTTTTGCATCAAACTCAAAATCAATGTAATCACCACTACGAATTGACGAAACAACATCTTGTGGATATTTTTCAATGATATGTGTAGTTGGTGCATCAAAAGATGTGGCAAAATCATTAATAATTAACTTGTCGGGATAAATTAAATCTGATTTTATACATTCGTCATTATTATCATAATAATTCTTTTTAAACATTATGCCAAGCGTTGCCAAAGCCATAAACAATGCGTCCATGTCTTTTTCGTAATTTTCTATCTCTTCGTTTAGTTGATAGTTCATTACTGTTGCGACTCTCTGACCGCGTTTAAGCTTAGCACCTACATTTTGAATTGCTGGCAAACCTGTTTCATCTAGTATAGCAATTGATCCATCTTCGTTTCTCATCTCATTACCTTCTAGGTCTTTCATCACCTCGCCATCATCATTGCCAATAACTTTAGCTTTTACGATATTACCATCTTTAAAAATTTCGGTATAACATTTTGCGGAAAAATCAACACAAGCCGTAGAAATTAACGGGAACATTATATTAGATGAACCTTCAAAGGGAAATGAACGCTTATCGCCAATAGCTAAAGTGCATTTGACCAAATCTTGTAATACTTTTTGTTTTTCGCTACGAGATTGTAAATCAGTGTTATATCTAGTTATTACTTCACTTGCAATAAGTGTTTTAGTTTCTTCGGATAATATACTGGCTAGATTGTCAGTTGACAAAATAGTTTGAAAATCAAGTTTTGAATTGTAAGAATCTTTTTGAATTAGCAATTTTTAAATTTGTTTAATGTTTATAATTATCTAATAATTAAATATAATTAAATATATCAAAATATTTGTCAAGCACTTTTTAATAGCCCGTTATTGAATCGCTAATTTTACAAAAAATTTAAACAAACCCCAAGAAATATCTATTATCAGATAATGCCCCATCAACAAAGATAATATCATGACGCAGATACCAATCTTTTCTAAAACAAATAAATTTTCATCGAAGAAAGAAGCTAGATAATAACTGAGTCCAGCCATAAGCAGCGTTAACATAATTAAAGTTAAGTATTGTTGTTGCGTAAATATTTGCCAAATAAACATTTAATACCCCGTGATTGTGTTTCTATTACTTGCATTCATGAACTCTTCCAAAACATACTCGTCTTGATAATCATAATTGTCTTGTTTAAAAGTTTCAAGCCGATGACATGAAGCCGCAAATGTTTGGAAAGCATCTGCTCCGTTTGAGTTAATATCGTGAAGGGGCTGATCCATAAAGCAACCAAGTTTGTCATTAAACTTCTTGCGATATTCTCTTAGCCTTCCAATGCCAATCTCGCATTTCTTAGCGTCAAACCAGCAACGGCTTAATAACGCTCTTGCTTCGTTGATTGAATCCATTTTATTTTGTGCCCTTGTTATTTTCTCAAATCGAAAACCAAATTGTTGAGCAATCTCTAATCCATCCTTGCCATCGTAATAACTACGCTTTGAGATGTCGTGCGGTGCAAAGTGGTAGCCATAATTATAGTCTTTATCTTTTAGAATCTTAAAATAATGGGGCAATGGCTCTTCGCTCATCTCGTAGTAATCAACTAAAGTAAAATCAAAACCTTTTTTTTGGAAAAACCAGATGCAAGT
>Ga0181357_1000834_pt1 | contig 11996 bp, 16 predicted proteins | sample Fa13VDMM110DN_FD_130094 | JGI IMG/M metagenome (GOLD analysis project Ga0181357, IMG submission 130094) | Freshwater viral communities from Lake Michigan, USA - Fa13.VD.MM110.D.N | ecosystem: Environmental > Aquatic > Freshwater > Lake | place: USA: Michigan | collected 2013-09-24 | reverse complement strand
CTTCTTGTTGAACGGGCGGAACGTCCTGATCTCGCCGTTGCACTTGATCTTCTCTGGCTGAGTTGCGATTACGTCCATGTGCAGAATCTACCTGGTCGATGGGCGCTTGGCAAGGGTAGGTTTCACTCTGCCCGCGCCTGAGAGAGACGGTCGTGAAGTGTTGTACGCAGCCACTCCTCCGACGTCGTCGGCGCGACGGCCGGCTGGTTACGAAGAAGCTTCGACGCCGTGTACTTGATCGCGTCCCATGACTCGCCTGGCGTGCCGATGCCGCGGAAGACCGTCTCGCCGTCTGATCCGTCCGGCGGGTGGAGGGCATTCACCTTGTCGATGTCGCGCTCGTAGAGGTGGAGGCTCGTGGCCGTCACGGTGAGTGCGCCGCCTTGACGACTCAGAGCGTTCGCGACCGAGAGCTGAAGGATCGCGAACTGCATAAGGTCGTAGCAGAGGCCGAGCATGACGTCCCACGATCGCATCTGCACGTGGAGGCAGAGGCGCTCGTCGCTGACGTAGAACGAGAGGGCGACCGTGCAGGGCACGTCCTTCGATCCGAGCAGCGGATCACTCGTGTTCCACACCAGCGCGACGGCTTGCCGCGTGTCGGGATCGGCGAGCAACTTCTCCACGGCGCCTGCGATCTGGTCACGGGCACGAGGACCGTACGCGCCGTCGACCTCGCCGCGTGAGTCGAGGATCTCGCCGAAGAACGGCGCTAGCGTCGTGAGGATCTCGGCGTCGGTCTCGCCGGCCACCAGGAAGAGGCCCTCCGCGACACCGATCGCAGGCGAGAGGCCAGGACGGCCGATCCCCTCAGGAACGCATCGGGTCGGGTCGCGGACGACCACCGCGGCCGGACCGAGGTCAAGGGTTGGGTAGCCGCGCGGTGCGCGGGGAACACCTCGCGAGAGGCAAAGCATCGCTGCTTCGTATGCAGCCTGGGCAGCGGTCGTTACATTGACTACGAGCATGGTGCCTCCTTGATCGCGGTGAGGATCTGATGGCCGTACGAACCGAAGCTGTACCCGCGCCCGCGCTGGAAGTTGCGGGAGAACGCCGGCGGTGGAACCTGCTCGTGCTGGATCTCGACGTTGTAGAGACGCGTCGATGCCTTGTGTCCGAGAGCCACGACTGGCGGACGACCGAGCGCTGTCCAGAGACGATGAAGTTTCTCGATCGAACCGTCGCTGCTCACGGCGTGGCAGATCGCGACGTCGGTGAGATTGACGGCGAGCAGTTCGGTCATGAGGAAGTGTCCGTCGGTTCCGTAGAACGGAACGTACGGTACCCGCGCTGACGACGGGTGAGCTTCGTTGTCGAACACTCCGCCGACGAGCAGCGCGCGTGGTGTCGGGCTGCCGATCCACTCGCGCGTGGCGATGAGTGGCGCGGTCACGGCGCGTGCTTGCTCGGCCGCAAGCTTGATGATGCCGCTGCGGTCGGTGCTCTTCACGAAGTTGTAGTCCGAGTACGCGAGGGTCGACTCGCTGAGCGCGTTCACGAAGAGACTGACGATCTGCGGGATCTGGTCGGCGGTGATTGGCTCGTCTTCCGCGTTGTTGATCGCAGCGCAGAGGTCGTCGAGGTACTGCCACGCGTAGACGAGTACTGCTCCTCGCGACCGGAGGAGGAGGTCGACGTGTAGGAACATCGCCGCGTCGAAATCAGTCGGGCGGCCGAAGACTTTCGGCCACACGCGCTCACCGAGGTGCCAGCGATCGATGATGAGGTTGTCCCCGGGACGGTGGTTGACGATCGGAAGTTCGTACTCGTCAAGCGGGTGGCCGGTCGGCTTCCCTGCGTGGATGTACGTCGTCTTGGCCGGCGCGAGGTCCGCGATGAGGCGCTCTGCGAGCGTCGTCTTTCCGGTCCTGTCGACTCCTTCGATGACGGTGAGAATCTTGGTCCCCTCCTTCTAGTTATCGAGCGGGCACCGTGCCAGGAAAGCGGCAAGGAGGAGGAACCGCCTGACCCTACTGGGTCAACACCAGCACGGGCCCGCTCAAGTCTACCTCGGTGAGCTCCTACTTCAACTCACTGACGTACTGTACCACGTCTCCGTGAGGCCGCGAAGCTTGTTCTTCGCGGACCGCTCGAGCGACGAGACGGTGCTCGAGGAGATGTTCAGCGTGGCCGCGATCTCCTTGATGCCATGGACCGGACCGTCGAATCCGAACCGCAGCTTGATGACGCGCTGCTCGTCCGGGTCGAGCGAGTTGACGGCCTCACGCATCGGAAGGAGATGGTCCTCGCGCTCCGTGATGTGTTCCGGGTTCGGGGAGTTGGGATCGGCGAGGAGCGCCGACCAGTCCATCCCGTCGCCGTCGTTGCCGACGCTGAGCTCCTTGTCGAGCGACGTCGTTGCCTCGGCGACGCTCAGTGCCGCCGCGAGCTGATGCACCTCGATCCCGAGGCTCGCGGCGATCTCGATGTCCGTCGCCTCCGGGTTGGACTCGAGGAACTTCCGTGCGCGGTAGCGCCGGTCGTGGATGTGGATCGGCATCCGGATCGTCCGTCCCTGGTTGGCGATCGCGCGCTGGATCGCCTGGCGGATCCACCACGTCGCGTACGTCGAGAACTTGAACCCACGCTCGGGATCGAACTTGTCGACCGCGCGGTTCAGGCCGATCACGCCCTCCTGCACGATGTCGTCGAACTCAAGACCGAACATCCGGTTGCGGAACGGCGACGCGATGTACATCACGAGCCGCATGTTGAGACGGATGAGAGTCTCGCGTGCTTCTTTGTCGCCCGCGATGACGCGGCGGGCGAGGTCCTTCTCCTCACGTGCGCTGAGGATCCTGTGGTCAGCTACCTTCTGGAGAAAGTCCCGACTGCCATCTATGCTGCTCATGAAGCCTCCTTGGTTGAACACGGCATTGACTTTCCATTCTACCTGGCGCTACCCTCGTTGTAAAGCCACCCTCCGGATGTGGTCGGACGTCGGCAGCCACGTGCGTAGGTCGTGCCCGTCAGGGACGACGTACTCGTAGAGAGACGACGCCTTGCCAGCCAGTTCCCCGACCCATCGAGTCGTCGCGATGTGCCCAGCCTCGTCGCCGTCGAATGCGAGCCACACCTCACGACCCGCCAACTCGGTGACCCACTCGCGGCGGAACATGTTCGCGCCACAGAGTCCGCGCACCTGCCACTCCGGCAGGAACGCAGACGCCCACACGGTGTCGGGTTCGCCCTCGCAGAAGAGAACAGGTCGAGCGTCGTACGGACGCCAACTTCCATAGAGCGCTCGGTACTTCGAGCCGTCGATGGACTGCTTCGCCCCGCCCGCACCGCGGACCTTGATGCCGGTGAGCACGCCCGCCGCATCCCAGTGCGGGATCAGCGTCCAGCCGTCCGACGTGAGACCCCATCCCCACTCTTTGAGGAGGATGTCTCCCCACCCAGCGTCGAAGCCAACAAGACCAGCCATCTTAGCGGGATCTGATGCGCCAACTTGTTGGGCGGTCGCGAGCATCTGACTGAGCGCGATGTGATCGAGGTCGATCTTGTCTGGGATGCGCGACTCGACGTCGATCCAGTTCGTCTTCGTCATGTTTGCGAGCATGCCGCGCGCCTCGTTGACTGCGTTCTGGAAGAAGTACTCGTTGCGCGCGATGAGCAGGTCGAACACGTCGCCACCGCGCCCGCACGGGAAGCACTTCCACCGGTCGTGCGTTGCGTCCTCACTTCGGTAGAGGCCAAAGCTCGGACTCGAGTCGTCGTGGAACGGGCAACACGCCTCGTCGTCTTGGTCGAGCGCGATCCCGAGGACGGCACACACGTACCGCAGTGGAAGTTGCGCGCGCACGTCGTCTTTGGGCATCACGTAGATGAGGTCGGTGTTCACGCCTCCACCACGTGCCACCAACGCGCCGTCCCACTGCGTCGCGCGAGCTCGAGCTTGTAGCCTCCCGCCACCTTGTCACGGTTACGACGGAGCCAGTACGGCAGCGCGGTTGGCAGGTCACGGGCACTGCGCAGCGCCGTCGGCGCGACGCCGGCGAGCGTACCGAGCGGTGAGAGGAGCGCTTCGATCTCGCGCTTGGAGAGGTGCTCCTTCGTGCAGGCGAACCAGGCGGTGAGCAGCTCGGCGAGCTCCTCGGTCTCCTCGTCCTGGACCTCCGTGAACGCGGCGTGGTTCTCGAGGAAGCCGGTGATCCCGGCGTCGGCGAGGATGCCGCCCATGCGGCGTGCCCACTGCTCGAAGGACGCGATGACGATCGAGCCGACGGCGGAACCGAGGTGCTCGTTGCGACCGGCCGCAACCCAGTTCCCGACGATGATCAAGCACGCCTTGGCGAGCTCGACACGGCGGGACTGGACGTACGCCAGGAGATCGGGGTGGCGGAAGTCGCTGCGCAGCCCGGGCCTCTCGGACCTAGCGTCCAGCTTGATCGGTACCGACCGACGGGCAAGCTCGCTGGTGAGCGAGAGGTTGTTGCCCGTGACGACCCACGCGTTCCGGATCGGTACGCGGACCTCTTCGGTCGCACCAAGACGACGATCGCTCCAGATGCACGACGGCGCTGTCACGGCGGCGGCGAGGTGCTCCGAGTCGAGGTCGTTGAGGTTGTCGAAGACGAGGGCGGTCGGATCTGACAGGAGGTACGTCGTCAGCGCCTTGCGCCACTCGTCATCGTTCTTCGGACTGCCGCGGAAAGCGACCAGCCCGCAGCTCGGATAGAGCAGCGTCTGCACGAGCCACGTCTTGCCCGTTCCGGCTGTCGGCGCGATCACAGCGTGCACCGGCGTTGTTCCCGGGATGAGGTCTCGGACGAACGGCAGGAGCATGAGGGCGAACGCGTTGGCGCGGTCGGCGTTTGTCGCGAACGGGAAGTCCCCGATCACATCGTCGATCTGGCTGACCGCCCACTCGACGAGCACCGGGTCGGGGTCGATGCACGACGACCAGTTGACTCCTTCGAGCGACGCGTCCGGGCTGTAGTAGATACCGCTCGTCTCGTGGTACCCGGGCGTCGACACGAGGTCGCCGCGCTCGTCGAACACCGGCGCTGCGACGACACGCGTGACCTCCGGCACCTGCGGCTCGAGAAGCGCGTGACAGCGGAGCAGCGCGTCGACCACACGTGCGGGTGGCTCCGCCGGAGAGATGCCCTTGTCGCTGACGCGCTCGTAGCGAGCGACGTTGACGAGCCGGAAGTACATGCTGTTGCGGTCGTACTCCTCGAGGCGCGCATCGCCGCGGACGGCGACGAGACGCTGCCCGCGCTGAAGAACTTCTGGGAACGGCCCGCCGTTCGCGAGCAGCAGCGCCGCCCACGATCCGCGCATTATCTGGTCCGGATAGGCAGAACGGATGTCGATCGTTGGCTTGTAGTCCGAGTCGTCGAGTACTTCAGTCACATCTCCTCCTTCTGTTGGTCTCTGTTCAGTCTACCACTGAACCATCGGACCATACCATACCTTCCTGGAGCACTACTATAGAGATAATGGGATGAATACACAAGAATAATCTCCTATCTTAGATAGAGAAAGATGGTTCCTATGGTCTGTCTTTGCTTCTGCTTCTTTCGTCGTCCTGCGTCTGTGACCGTACCACGATCGCAGAGATGGTCTCTGTATGATATGGCATGGTTTCAACTTGAGGGCAAGAGGACTCGGTTGAGGGCACCACACGATGTGATGGTGCCGGCGGTGGTTCGGCTGGCGAACTTCGGTACTATGACTCTGTGGATTGGCAGCGCCATACCGAGCAGCGCCTCCTCGACAGCGCAACACCAGCAACGAAGATCACAGCCCTCAACCTCATCGCCCGCGTGATGAAGGATTTCGCTGCAGAACCTGATGAGGACCTTGCGATGTCGGTCGTGAAGGCGACCGACGAGATGCGCTACACGCTCGGCGTCATGTACGTCCCGGGCAAGCTCGATGCTCACGACGAGTTCGTGGACGACGAGGACCTCCACAAGTCCGTGATCGACTACATGACCAACTCGGACCGGCGGCTGCGACTCCAGCACGACCTGACCGTGCAGGTCGGCACCGTCGTCGAGATGATGCGCTGGCCGTACGAAGCGAAGATCGACCTGACGCAGAAGGACGACGGATCGAGCACGACTGCGACGCTGCCGGCGGGCACGATCTACATGGGCGTCGTCTGGGATGAGAAGTACTGGCCCGATGTGAAGTCGCGCAAGCTGAACGGATTCTCTCTCGGCGGTCGGGCTGTTCGCGTGAAGGACGCGAAGGAAGCACCGACCGACAAGATGAACCCCGACTGCGTAAGTTAGAACCTAAACCCAGCCGCGTCGTTCGCACGTGTGAGCGCGTAGTTGATGTCGTCAAAGTTGAGCTTCCAGTGCAGGTAGCCGTCGATGATAGGACGCAGCCGTGCCGGGTACGGCGGGTGGCGCTTGGTGTCGCCGTTCATGATGTAGACGATCGCCTCCGTCGTTGAGCCGTCGTCGCCAACGATGACGATGTCGAGCATCTCGCGACGGTACATCCCAGCGTCCGGCGCGTAGATGTTGCACGCCTCGTACCGATCGAGGTTGCAGAGGTCTGCGTCACTGATCCTCCATACGGCGCCTTCGACGACGCAACCCTCGATCTTGTCGACGGTCGCGAGACCGCCGCGAAACTCGAGACGGTAGTCGTAGAGGAAGGCGGGTCCCACAGGCTGCGCGTCTCTAGCGTTGAAGAGCATCTGCGCGGGATCGAGGTTGGACCCGTAGGCGAAGTAGAAGCGTGATACGTGGTTGCTCATGATGTCGGCCTCCTGGCGATGTCGATGATGCGGATGAGTCCGGCGTCGTGGAGCTGAGAGAAGAACTCCTCGTCCGACGTGGTCGGGTCGACGATGGTGGTGGACCAGATGTAAGCACGCTTGGCGAGCACCCGGCGGAACTCCTCATCCGAGTAGATCGCATTCCACGGATGCTCCCGGATCGTCTCGAGAAGCTTTCCCCACGATGCTGCCTCGTGGAAGGTTCCGTCAGGCCAGATGCAGGCAGGCATGCTAGAACCTTGGGGTGATGGTCGTGGTGGCCGAGGCGCCGATGCGAGCGTTCGCAGCTGAGATGAACTCGTACGTCGGCGCCTCGTTGGAGGAGACGACGACGGCCGGCGCGGCGGCCGGCGCGTAGCCGACCGCCGTTGCCGGAGCGTCGAAGGCGATCGCCCTGCCGAGCAGGTAGGCCGCCGTGTCCTCGTGGAGCTCGAGGTTCGCGAAGAGATCGCGGAGCCCGGTGCTTGCCTGGGCGGCAGCGGCGAGCGGCGCCGTGCGGCACGCCTCGACCATCGACTGCCCGAGCTCGATCCATGCCTTGACCTTGGCGAAGTCGAGCGTGCCCTGATGCTGGCGGACCTCGACGGTGCCGTACCGGCCGAAGCACTCCACGTTCACGGACTTGTAGCGGGTCGGGCTGTTGAGGCGGCTGGTGCAGGTGTTGAAGTCGCTCAGCTCACGCTCGGTCCAGCGGCGGCAGTAAGTCGAGGCGCCGGGAACACCGTGGCGGCGGCTGGGCGAGACGAGGAAGTCGATGAGATCCTGGTTTGCCGCCCATGCGTTGACGAAGCGACGGATGCCGGCCTCGGCGAGGTCGCGGATCTCGTGATGGACGTGGAGTCCGCAGGTCGCGTTGACGCGGGCGCCTACTCCGCGGAGTGCGCGGAGAGCGATGCGGACTTCCTCCATGCCCTCGTCGCCGGAGAGCGGAGGGGAGACGAGCTCGAGGCCGGTGCCGCTGACGGAGCCATCGTACTTGAGGCACCAGCTGCTACGGCTACTCCCACTCTCGCTGACGACGCGTAGGCTCGTTGCGTTGAGTGCGCGCATCGCGTCGGTCGCGTTGATGCCATTGAACTCGATCTCAACTCCGAAGCGGCGGGCGGTCACGCCCTCGTCGCTGCGGCGGCGGCGCGGCAGGCGCGGCACCGTGGGAGACTGGAGGATCGGAACGCTCGGCACCGTGCAGAGCCAGTCGAGAAGCTCGGCGGCACGCAGCGTGCGGGTGCTCCCGGAGACTCTCATCGCCCAGTACCCGGACGGCGAGAGGCGGACGAAGGAGCGGAGGCGGGACGGCGCGTCAGCGACGGCGTTAGACCTGATGTGCAGGTTGACGCCGTAGGAGAGCGGGACAGCGCGGACGTCGTGGTTGCCGACCGAGAGGTGGAAGCAGGAGGCGGCAGCACCGGAGACGCGGGGCGAGTACTGCGAGAAGTTCCTGGTGACGAAGTTGAGATCGCGGTACGCTGGCATTCGATTCCTCCTAGTAGCGAAGCGGCTTGATGGACAGAATCTACATGGTCGACGCACCTTTGGCAAGGGTGGGTTTCAATCGTACCTTCTTTGGGTCTGCTTTTCTAGTTGCAGTTCTTCTTTACGGGTAGCGACGGGCACATCCACTCGCCCGTGTGGAAGGGAACGCCCGCCACCGCGCACACGTTGCGCGCGTAGTCCGTCGCCTTCTCCATGACGATCGACATGTCGTCCTCGCACTGGATGAGGATGCGAAGGACCGTCATCGGTCCGCCGGCGATCGGCGGCCCGACGAGGTGGACGACCCAGTGCGGGCTGTACGACATGAGGCAAGTGTAGAACTCGGCGAGATCCTCAGGCGGCGGAAAGAGGTCTGAGAACTTCACGCGCCCCGCCCGTCGACCAGGCGCGTGAGGCGCAAGATTGCGTCGTCATCGCGGGCGATGTACGCCTCGAGAATGAGCAACCCGAGTGTCGCCTCGGTGGGAGGCGCGACGATCGTGGGCGAGGTGTGCGCGGAGTCGTTGACGTTGAAGAAGCCGCACGTGCAGTTCGCTCTCTCAGCGTGCATGCCCTTGTCGTACGACGGGAGAAGCGTCGCGCTGGGACCGATGTTCGTCAGGACGACGGCGCGGAGGTCGGTGACCTTGCACTCTGCCGTGTGGACGTTCGTCCAGGCGACGCGGACGGCGCCAGGTGGCAGAACCCCGATCGAAACTGCGTCGTCGGCGCCGTCAGCGTCTTCGATCTTTACGTCCTCGATGTTGTCCGCGACGCTTCCCGCGACGATCTTCTCAGAAGGATCAGCGAACATCGCGCGCTGCGTCTCCCATCGAGCGACGGCGGCTGTGATCAGGTCGAGAACCCACGTGTCGCAGTAGCCCGTATAGGAGACGCGCTTGGTCGTCACGACCTTGCGCTGGAGTAGGATGTTGATCGAGGAGATCGCGCTGCGAAGGCGTTGGCCGTCGACTGTCTTGTCGGACCAGAGACGCCTTTTCTCCTCGAGGCCGATGTGGATCGCGCTCCGCGCGAGCGTCTCGATGAGGTCGTCGTTGATCCCAGTTTTGTCGCTGACAGCAACGACGACGCGAGGACGGAGCGCGCCGCAGCGACGCTTGCGGATCGCGTCCGTCGTCACCTCACCGACGTTGATCCCGGACTCGTGGACGATAAACATCTCCGTCGCGCCGGTAGGAAGTACGAAGTGGTGGCGAGGCTTCGCCTGAGCGAGCACCCGGCAGGATGTTCCTGCGGGATGGTCGCCGACGGCGACGCGAAGTGTGCGTGTGATCATGCCGGACATGGTCCTCCTTCGAGTGTTGACGATCGGATACTACCTGGCGCCTTGGCGCTTGGCAAGGGTGGGTTTCGCGAAGACATGGTATAGTTGCTGACGAGGCGCGTTGCACTGGGCAACGTAACGCCCCCGACGTAAGGAGGTCGCGCATGACGTACGAGCAGTTGAAGGCACAGGGAGTGAAGGTGAAAGTCAACCACCTACGTCTCGTCAAAGAGTGGCCCGACGACGATGATCCGCCTCCCGTGAGCACGTACCACATCAAGACGCTCGGCCTCATCGCGGAGGCACAGGGCGGCACGACAAGCGTCGTGATCGAGCTTCCTAACGGGAAGACCTTCTCGTCGTGGGCACGTTGCTCTCCGCTCGACAACTACGACAGGAAGCGCGGTCGCGAGATCGCATTCGGTCGCGCGTGGAAGCTCGCAAGCGCCGAGTACCCTGTCACGGCGCAGAAACTCGAGAGCCTCAAAGGCTCGTTGCGCGAGACGTCGTGAAGATCGTCAGCTATCTGAAGGTCTACGCCGAACGACTCGGCCCGATCTACGTGACGTTCGGTTCCGAGGAGTGCGCGCGTCGCGTCATGTCTCGCTTCCTTGCTCGGACTGAGATCGAGCAGATGTCAGACGTGGTCTATGCCATGCGCGCGCATCGTTGTGTGGCGACTGTGACGATCCGTCGGCGAGTGCACGGCGGCTTCAACAGCGGCATCCGGCGGAAGATCGCGAGAGATGCATTCAACTCGAGGCCACGTGTTGTCGCTCCGCAGATCAGCACGGAGGACCTAGCCCGCACGATGTCTCCGGAGTTCTGCGACAAGCACGCCGAGGGTAAGCACTGCTTCCCGTGCTCGGCCGCCCTACTTCTCAGAGCAGCGGGCAAGCGCGTCCCCGTCCAGATCGGCTGGTCGGAAGAGCGAGAGAGGAAGGTGAGCTTGGGCGAACTCTGGTAAGATAGTTCCTCGAGTAGTTCCGTTCCGTTCCATCGTCAACACAGGAGGTTTCACGCATGAAGGTTTCGACGCTCATCGCCAAGCTCGACGCGTTCGACCCGGACGCCAGCGTCCGCATCGCCGATGCGTACAACGGCTCCCGCTCCGTCGGCACGGTCGTCCAGCTGAAGAAGCAGACCACGGCGCGCGGCAGCAAGGTCGTCTCGATCACGGGCACGTTCACCAGCTAGCACAACGTGCCGGCTGCAGCTACAGCACAGGGGGAGGAGGCGATCGTCGCGGGCAGGCCTGACGGCGATCGCTCCTCCCATCGCAAGAAGGGAGGGCTGATGTCAGGACGCTACATCTTCGCGGTCGCTGACCTACACGGTCGCACCGAATCCCTTGGTGAACTGCTGCGCGCTGGCGGCGTGCTCAACTCCGACGGGTCGCGCAACTACCAGGTCGAGAGTGTTCAGCTCGGCGACCTTGCGAACGTCGTCATGTCGGACGAGGTCGGTGACTGCCTCGCCCTCGATCTCGCGATGTACGGTAGGCCGCTCAATGAGCTCGAGCAGACGACCGACCTGTTGGCAGGCTGGTTCGACACCGTGCTCGTCGGCAACCACGAGCACCCTCTCTTCGGAGGTCAGCACTTCAGCGGCTACTACGCCCACCCGTCCGTCGCGCATCGCGTTACGGCGATGGACGATCGTGGTTTGTGGCAGCCGTCCTATCTCGTGGAGGAGATGGACCTACTGCTTGTTCACGCGGGCTGGGCGGCTGGTCTTTGCCTCTTCTCCAATGGCGAGCGCTTTGTGCCGAGCAGTGCAATCGAGGCACACAACTTCCTCATCCGCGAGTGGGACGACAATCCGACAAATACTGTTTTCTCACAGGTCGGTAGTTTACGCGGAGGTCGCGGTAGTGGTGGCGTCCTGTGGTCCGACTGGGAGGAGCGGAAGACGCAGGACTTCAGCCAGATCGTTGGTCACACGACAGACGACGTCGTTCGCAGCGACGACTACAGCAACGGTAACTGGTCGCTCTGTATCGACACCAACGCGAAGCGATATGGCGTCGTCACGGGCGCTCTCATCGACACAACGTCGGGAACGGTTGAAGTCATCAGCCGTCCCGTGAGGGAGGAGAGGTAGTTGCTCAGGCAACTATTTCGTTCTCGTAGGAAAGTAGTTGCCATGGCAACTACTCCCCCGCCTGCTCCTGTCGACTTTCGCTGGCTCATCATCGGACCCGAAGGACTGGTGAACGCCGCGGCTAGCACCTCGTGGAGCGCGGGGCAGATCGCAGCGGCGTCCGTCCGCGCGAGTGGCGCGAGGCAGACCGTGCGCGATGCGTGGGGCGAGTTTCCGGATACGATCTTCGACATCGCCACGGACGCCGTCCGCGGAGCGTACGTAAGGAGGTTCGCGTGAGCAAGAAGATCGGTCTTCTCGTCGACGTCGGGAACGCTGCGTATTGCGCAGTCCTCGAGGGCGCGACGGCGTACGAGCTCGAGCACGCTGTCACCGAGGCCGCTGAGTCCG
>Ga0181357_1000829_pt1 | contig 12031 bp, 11 predicted proteins | sample Fa13VDMM110DN_FD_130094 | JGI IMG/M metagenome (GOLD analysis project Ga0181357, IMG submission 130094) | Freshwater viral communities from Lake Michigan, USA - Fa13.VD.MM110.D.N | ecosystem: Environmental > Aquatic > Freshwater > Lake | place: USA: Michigan | collected 2013-09-24 | reverse complement strand
GAGTTATCTTCAGGGCCGCCCTTGGCGTAGCCCTTGACAGAGCCGCCACGGGCAAAGTCGGTCTGGCCTTTCATGATAGCCTCGCGCATTTTGGGGGTTATGTTGACGCCGGGGGCCTCAAATGGAGGGTTGTTGTGACCCATCATGCTGTTCTTTCCTTGCGGCAACATTACATCTGTGATGCCAACCTTGGCACTCGGGTCAAGTTTCTTCACCAGCTTGCTCAACTGGGTCGGAATGATCTTGTCGTAGTAGGCCTTCATGCCTTTGCCGCCGACCTGAAGGTCTAGGCCTTCAAGAGTGCGCCCTTCGTGCCCCCTATATTGGCGGCCTTCGCCGGTTCTGATTTTCTCCGCAATTTCTTTCCCGACCGTGCGTTCAATGTCATCCAACGTCATGCGATTAGCGTTGGGGATAGTAACGCCCTCGCCTTGGATTGATGCCACACCAAGACGATAAGTACCGTCTGCGTTCGGGATGTATTCTATCTCTTTGACATGCTTGCTCAGATCATACCGCTTCGCCTGCTCCGCACCCGGCGTCCAGACGAACCTGTCATAGCCGCCTTCAGCAGCTTCCTTGAGTGCGCGCTTCAGGGCAAGGTCAGTCCACGCGGCGGTGTTGGTGACGTAGGGGGCGGAGGGAATATTTGATCTGTTGTTGTTGCGGGCGGCAACTAGCGCCCGCTCTGCCTCGCTGGCCTGTTCAATCTGCGCCAGAAAATCAGGGTTTTGTTTTGCCTGACGAATGCGCTCAAGAAGATCACGATCACCGCTATCAATCACCTCCCGCAGGCTGCTGTACTGCCCACCACTTTCGCGGGACATAAGAGCTTGCGATGCTTCGACCGACCTTTGGCGCGCTTCCTCCATTTTCTGCTGAAGAGGAGCGAGATCAACTTTTGGCTTATCAAACCCCTCTTTTCGCCCCTTCTGCCCCCAGCCGCTCTGGGCCTCTTCCATGTGCAGTATCTTCTCACCGTTCGGGCCGGTGCGGTCGCTAAAACGAAGATGCGCGATGACGTTGGGGTCGTCCCAATGGGGGTCTTTGAAAGGCTTTGCGTATTGCAATAGCCCGAGTTCTTTGTCGCGCTGTTCTATCAGCGTCCTCAGTTCAAAGTAGGCGTCACTGGCAGAATCTTTTGCGCGGGCAAAATCGTTGCCGGGGGCGCCATCAGCGTAAAGGCGCTGTACTTCGGCGTTCAAAGCTTGATGATTCTTTGTTAATTCATCTATCTGGGAATTGTACTTTCTGCCGATAGCCGCACGTGAGCCCTGTGGGTCCGACGCAGTTAGCAGTATCTCGCGGTAGTTCTCGCCGCCGGGGAGGGTGTATTGTTGGAATTTGGTGGCGCGCGAACGATCTTCCATTGCCTGATATGCCGCACCATCCGACCCGTAACCACCCGAGAACGTGCCGTCCTCCCATTGGATGGCAAAAGTGCCGTCATCTTGCTCGCGAACCTCGCCGTAGCGTTTGCCACTCAACACCGTCTCTTCAATCTGCGGCCTCCGCTCGTTGAAGTACTGCGTAAGCTCGTCGCGGGTTACGCTGGGGCGGGACGCCAACTCAGGTTGCAGAACCATTGCGCTGTCCATATCGGAACGCATGGCGTTGAGAGTGCTGTCGTACTGGTACTTTACTTTGGTCTCAGGAGACTGCCGAATATCTAACGCCTTGTTATAATCAGGAGATTTCTTGTTTGTCGTGTTCTCATTCAAACCAAGGGCATCCATCTCCTGCTTGGCTGCCGCCAGCTTCGGGGCGTACTCGCGCTCAATCTTTGAGCGCATGGCATTCGTAGCGGTTTCGTCAGCAATGCCAGCATTGTAAAGTTCGTCTGGCTTTACGCCATACTTCCGAAGCATCGCGGTCATCTGGTCGGGAGTCCCCTTCGCTTGCGCCAAGTTGGCCGCCGTCTCAGCGCCATAGCTGTAGAAGCCGAGCGGAGAGAGCTGGCGATCATACGTCGGTACGGGTGGCGCAACAGGCACGTCCTTGGCGCGCCTAACTGGAGCAGCAGTCGGCTCAACAACGGGCGCGGTATATTCAATGCTTAGGGGACGGCTTTGTGATGCAGGTAAATCCATAACAGGAGAAGCTGATGGGCGCGGTTGCGTCTCGCCGTATATATCTATGATTGGCGGCTCAGCCCTCTTTATAGCTGTAAGAGGTGCGCTAGGCAGGGGTGGCAGAACTTCGCCATATCGGGGAATGGATGATAAGTCGGTCGGGGCTCGGGCGCGAGGATTACCGAGTTCGAGCATCGCAGCGTTGCCGAGGTTATAGAGATCGCGGTTTGCGCTGTTGGTTTGAGTCTCGTCTACGCCTGGAATCTTTCCGTATCCGCCAGCTAGAAGGCTTGAGAGAAACCCAGTGATTGCTGTTGGCGCTCTCAAAATCAAATCAGCAGGCGCAGCAAATGTCTGAACAATGCCGGTCGGGTCGTATTTGATTTGGTTCTCTGGGGACAACCCTAGACGATCTGTCCCAAAACCCTTCTTGGTACCCTCGATTACTCTGTCCAAAAAAGGTTGCCGATAGCCCTCGCCGCCCGCATCAGGCGACCTGTCTGCATACTTGTTATAGAGAGACTCTAGAGAGTTATCTTTAGAGCCGCCTTCGGAGTAGCCTACTTGGCCCCGCGAAGGTTCTTGGGAATATTGGCTTCTTCCTCTGCCGACAATTCCGCCGGAGGCCTTCCGAGGTACGCCAGATCCAGATACGACTGGCGCGTCACCGGCACCTTGAAGCGCCTCATCAGCCGCTCCAGAGGGTCTGTACCACGTTGGGGGGTTGACTCCGCCCGCAAACTTACTGACCGCTTCTCTTGTTTCATCTAACGATGCCTCTCCTGCTCTGTATTTTGCCCACAGCGCATCGACTGCTTCCATGTTCTTGGGGGTCTTAAACGTGTCTGGGAACAGACCACGGACAGCCTCCCAAGTGATGGACTGCATCTGCCTCGGTAAGATACCACGTTCCTCAGCGGCGCGTCGATAGGCTTCTGCGTAAAGCGGGTATGTGCCTTGGATACCGCTGGCGGCTGACCCTGAAGCGCCCGGCAATCCGCCCGGCGTCGACGTCTTAAAATTATGCGCGACCTCGACCGACTTCTGGCTGAGCGGGCGCATCAAGCTGGCCGCGACGGCGTGCGTGTCGATAGTGACGTCGCCGCGCGCTGAGTTCGGCGCCAAGATGTTGTTGTAGAAGTTCCGAACTTTGTGCTTGCCGCCCATGATCTCGTTGAGCAGCTTGGGGTCGCCGTTGCTCTCAATGGCGCGGATCGCCTTCGAGATTTCGTTCATGCTGCCCCAAGCAACGCGAGCGTCGGCGCCCTTACCAGTCTTTACAGCATCGCCAAACCCGCCTTCGGGCGTAACGATTGGGTACGCCTTGGAGTTATGGCCTTCGTCGTAGAGACGGATCCACATAGACTTGAGAATTGCCTTTTCGTCGTCCGGCAAGTCCAGCTTGTTGATGTCGCCCAGCGATCGCCCTTTGATCTGGTCGAAAAGGGGCGTGTAGGCTGGCTTGTTGAGCGAAGCGATGGACTCGTATGTCGTCTGCATCTCAGGGCTGAAGGCGAACCCGTTATAAAAATTCTCGCCGTTGCCCTTCAGCGTATCAACTACGCGCTTGGCAAGTGAGACGTTCTGATACCAATCCTTCTGCGGTGACAACGCGGCAAGGGCTCCAGCGGCTGCGCTATCAGAGATGCCATACTCATTGGCCCAATCTTCTGAGATCTTGCGGGCGCCGTCGTACCAAAGCTGGGACCGCTCGCGGATATTGTCCGGCACCTGATCGTGCAGGTAGAGAAGATTATCCTTGGCGTGATTGATAAAGTTCTCTGCAACATCGTCCGTCAGCCCAGCCCCGAGGCTCTCAGGCATGTTGACGTAACCCTTAATGAGGTTGACGTTGTCTTCGTAGAGCTTTGGCGTTGCCTTCATTGAGGCAAAATCAGCCAAGAGGCGCTCGCCCTCTACTTCGTCAATACGGGCCTTACCTGTCGGGTAGCGCGTGTCGATCATCGCGGGATGCTCGGTCAGAGCCTCAACGCCCTCACGGGCTGCGCCCTCCATACCCTCACGGGCTGCGGCCTCAGAACCTTCACGCACAAGAGCCTCGGCCCCTTCCATGCCTGCTTTTGCACCGCGCTTGGCAAGACGCACACCAACGCCAGCCAATGGTGCGGTACCGGCGGCCGCTACAGTGGCAAGCTGCCTGAACATGCTGGCTTGCTTATTGTCGCCCGCTATCTCAGCCTCAACAGCCATGTTGCTAAACTTTTCGGCATCCATCCCCGAGCGGATTTCGCCAACCACCGGCAGAACGTCAAGTACGGCGCCAACGGGATCTGCCTTGACGCCCTCCCAGACCATTGAGCCAAATTTGCCGAGATCTTGCGCTAGGCGCTGGGACGGGTCTGGGCCGGCTGTAACTTCGCTAAAGTAATTTCCAACAGTGCCGGGAATTTCGCCCAAGCCACGGACGATCGAGGAGTCGGCAATGTTTTGTCCCACGCGAGACAACGCGCCGCCCACACCTGTCCCAGATGTAAGCTGCGTGTTTACAAAGTTACTGAGGCCTTGTGCCCGGTCGGTGCGATATTGCCCCATGTCCGGCCCATAAGTATCCTCGTCGCGCAACGCTGGTTCTGGGAACGGACCGCCTTCGGCGTACTTGCGCAAGAGCCTTCTCAAGCCTTTGTTAGTAGAGCCGCCGCGATATGTCTCCATCAGACTGAGCCGCCTCTAGCATATTTGCGATACAGACTGATCAGATCATTGTTAGAGAGCCCCCCTCTTTCGTACTTGCGCAACAGCTTTCTCAGACCTTTGTTGGTCGATCCGCCATGAGCGTAATCGCCGCCATCGTCACCGCCGCCAATGCCACCGCCATCAGAGCTACCATCATCGCTACCATCGTCGCTACTATCATCGCTGTCATCGCTGTCGTCGCTGTCAGCTTCGGCTGCTGCTGCGGCTTCGGCTGCTGCGGCGGCTGCAGCGGCGTCTGCTGCGTCGTCATACGAATATGTCTGCTCGTAGTCCGTAGAGATGGGTCCGGTCAGGCCAAACGTACCAAGTCCGGTTGGTCCTAGTGCATCTTCTAAGCTCATTGTCGGCCCAAGATTCCCACTAAGACTCCCATAACCTGAGAGGCCTCCGTAAATGCCAGCATTGGCAGCGGCTGCTGCTTCGGCGGCGGCGGCGGCAGAAAACGCATCCGACGTCTGACCAAAACTTCCAGGTGCACCTGAGATGTCTCCGTAAGTCGACATGGCTTGACCTACTTGATTTTCGTCTAAGTCATTCGACCATGTAGATGTTGCCCCCTGACCTGTTGTGCCTTGACCCGTTGTGCCTTGACCCGTCGTCCCCTGACCCATCGTGCCCTGTCCAGTCGTTCCCTGACCTGTCGTGCCTGGGCCTATCTGGTTCTCGTCGTCTATATTAGTCCTCGTAGATGTCTGGCCAATGGAGTTGAAGTCTTCTCCCACCGAACCCGCCCCTGATCTCATATACTCCTTGACATATCTTGTGTAATCGCTGTCGGGGTTCTGAGCCATGTAGGCGTTAGCGGCCGTCCTGAACGTGTTCTGAAAATCGCCGGGGGAAATGGCGCCGCTTCTCAATTGACCCATCCAGTAATCATAACCGGGTTGATCAATGTTGCTCACAGACGCGCCAAGGCCTGACCGGCCGAGAGCCCCATAAGCGGCATCAATCATTGCGTCGTAGTTATCGACGCCGCCGCCATTTGCGAACTGGCGGGGATAGGGCTCGTTGTACTTGAGCAGCATGTCTCTGAGGGATTGTTCGTTGTTCATGATGATTTACCACTTCACCTTGTCAGCCCAATAGGCGGCTGAGGACGGACCTTTATCAATGTTGCGCGCGTGCCTGGCCTTGAACGAAGCGCGCTTAGCCTTCATGCGATCAGACTCACCCTCTTTGGGTTTGCCCGCTGTGCTTGCGCCCTGCTCGCCGAAACGAATGATTTTTTCCTTGCCGTCCACTCGCGTCTTGACCACATGCGACTTTGTCGGATGTCCCGGTGTGCGCCGAGGCTTGTTCAAAGGCAGGCTGTCTTTATCGACCCGCTCGACCATCACTTGCCCCGTGCTGCGCGCATGTTGTCAATGAGATTGGGATACGGACGCCCAGCCGCCTTGGCGGCCGCCTTGGCCGACGCCTTCTTGTCAGACGACAGCTTCTCGGGCTTGCCGAGATCAGACGGGCGGCTTTTGGACCAGATCGGCTTTGGCTGCTTTTTCACCGATGTCTCCTCACGCTGCATATGGGTTGCTGTATTCGCGCTTTGTCAGTTTCGGCTCGTCAGGGTCTTTAGCCTTTGGAAGATCGAACCATCCATCGTTTCTAAGATAAATCACGGCCTGTGTAAATGTATCCACATAATCGTCGTGTTCTGCAACCGGGAATTTGGCCAGTTGCTTTAGGAAAGCGCCAGCCCAGCTCACCGGCTGGCCGGGATTCTTCTTGGATTCGGGAATCCACAGCAGACCCAATTCTAGCGTCGGCGCGGACTGATGGGCGCGGCTGACCTTGTTTGCGTTGCCGGGATTGTAACCAACGGCCGGGACTCGGGCTAACCGGAAATCCTGCAACAGACTCTGACCACTGGCCTTCGCCTCGACTAACACCCGATCGGGACGCCTGGCTCTGCCGTACGGAGAGTCCTTTGACATACCGCCGTACTCTGTTTGCCAGTCTTTAATCGCCCTGGTCCGCAGATCGGGATAGCTGAGGTGCTCGTCCCAAGCGTCGATCAGCATGACGTTGCGCTCGCCCTTGAGCGTAAACACTGCCCAGACGGTGCAAGCGGTCGGGTCGCCGGTTGAATTCTCAGTGAACGCGCAGTCGTAGGACTGCAGGATATACTCGAACGGCGGCAGGGCTTTGTCGGCCGGCCAGAACTGGAATTTGCTGGTGTCGAGAATGCCGCCCTCTGCCGGAGTTGGATCCTGCTGAAGCTGACCTGCGGTGCCGTAGGCGCCGAGGCTTTGCTTCAGGCTTGTGATCTCGGTATCACCAAACCGGGCGGGGCAGATCAGTTCGCCCTTGACGGTGCGCGGATCGTAGGGGCCGAGCAGCGTTTGGCGCGCCTTGCCGTCCCACTCAGCTGGGATACAGACATGCTCCCAGCCGCCTTGCTCTAGAATGATTCCGCTAGCGTCCCGCTCGTGCAGGCGCTGCATGACGGTGACCATCGCATCAAGTTTCGGATCGTTGAGCCGGGTCGCCCAGACCATGTTGAACCACTCGATCGTGGATTCGCGTATCACATCTGACTGCGCATCTCGGGCCGAGTGCGGGTCATCGAGGATCAGCCGGGAGCCGCCCTCGCCCGTCGCTGTGCCGCCGACCGAGGTAGCGATGCGGTAGCCCGTTTTGTCGTTCTCAAATCTCTGCTTCGCGTTCTGGTCTCCCGCTAGGGTCAACATGTGGCCCCAGCGTTCCTGATACCAAGGTGACTGCACCAGCCGGCGGGCAGATAGATTGTCTCTGATGCTGAGCGTGCTCGAGTATGACGCGCAGAGGTATTTGTGGTGTGGCGCCGACAACCATTCCCACATTGGCCACATAACGCTTACAATCAAAGACTTAGAATGTCTCGGCGGGATATTGATCAGCAGCCTTCGAATCTCGCCGCTACTTACGGATTCAAGGTGCTCGCAGATCACTTCGATATGCCAACTGGGTACAAATGTCACGCCTGGCTCGACGACGTGCCAAGCCTGCTTCACGAATTCATAGAGGCTGGCGCTTGCCGATCTGCGAGACATCTCGGCTTCGACGACAATTTTCATGGCCTGCTTGTCATCGGAATCGAGATGAGCATTCATTACTTAGCCGCCGCTTTGCTCAGCATCTTCTGCATCGCCAGCAGATCGTCGTCGCTCAGACCTCTCAGGTTCAGGGACGCAACCGTGATCGGGCCGCCGTCGGCGCCAGTGTGCTCTTGCGTGACTCTGTCGCCGTACTTTTTCGGAGACGTCTTCGCCGCGTGCCATTTGCGCGCGTCTATCCGGTTGCGTGCTCTTTGCGGGTCCGTCTCGGTGTCCGCAATGTCTAAGATCTGCGCCGCGAACGTGTCCTGCTGCGCTTCGCGTGCGCGTGCGTATGCTTCAGCGAAAGCGGGCTGTACTCTCAGCCATCCATAGACGCCGTCGATGCTGGGCATATCATCGTCGGAACAGATCGACGTAATCGTTCTCCCTTTGGAGATCATGACGCAAATACGCTCAGCTACAGCGACACTGTAAGTGCTCTTAACCCCGTTCGTCTGCAACAATTCTGGCGGCTTCTTTTTTGTCATACAGCCTCCAACTGTGGGTTAACGCCTTGAGATGAAAAGAGATTATTCATTTGCCTTTAACACAGATTCACCGGCCGGCGTATTAGAAACGTGGTTGTTGATTGCGTCAAGAATGTATTGAGCTTCCTTGAGACAATACTCGCACAACGTCGAGCACACCGGCGATCCTGTGTACGCGCAGATAGCCGTCGCTATAATTTCATCTGTTCCCATTCCTGAGCGAATTTAACAGCATCAAAGAAAAAAGCAAAAACATGTGCAGAGCCTGTTGACACCGGAAATCATTTCCTATACGGTCAATTCATCGACCTAGACCAACCCAAACCAACGGAGACCAACATGTCCAAGACGCACCCGATCAGCCTTAAGATGGAATACGGCCCCAAGACGGTAAATGGCGATTACGCGACGCCAGAAGAGGCGCAAACGGCGTATTGCAACGCGCGCGATGCCTCTGGTCTTGGCGGGTCGAAGTGGGGGTCAGCGCAGTTGACCAAGGGCAGCGTAAACTGCGGTTGGATGAGCTATAATGGGCGCGTATGGTCATCCAAGAATGACCTGATCCTCGTCATGGACGCCCCGAAGAAATAAGTTCCGGTAAGTTCAATTCATCGACCTAGACCTAACCCAAACCAAACCAAAGGAAACTCAAATGTCCAACATCTCCACCCTCGCAGACGACTACGCCGCCCTCGACGCCCAGATCAAGGCGATGACCAAGGCGCGCGACGCCATCAAGGCCTCCATCCTCGCTACGGGCGAGACGGTCATTCAAGGCGACAAGGCGATCGTAAAGGTCTCGGAGTCGTTCCCGACCACATTCTCAAAAGACCTCGCCGAGACGCTCCTGAGCCCCGAGGATTTCAAACGCTGTCATTCAACCGCTATTAAAGCGACGATCCGCTTGACTGTCAGCGCCACTGATAAGGCTTTTGCCTGATCCAACGCACATTGCCGGCAATAACCGACATTTCCAACGCACATTACCGGCAATACCGGACATTACCGGACATTGCCGCCGCATATTACCGCCGCCCATCAACTTACAGGAGCAAACCGTGAAACCAATAAAAATCAGCGGCGGCGAATCCGCTGCATACGCCGCCTATGCCGCCGCCGCCGAAGCCGCTTTGGCTGAAGTCAACGCCGCCTACGCCGTTTACAACGCCGCCTACGCCGCCTACGACGCCGCCGAAGCTGCCTACGACGCCGCCGACGCAGACGCCGCCGAAGCCGCCACCCGCACCGCCTTCACCGCCTACGCCGCCCGCGACGCCTACGTCATTGCCCGCGACGCCTACGCCGCCGCAGACGCCGCCCTCACCGCCGCCAGCGCCGCCAACACTGTTCGCCGCTCGCGACGCCAGCGCCGCGCCAGCCAGCGCCGCCGCTGAATTGACGCGGCTTAATAAAGGAGCACCCACAATGATTAAAACAGAGACCCCTGTCGTTATTGCGAACAGTGACGGCACCCACACCATAAACCTCTCTAGTCAGCCTGTGGGCTGGATGCAAAGAACCAAGCGGGGTTGGCGGGGCGTCACAACGCGCGGCGACATTGTCAGAGCCGCCACGTTGCCTGACTGCCGCCAGCTTCTGATGGAGGCCGTCCGGTGACCGCGTACTACAACGAGATTGAACCCTACGCCGCGCAATGGCTGCGCAACCTTATAAAAGCGGGTCACATAGCAGATGGCGAAGTCGATACCCGGTCAATTGTCGATGTTCGACCTGCCGACTTGGCAGGCTTCACCCAGTGCCACTTCTTCTCAGGTATCGGCGGCTGGAGCCACGCACTCCGTCTTGCCGGATGGCCCGACGACAGGCCGATCTGGACAGGCTCCTGCCCGTGCCAGCCGTTCAGCGCGGCAGGGCAGCGCGGCGGCGTCGATGACGCCCGCCACCTCTGGCCCGACTTCTTCCGCCTCATTGGCGAGCGCCGCCCTCCAGTCGTCTTTGGCGAACAGGTTGCGAGCAAGGACGGCCTCGGTTGGCTCGACCTTGTACACGCTGACATGGAAGGTGCGGGTTACGCCCTCGGGGCGGTCGATCTCTGCGCTGCGGGCGTCGGCACCCCGCACATCCGTCAGCGCCTCTGGTTCGTCGGGGAAAGACTGGCTCACCCCGGCCACGAGCGACACGAATGGGATTCGGGAACTGGATGGGAAGCGCAGCGGGGGGTTGAATACGCAAGCGGCGCTGTCGGGTTGGCCGACGCCGTGCGTGGCGGACACGGTGAACACCAACGAGACGGTGGAACAGTGGGAGGCCCGGCAAGCAACCGCAAAGGCGAGAAATCCGAACTTGGGTGGGCTGCACAAGAAGCTGGGTATCGTAGCGAAAACGGCGTTTGGGCAGATGCTGACTGGCTCTACTTCCGGGATGGAAAGTGGCGGGCAGTTGAACCCGGCACATTCCCGTTGGCTTATGGGATACCCAACAGAGTGGGACGCCTGCGCGCCTATGGGAATGCCATCGTCCCGCAAGTCGCGGCAGAAGTGATCAAGGCTTTCATGGAGACGCAATCATGACCGCCGAAGAAATCAACGCCATCCTCGGCAGGCTCAAGATGCGGCAGATGGATTTAGCGATCCTAGCCTCGGTAACCGCTAGGTCAGTTAACAACTGGACCTCCGGCCGCTGGCCCGTGCCCAGGCCGATCGCCATCCTGCTGAGAGCCATCGACCAGAACCACATTCCCGACGATTGGCTGTTTGATCAGGTGAGGACCACCTAAAACCGTCCCAATCTGCCGCCGCACCGCCGTACCACCGTACCCCTCCTTAGGAGGGGGGTACGGTACGGTACGTTTTCGGGCGTTTTGCCCCAAAACGTACCGTACGCCAAAAGTACGGTACGGTACGTTGGTACGCTTCGTACCAAAACGTACCAGTACGCCAAAAGTACGGTACGGTACGCCTGTAAAGTGGGGGTTCAGCAGTTGCGGCTGAATTTTGCCCTATGTCGGGTCCCCCCGCAATTAATGTGCAAACGTGCCGCACATTAAATTACCCGGCACATTAATTAAATAGCCGTCGCCACGTGAATAACGGACATTACCGCATATTACCGCCGCATATTTCCGACGCACATTTCCAACGCATATTACCGCGTATTCCTACCCATAAGCATCGCGGAGGCACTGGCCCGGTCAATCACGACCCACCCAGATTCAATGGGTTTGATAAATTCTGCAATGATGAGCGCCCCGATCAGCTGGTCTGCAGACCCCGGCTTCATCTTTTTGTCGGCGGTGGATTCGCTGCACCCGTCCCCGATCAACTTGGCTTTGAGACGTGCGCGGCTAATATACGGCATTCCCTCGCGGTCCTCGACCCCAGCCGCCCACCACGCCGCTTTGAATTGGCCGCGTAGCCCGTCGACCTTAGATTCTTTCTTGGGCGCCACAGGGGCCTCTGTGAGGCTCACGACCGCGCTCGTGACGGGCTGGCCGTCCTCATCCACCCAGCCGGGGATTGTGACCGACTGCAGCTCGGCATAGACCGGCTCGGCAATCTCGGCGTCCTTGGACTTGCGCTGGATGATCTGGATCGGGCTGCCGTCCTTTCCAGGCACGATCGAAATCTCGATGTCCAGAGCCCCCCGCCATGCCGATGACCCGCGCGCCCGGTGCTGGGCCTCGTCGCTGACGCCGGTGTGGTGGACGAGCAGGACCGAGCAT
>Ga0181357_1000828_pt1 | contig 12032 bp, 16 predicted proteins | sample Fa13VDMM110DN_FD_130094 | JGI IMG/M metagenome (GOLD analysis project Ga0181357, IMG submission 130094) | Freshwater viral communities from Lake Michigan, USA - Fa13.VD.MM110.D.N | ecosystem: Environmental > Aquatic > Freshwater > Lake | place: USA: Michigan | collected 2013-09-24 | reverse complement strand
ATGGGTATATTGAAATTTTCCTTGGGTTTTTCCTTGGGTTTTTCTGGGGGAAATTATTCAGTAACTATTTTAGCCTTTTCGATTTTTGGTTTTACTACTCTATAATAATATTCTAAAGATTTCTTCTTTCGCTCTTCTCTAAAGGATTCGTCGGTACTATATTTGGCGTTTTTCTTAACACATTCTTTCTTAGTAGCCAATTGCTTTTTTAAAATAGCCATATTGGCCTTTAGGGTCTTAATATTATTAGCTAGGCCGTTGATTTCTTCCATTTGTTCTTTATATATAGATAGAAAATTATTTTTATATTTTAACGAATAGATTATGATGTTATATTAATACCAATCATTTTTGATGAAGATGTATTAGGTGTATTAGTAAAATATAACATCATAATTTATTTTTCTGTCAAATAATTCTAATTGAACTAATAGAACTTTAATTATTGTCTTTTAGAAAGTTTAGTAAAGATAGTTCTTCTAAAATACTAATATCTTTACATTTTATCATATTCTCCCGCAAATAACACACAAAACTTAATCTACTATAGTTTTCTCCTATAGTTTCTGTATTAGAATGGAATTCGTGGGGATCAAAAAGAAGTAGGTCGGTTGTTCTAATATCTACGGCTATACCATATTTTAATAAACCTAGATAACCACCTTCATATATACCATCTTCTACAACACTAATAACACCAAAACCATCTATATAATCACCACTATCTTTATGTAGAGCTGTTCTAAAGTTAAGATTACACGTGATAGTAGAAAAACTAGTATCATCTATATAAAAATCAGTCAATCTAGACCTATTATATTGTTTTAACCACTTATCATATATTAATTCTTTGAATATTTTGTCGCAAGATATAAAATAAGGAATACATTCAGTCCACTTATTAAAATGTGTTTTCGTAAAAGATGTTAATCTACACTTAGGGGCGTTCTTTCCTAAGTTTCTGTCGGGTCTGTCGAAAAACCCTATAATATTACTAGGGGATAAATTAGAAATCGTATTATTAATAAGTAACCCATCTTTGTTATAATAGCCCTTAGAGTTATATTTACTAACTTTATTAAAACTATTTACATATTTAGGGGCTTTAGTTATATCTAATAGACCCGCTGCCGACCCCCTATTATCTTTTTGAATACTAGCGTGTCTTTTTAGATTATTAAATACTACAGAACATTCTTCCTTAGGAAGAACACCTTTTCTAAATTTCAATAGTAGTTTATCGCCACAATAAACATCAGTATCTTCTCGTATAATATGATTATAATAGGTCTCGTCAAAATACTTTCCTTCTTGCTCGGCTAACCACTCGTCGCTATAAATTGGCTCTAAATCTAATCTAATAATCATTTATAGTATGTTAGATAATTAATTGTTTCGTAATAAAAAGTTTCTAAAATCTTCCATTTGACTGACAATCTTTTGGATATTATCTAACAGGTCTCCTGTTATTTGGATACTACCATCTATAGCATTATCTATAGTAGTAATAATACCTTGAATTTGTTGTATTCTTTGGTTAATAGAACGACGAAGAGCTGGTGTAGCGGTATTAGCATAATCTACTAAAACGCCAAATATTCCAGTTAGTGTAACCTTATCTTGTTCTAGTTCATCTATAATATCTTGGTCGGGAATTGGAACACCAATAGGCAATTGTTGTACTTGGGCGTAATCATCTAGATTTACGTCATCATCATCTTCTCGTTCTTGAAATGCATCAACATTATCTCGTATTTTTTGAACTCGTTCTTCTCCAATTAGGCGACCAACTTCTACAACATCTTCGTTGGTGTATGAGCCAAATGGCTCGTATTGGTGGTTTTTAAAGTTAGTTAGAATGTGGTCTATAACTCGTTTCTCGAATATAGTTTCGTCAAATTCGCCTTGAACGGCATAAATAAGACGTTTAACTTCACCTAGTTTTGGTAATAATTTATCTAATTCACCTATTACATTATCATAATCAGGTTTATCTAGAGCTGATAGATTAATACCGGATAAAAATAGACAAATAATATCGTATTGACCTTGGATACTACTAATATCTTTGATTTCATCTATATTAACACGTTTGGAATATGCTACAGTATATTTGTTTAGAGTAGTTGTGAATTTACTAAGTAGTTTCTTTAGGCTGTCTAAGTCTTTCTTACTTAGAACAGCGGCTTGTTTCTTGTCGGGGCTAAATAACTTAGCTTGTTTCTTAGAAAACTCTACAGCTCGTCTATTAGCCTGTTTGTCTTCATCTACAGCCTCGTTATTAATACGTCTATATAGTGAATTTACTTGTCGGGTTTCTAAATCAGCCATAATACTTTATATTATATAGTAATATTTTTATTATATAATACAATCTAGATTTAATACGAAGATTTAGCAACCTTTAGAGCTTCCTTGTAACTAATACCGTTCTTAGCAGCGACGGCTTTAACGTGAGCTACCCAAGGATTTTTCTTAGCCCCGGCCTTAGTCCCACGACCACCTTCTAGGGCGTCTTCGATACCCTTACCTCTTTTCTTGTGGACTTTCTTGCGACCTGCACCGGTTTCACCTAGGCCAAACATACTAGCTAGACTTCCTACTACCGGAATTTTATCTAAGAATGATCCGCCGGCCATACCGCTAGCTTTCTTAGCAGCTCTTAATACTGGGGGAGGCACACCTATTATACCTACTGTAGCTCGTGGTTGTAGCGGAATAACATTCCCTCTGCTATCAAGACGAGGATTATTTATGCCTTTCAAAACTTCGTAACCATCTGGTGGTGGGGCGTCGGCACCGCCCTTCTTTCTATAAACACGCTTTTTACGACCGGCACCAGTATCGGCCGAACCCGTAATGGCTCTACCGAGTTTCTTACCGCCCGATTTATCTACCATATTTAGTAGCTCGGCACCACCCTTCTTTTTATATACACGTTTCTTGCGACCGGCACCTGTTTCACCGGCACCTGTTTCACCTAGGCCAAACATACTAGCAATATTTCCAACGATTGGAATTTTATTTAAAAAGGAACCGCCTTCCATACCCGCACCAGTATCTCCTAGGCCAAACATATGAGCTACATTACCAACTAGCGGTATTTTGTCTAGGAAAGAGCCACCGGCCAACCCCGAGCCTACATCAGCCCCACCGTTTATCATTCTAGCACGACCAACGGCACGTTGATGAGCGATAAATCTACGGTTAATATTATCTATTTGCCTAACAATTTGTCTATCGTAATCTGAGTCGTACATCTTTTATATATATTAATAAGATATTTATTATAAAGATGTTATAGAATTTTTTGGATTATTAAACACTACTCCATTATTACTACTTGAGTTTATTCTACTAGGGGGATTAGAATTGGCACATTCACAATTACAACAACAGGTAATACATTTCTTAATATGTAATCTATTGAAAAATATAGATATTGCACCCACTACAGATACTATACCCATAACAATAGCAGATATTGTAGCGGAATCAATCATTTACTATTATATTATATTAATAATATATTAGTAATTTGTTTATTGTTTAGAGATGTTTGATACGACGACGTCCACCGGTTTCCATACCACCAGTAGCCATACCACCCGTAGCACCGTAACCAAGGCTACCTAGAGCTTCGACACCCTTTTTAGCGGCAGGGTGGTCGATTTGACCTAAGATATTCTTAGCCATAGGAAGGGCACGTTTAATCATAGGGAGAGCTTTCGAGGCAATCGATTTAATTGTGTCAAAAAAGCCACCGCCGACCATACGAGCTAAGTCAGCCTTACCAACAGGAACTTGAAGACTAGCGTCAAGAACTTGTTGTTTGTTGAGAACACCAATATACGAGGCAGATACACCGTTATTACACGAGAATACACCCGAATGAACGAAGAGGGTATTGAGTTCAGGTGTAATAGTATGAGCTGTATTGTTAGTGTAATTAACTTGTATCTGGAAATTGAAGCTCCCAATACTAGAACAACTATAGAATTCTTCACTTAGGGCGATATGCTCGGCAAAGTTAAGAACTAATACCGAGCCAGTAGTTCCAACGGCGGCTCCAACATTAGGTTCGGCAGAACCAACACGAGACACACCCGAGTATTCTAAGAACGATTGTTGAGAACCAGCTTCAACCGACATACGGTAGAGATCCGTAATATCGGCCGACGAGAGCATACCAGATTGATTGTTGAATAAGATACTTACACCAGTAATAGTAGCATAACAATCGGCCGAATAACCGTTGAGGTTCGATTGTTGGTCTCGAATGAAACAAATGAGCTTGTCTGGAATGGCTGATAATTGAATGTTGTTAGATGTAGTAACAGACGAAAGACCAGCAGCAAGTGTAGAGTTTTCGGTTCTAAGGTAGTTTGTGAATTGTTGGTATGGCACTAAGTTTTCTTGGGGGAGCATATCCGAGGGATGGGGCGAAAGAAAACGGCATAATAGAGCCGATTTGTCATATGAAACAGCGGTTACAGATTTAACATTTGGTGATACGAATTGAGCCGAATTAGTAACCCAACGGAAAGCCCGTTTAGCGAGGGCGTCCATAGTCATAGTAACGTTAATTTGACTAATACCATACATACCTTGAGCTTTCTTTTCGGCGTCACCATATACGAAGGGCGACAACATAAGGGGTTCTGTGCTGGTAAATCTAACTTGAACGTTCTTTACGGTATTACCGTTTCCAACACTATTTTGGGTTGGATCAACTAGAGAAACTTTAAAGGAATTACGAGGGGGGTAGTTATAATCAACTGCCCTTTCAAAACCACCAAATGGAGAATTAACATAAGTAGCAGATTCTACTGTATAATCACTAATATTATCAAGATATACAGGTGTAGTAGTATTATAACGAGATAATTTACCCTTTTCTAGCTGACGTAGGATAGGGTCAAGAATTTGATTAGTTGTATTACTTACCGTAGTATTGTTAATTTGAGCTGACAAATTCGTTGTTAGTTGGTGAAGAGGAAAGGGAGCGACACAATCGTATAAATTATTGTCGGGGTCTGCTTCTAATAGATATTTATCTTGAGCGGGAATACCACTAACCGTTAATGTAACTTCACTAGTCCATAAGACTTCGCGCGACATAACTACGTTGGTCGAGGGGACGTTAATAGTATAAACGTGGGATGTGCTACTTGTGCTAGTAGCAGGGAAACGCTGAAACGATACGTTTTGGCCGCCTTTGCTTACGGCAAAACCAATTTTGTCGCTACACATAAGTATATCATCTTTAACTAGAATAGGTTCGATTTGCTGAGACATTCCTTTTTATATATTAGAATAACATATTTATTTTACCAAGCGATTTTATAAATTGTATTTTATAAAATAGTTTATCTAGAGGCCGTTAAAATCTTTCTTTCTAAGCAATAATTTAATAGAGGCCGAAGCATTTTGACGAAGGGTTAGGGGATGTAGATGCCCGTATTTATCTCTCCAAAATATACTGATATTTAGGTTATTTAATTGTTGATTACTTACAAAATCAAATAGACGATATTCACTAGTTGGGGAATAGTATGAGATATTTCTATATTCTACACCAGTTTCCATAGGTATCTCGAAGTCAGTTAAAACACTGGTTGTGGCATTTTGAGCTAGAGAAGAACCCACTTGTGTTCCTCCAATACCCCCAGCTTGAAATTGTGGTATGCCGGAATGAGTAGCATTCACAGGAATACTATTAGTAACGAATACAAGACTACTTACGGGAGACCAACTAGGGACACTAGAACTTTCTTGGTAATATTTATATACTGGTACTAATTGGGTTCCACCTGTGAAAGAAGATATTTCATTTAATCCTAGTTGTTTTGTAAGATTAAATACATAATCCGCTCCATCTGTTGTATTTTCTACATTTGAGTTAATACGAACTGTATTAAATGTATTTAGTAAATTATACAAACTTGTACTCATACTCATAAATAAAGTATGGTCTAAGTTTTCTCTTACATACGTTTGTGTAACAGCCAAACATATTTTTCCAGTAGTTGCGTCCCACGTAAAAACTGGTCCATTATCATTTTTTAGTGCATCACCAGCTCCATTTTTTAAAGTTGTGAATGCTAGTGCATAAGCATTATTAATATTTTCTAGAAATCCTTGAACGCTGTCAATATAGTAATATGGATTATTTAAATAATCCCCTACTGTTACGGGACTAGTTGGGGGTGTAATAGTAGCATCTGTTCTTAAGTTTAAAACAACTTGTCTCTTATTAACCTCAAGAAAATCACTATATACAGGAATATTACTTTGTTCTATATATATCATATTTACATAATATTCTGTTCTATTGTTTTGTGCCCCCGCCGTTGTAGTGAGTTCCATTTTAGGAATAATAACTGGTAGAGATGTCTCTACAGACCAACGAATTACACTAAGGTAATATTTGCTACAATCGTCAATAATATTACTTGTCTTTATTTGATTAAACACAACAGGAATTGGGTCGATTGATCCACCGCTTAAATTTGTAGAGTTATTAGTAATAACGGCATCTATATACTCGTGTGTTGGATCACCGTTAGCCGAAGAACTTGGGTAGTATGATTGTAGATTTCTAAGCTGGTTCATATCTTTATATTAATAACAGATATATTTATTTCTTATAAGGTTTGGATGCAATTTTAAGGGCTTCGGTATAACTAATACCTTTCTTACTTGCTACAGACTTGACGTGAGCTATCCAAGGATTTTTTCTAGACATTTTACGTCCACCACTTAGACCCTCATCAGCAATACTACTTGCTACTTGAGTAGATATTTCTCTAGGGATTATACTATCTAATGGTGTATTAAAAGATGTACCGCTAAACATATTGGCGATAGGACTAATTAAGTCAAATATACCAGCTCCTATAATTCTATTACCACCCTGACGTCTTCTTGACCTTGTAGAATTTCGTATAATTTTATTAACTAAGTCATTAGCATCATACCATAACCCCATACTAATATTTTGATTTGGATTATTTACTAAGTTTAATAGATGTGTAAATTCTGCTAAATAATTAGGTTGAACTAAATGTTCTACAGAATGTAATTTATTTCTTATGGCGGCTCTTAGAACTTCGTTTCCACCGACTTTACGACCAACCTTTCTAGGCTTTCCGTTTCCTCGTCTTGCCTCAATAACCTCCATCTCTTCCGGACCTATAAAGCGTAATAGTTGTTGTGGTATAGGAATTCTATTCTCATACATATCGCCTATTAAACCTAACAAGTCGCCCATTCCCAAAGGGCGTATATTTCGAAGTTTATTTAACGTATTATTAATAACACTCATAACCCTAGGGTCTATATTTCTATTACGTCGTAAATAAGAATTTATAGCTTGTATTATTGCGTTTCCAATATCATTTTCAGGTCGTCTGTCGTCATCCATTTCTTTCTATATATATTACCAAAGATTTAAAATTTTACTAGGATTTCTAGTAAAATTCTAAGGCGGGATTTAGATTATTACAAGGGAATAATCTATTATAGTGATTTATATTATTAATATGTAATAATAACGTTATTATTACTCTGGAAAAATCTATTATGATATATAGATTATTACACGTAATAATCTAATCGTCCCTTAATTGTACCTTAATACCAAAATTTTTCTCTAAATCTTTTATTGCACTGACTAATGTTGGCTTATTCCACAGTATCCACCTAGACCAAAAGCCAGCCGTTCTAATACCGCTCTTGTCCCAGTCTTCATTTGGGTAGTGTCTGGCGATATACGAGTTCTTTCGCTTTACATCTTTATGAATTATATATTGTTGATATTTTGATGATCCAAAATCTATAGTCTTACCATCACTAAATTCTACTCTAAGTAATTTGTCTTTGTTTGGCGATACTCTCAAAACTACACGTTCCATTTATTATAGCTAATATTATAATTTATAAATAGTTAGTTAATTTTTGTTAGATGTTGGATAGGTATGAATATATGTTTGGCTACGTGGTCGGTATAATCACTTCTACTATTTCTAACATAATCATTTACCTCGAATGTATCGAATAATTCTTTGCTATATTCAACAAAGTATAGACCATCTGTAAATCGAAATAAAAATATATTCTTATCTCCAGTTAGTTTTCCTAAAGGTAATAGAGTTGTAGGAAATTGCGAATATCTATTTGTTCTAGTCTTTAACTCGTACTTATATTCACTATCTTCAAAATCATACCTAGTATATCTTCCCACACTAGCCTTAATATCTCTATTAAAATATTTAATAATAATCGGCAATACCTCGTCTTCACTTTTCTTACCGGCCTCGTATTCTTGCTTATATGTTTTCATTCTACTATAGGATAATATATTTATTTTCCGTAATAAACGCATTTTTTAAATAAAATGATTAAAGGATTTTCCTTGGGTTTTGTGAAAATATTATATAGTCTATTCTTGTTTATTAAAGTTTTTACGACATACGGGACAAGTCCACTTATTTCCTTCTGTAGCATCCTTAAGGCTGTCGAAGCAACTTTCACACATAAAGTGACCGCAACTAGTAATTTGTAGCGTTTCGATAAAGTCTAAACATACACAACAATCCCATTTGTGTTTTAGTTTGTCGGCCATTTCTTTTAGTTGCGTCTTAATATGTGTCGGGATATTATCTTCCTTGACAATAATTTCTAACTTTTCATATTCATCTTTGTCGTCGCCGAAATGGCTATTTACTTCCTCGTAGTATTTAGCCCAAGCATAAGACGTCTTGCGGTTGGCGTAGATTAGCTTTTGCTTGATAGTTGCGAGTTGAGCTGATGACATTCTGTGGGTTTGTCGGTGTATTTGACAAAAAAATAACCACAATCAATTTTATTTTATTACGTATTACAGTAATACTAAACATAATTTACTAAGTCGCTCACTATATTGTCGTAAGTACGGCCTGTAGCCTTTTTAAGGGCTTTCATCATATCAATAAAATCTACTAGAGACATTCGTTTTGTTTTAATTGTATTCCATCTTAAACTACACCATCTTCCACAAGTTGATATTTTATTATCTTTTTTATCTTGAAAATTCACAGCGTTATAGATTAAGTCATAATCTGTATTTTCTAATAGATTGCTTAGTAGTGGTTTGCCTTCTCCTAATTTAGTTCTAATACCTATTGGAGTCCAGCTTAGGGGCTTATCTATAACACCACCATAACTATCAAAGTATTCTAGTGTATCGTCATATTTACTTAGTAATACCCAGTGGCCGTTATTGGGACTAGATTGGTATAATAAAATTACAAAATCTGGATTACTAGGTAATAATTCATCTATACTATTATAGTTTGCTAGCTCACTTACTAGTAATATTTTGGCGTCGGGAAAGTAAGAACGTATAGTATCGTCTCCCATAGGGCTATACTTAATAATATCAGCCTCTTCCTTGCTAATATTATTGTTATTTAGTTTATTATAATAATAGTTCATATATTCTATATACTATTGTTATATTTTTTATGTTCTAATAGAGGCTTTAGTCAATATTGATAACTTTATTTATAATTCTTGTAAGTTTTATATCCGGCTTACAATTCTTCTTACACATATTTAATTTAGCGTATTCGGGATATCTTTCTACAAGTTTATTAGAAGCCTCTAGAATTATCTCGTTTGTTCTATCACCTACGGTATTCATACCACCATTCTTACCCGAGTAACCTTTAGTATCGATACCAATATAATTAAATCTCATATTATTACCATCTTCTAGAAAATATTGAATACTCCTTAGATGGTCTTCTTTATCATTAATATCTACAAGTAATTTACGATTGTTAATTACGCCGTAGAGCCCACCGCAAACATATTGTAGCCCCAAAGTAATAGTAGGTTTCATAAAATATGAGTTATTTACCGGGTAGATACCCCAGAGCCTACAATCATTTTCTAGGAGTAATTCGAAAGCCCATTCTATAAACTCGCCCAAAATTGTGAGTTTAGAATCAAAACAATATATATCAGTTATATCATCATCAATCATCACTAGATTAGCCCCATCCTCAAAGTAGTTTGTAATAAAATTACGTATATTAGCCATACCTTTTTTACCTACTACAATATTTCTGTACCATTCCTTTCCTAATACTCTTACATATTCTTCTAGTTCTTCTAGATTCGCTACGAAAATATAAATCAAGTCTTTAGGTATATTGTATTCTATTAACATTCTTAGCGTCTTCTTCTTTAACGTTTCGGCCCTACGATACGACGGGATGCAAACTCTGTAGCTTTCCGTAAAATCACTCATTTACAATATAGTTAGATATTTAAAAATTATGATATTAATAATCTAATCAACTTTATTTTACTTATTGGCCTGTCTATCTTTTCTAGTAAGCCTATTAATTCTTCTAATTGTTCGCTATCCATATATTATACATCTTTTATATAATCACCCTGAGTTCTAATTGAATGGCCCATTTCTTTAGCGTCTTTCATACGTTCTTTAGTTTCATCACCATATTTATACGATAAATAGATATGTCTTAACATACTACTAGATATTTTACGGCCAAATACTTTATTAAGAATTCTAGTAATACTATTAGAATTGTCTAGTGTCTTTCCGTTGTAATAAACCAAGAGTGGTATTGTCTTTTTTCCGTCCTTAAGTGGATTAAACTTTATAAATTTAACTAATACATCTAGTAGAGATTGTGGTATATCTTGAATAGTTTCACCATATTCTTTAGCCGTCTTATATATATTAAAATGAAACTTCTTATTTTTTAGGTCTAAATAGTTATATGATTTATCACTACAATCACCACTAAAACACACCTTCATTTTAGTCCAATCTAGATTACGACGAGGTGGTATTAGAACATATAGAGACAATACTACATAATGTAATAATTTATTATATTGTTCTTCGGTTAAAACCTTCTTCTTAAAGAGCGGTCCACATTCTTTTTCTAGGTCTTTGTGAATATTCTCTACGGCTTCTTGGCTGATCCAGTTTTCATTTTGCGTTTTAGATTTAACATCTGTAGGAACCTCTTTAATTTTTGTAACAATATCAGTCATATGTTTATAGTATGTATTCGCCAATTTCCTGTACTTATCACCGAAAGAGTTAAGAACACTAACAATAGTTATAAAATATTGTCTTTTTGTATTATCTTTTAGGTCTTTTATTTTATTTATAATATCTTCTGGTTTCTTTAAGAAGTTAAAATTACTAAACTCACTAGTAGGACTTAATTTTTGAAGATTTCGTATATATAGTTTAATAGACGAATCAGCCAATCCCTTCTTTTGTAGATTATCAACGATAGTTTCTATAAATTTTACTTTTGCACTCATCTTATATTATATATTTAGATTTTTATATAGAATAATCTAAATCATTTTTAAACTATCTATAAATTTACTAAGTAGTTTATGGGTAGCGGATCTGCTGTGGACCCTTCTATTTACAATTTTAAAGTTTCTATTACATATTTGACAGTATTCTAGCGGACTCTTACTATTGTATTCCCTCATATACTCTCGTTGATATTCCTTATTATTAGTCGGCATCTCTAACTATTGATTAGATTTTTTATGAAAATTATTAACTCATTTTTATCGGTTATGTTAATATACTTCTTTTTTAGACGTGTTCTATTATACATACCATTTAGACTTTCTTTTAGTTCTTCTAGTGTGTAATCTTCAAGAGTATTCATTTGTAGTACAATACATTTTTTAAAAAATATTTTAACGCAAGATTAAAATCTCCCAGTATAATATAAAGATGTCAAATACTATTATTTTTGGAAGAACACCAACTAATTCTCACTTCGCTATTAGAACAGACGACCAAGGTTATTTAGAAACTAGAACAGTTAGCGAAACACCCGTAGCCTCTATTGTATATGACTTAGAACTTCTTAGCAGTCAGCTATACGCCGACAGTCAGAATTTTAGTGTTGGACCTGATCCATATGGTCGTAACGGCTGGTATGGTGTAAATACAGCTACTACTGGTGGTTCTAATT
>Ga0181357_1000826_pt1 | contig 12039 bp, 14 predicted proteins | sample Fa13VDMM110DN_FD_130094 | JGI IMG/M metagenome (GOLD analysis project Ga0181357, IMG submission 130094) | Freshwater viral communities from Lake Michigan, USA - Fa13.VD.MM110.D.N | ecosystem: Environmental > Aquatic > Freshwater > Lake | place: USA: Michigan | collected 2013-09-24 | reverse complement strand
CTCTGGCATTAGATACATAAACCAATCACCAAATGGTATAGCTAAAAATGCTCCATCAATTGTAAATACTATCACATATCCTGCTGCAGGACTAGTTACAGATCCTTGTTTTATTTCGCTTTGATAAATATGCCAATAAATTAAAAAAAATAAAGTATGATGACACAAAAAATACAAATCAAAGAACACTTTATGGACAAGGCACAGTACCTTGTTGGTAGTGGTAAGAAAGAGTGGATATTCCTGCATCACACAGCAGGGTGGGACAATCCAATGGGTACAATAGATGGATGGAATAGAGATACGAGGGGGCAGATAGCAACGGAGTTTGTTTTGGGAGGACAGAACATAAAAAAGAAAGAACACATTTATGATGGTGTAATTGCACAAGCATTTCCATCAGGAAATTACGGCTGGCATCTTGGTACTGGAAATAGTCTGATGCACAGAAATTCAGTAGGCATTGAGATTTGTAGTTTCGGTCAGGTTGTGAAGGGAAAGAACTATGTCAACATTGCAGTACCAGAGGAGCAGACAGTAAAGCTCACAAAAGCATTTCGCGGATTTCAGCACTGGCACAGGTATTCTGACAAGCAGTTAGAGAGCCTAAAAGAGTTGATTCTGTTTATCGCCAACAGAGATAGCATAGACCCAAGAAAAGGACTGGTTGAATTAATAAAAGAAAAAGGTGCAGAGGCGTTTAATGTTATGGATGTAGCTATGTGTTCAAAAAAACCGGGAATGTGGACTCACACAAACGTTTTAAAGGGAAAAGTTGACTGCAGTCCACAACAGAACTTAATAGATATGTTGTTAAGTTTATAAAAATAGGTGTATGCTATTCCTAGATCGTAGAAAGTTCATTAAATCTAATATTAAGAGCAGCAGCATATTGTTCACGGATTTTTGCAAAACACGGCCATAGGATCTCTGCGTGTTTAGTCCAAGTATTAGTGCCAAATCTCTGAATATAAAGCATTTCGTCAATATGATGGATACGACTAGCTAAGAACATTCTAATCATTATATCATAGTCATCTGCCCATACAAGATTGCGATATCCGCCAATTTCTTTTAAGACCGTTGCTCTAAATGCACGTACGTGATTTGGACAGATTGGCATATTATTGATTACCCAGTCTTCGCCATATTCCAATTCACATTTTCCCATTACATTATTTGCCACACCTTCTTTTAAAGTTAGACCATTCCATTTAGTATCACGATATTTCCAGTATTCTGCAGAGTAGGTATGTGAGTTAGCGGTATACTGCCACCATTCAGCGCAATTTGAATAAACCATCCCGACTTCCGGTCGAGCTTCAAATTCTTCTTGAATTCTAGCTAGCGCATTCAGCGTTAAAAAATCGTCATGGTCTAGTTCAACTAAATATTTTCCACGGCAAAGTGAAGTGGCGGCTCCTTTTAAATAACCAATACGTCCAACCTTTGGAAATTTAAAGATTCTGATTCTAGGATCCTGTAACATCTCTAGAAGAGCAACAGTATCATCTTGTGAACCATCATCGACTATAACCCATTCCCAATTTTGCAAAGTTTGTAATTGAACACTTGCAGCAGTTTGAAGAATAAACTCTCGCGAATTATGAGTCGGCGTAAAAATAGAAATAAGTTCAGTATCTGATGCCGTATATCCATAATACACATTCTGTACTGCAATTAATAATTCATCTGCCGTTGGAACTATATCAAGATGAATCCATCGGCGCCTAAAGAAACTAGGTAAAGTATTTAGATAGCCCCAATCTTTTTCACCAACAGTCACAATAGCATCCCATTCCTGTTTACAAAGAAGACGTCGAAGTGCATCACTAGTTTGAGCAATTGAAACCCTTAATGGTGAATCGGTATATTTTTCGGCAAGATCAGATGATTTGCCATACACTAACACTGAGTACATTATGTTTAAATTATTTTAGTGACCTATTTTAGTGATTTGCATCTCTGAAAAGTGGTCTTGTGTTTTTACAAATATTTTAGAAGTAAAAAATTCTTCAGGTAGGGATTCATGTGATACTACAAAAATAGTCATATTGTATTTTTGTGAGTATTCTTTAAGTATTTCAATTGCCTTATATACATTGTTCTTGTCAAGAGAACTAAATATCTCATCTAGGAATAAAATATTCATTTTGCCATGTTTCATCTTAATAATCTCAATAAAAGCAAGTAGAACAATTAAATTCATCTTTTTACGCTGGCCGCTGGAGAGACTCTCTGGCGAAATTTCCATTCCAAGATAAGCAATCGTTGGATTGAATTCATTATCAAATTGAAATTGGAACTTAAATTCTAGTTTTTCAGATATTTCCTGAATCCTAGAATTTAGTGTTGGAATTATCTTATCAATTAAAGTCTTCTTAATTCCAGAGTCAGATAATAATTCGTCTAAGATATTAAAAAGATTGAGGTCTTGACCTTTATTTGTTGCAACAGTTGAATCTGTTTCAATTTCTGATTGAATTGATGAGATAATTGTTTCAATTGAACCAGTTTCATCAGATTCTAGTAAAGTTGCAGTTTTCTGTAATTCTGTTTCAAGAACCTGAAGGCCAGCAGAAATCTTATAATACTCTGACTTTGAATTATTTTGATCATTAATATAAGTATTTAGAGTCTCAGTCATATCAGAAAAAGATTTTCTGAGTATTGGAAGTTTCTCTTCAAGTAATTTTTTCTTAGCTGTAATAATATCCTTAGTCTTAATTGATGAATTTGTAGTTAAGTCATTTAGACAATGTGGACATCGATTCTTCTGATAAAGATCAGCTTTTTCTGCAAGATCAGTAATTGATGTTTTGATTGTACTTAGCTCATCGCGTACTCCATTTAAACTTTGTTGAAAGTCATCAACTCTGGTCTTTAGCACAGAATATGCTGATTTAATAGTATTTAGATCTTCTTTTTTAGTTTCAATCCTGGTTCTTAAATCATCTGATTGTGATTCTTTCTTTTTAGTTAATCGATCTTTAAGTTGTGTAAGTTGATCGATTGAAGTATTTAAAGTAAATGTGTTTTTACTGATCTGTGAATTTAGAATCTCAAGATCCTTTTTACTCTGTTTTAAGTCCTCTTTTACAACGGCTCGCATATCAGTTAAGATATCGATTCCAAAAATTCGGTCGACTATTTTTCGCTTATCAGACTGACTTAAGTTAACAAATGATTTAAAATCATCGAATGATAAACTAATAGTATTACAAAATACCGAAAATGGTATTCTGGCAAGTTCCTCTTCAATAAATTCATCGACTTTTCTCTTATCTGGTAAATTGAATGGTGCTCCATTTATTTTAATATCACTAAAGTTTGGATCGATACCACGATCGACATCAACTGTATCTCCAGAATTAGTAATAAATTTAATATTTGTATAGGCATTTCGATTAATCCAATTTGGAATATCTTTCATCTTACGAATCGCAGATTTTCCATAAATCGCAATTGTTAGCGCTTCTTTAATTGCCGATTTTCCAGCGCCATTTTCTCCTTCGACTAGGATAAGCTGTGGCTCATCACTAAATTTAAAAGTTTGCAAAAGGTTGCCATACGACAGGATATTTTTATATGAAAATTCTAATAATTTCATTGTTCGTAACTTTTATTGTTCTTTAAATCATCATATATTTTCTTAAAACTATCAACTACTTGTGTAGAGATATCTGGTGCATAATTTGCTTCCTTAATTTTTGCATCAAGTATTGTGAAAATGTTATATTCGTAATTTGAATCGGTTTCAATATCACTCTTACTTTGTAATTGGTCGCGAGTATATGAAAAGAATTCAAGGCGCCGACACCCTGCATCTTTAATAAGTTCCGTAAATTTGGTTATTGGAAATCGTAATGAAAATGAAGATTCTATTGTAACATCAACAAAGTTATTCTTTACCAGGTCTCGTAGCTGTTGAGTATTGAAATTTAGAAGATCGGTAATATCAAACTTTAGGTGGCGAGGAGAAACTGTATTTTCAATAAATTTTTCAATAATTGTGTCTTCTGAATCTGCATAAAGTACATAGAAACCCTTGGTGTTACCTCTATCGCCTCTATCCATTTCATAAGGTGTTCCTACATAAAGAACATTGTTTTTATCTTGGCGAATATGTATGTGTCCTGAATAGACGCGCTTAAATGACTTTAAATCATCACTATCTAGTCCATGAGTAAGTTTTGTTGCTCTATTCAAAGAAAATCCCTGAACATCAGCATGGCAGAAAATATAGTCGGCCGCTGAATTAACGCGAACCGCCTCTTTCAATTCAGCAACGTTTTCTATCCAAGGAAGAATTAAAAATTTATGAGAATTAATTTGAAGTATTTCAGGAGTCTCAAAGATATGAAAGTTTGGGTACATTATATCATAACCCTTTAGAGAGTGAACATCGATTCGATCTTTATAATAGACATCATGGTTTCCCAAAAAGAAATAGACACCCCGCTTAAATTTTTGACATAGTCGTCGAGCAATTTCTTGAGAAATATCTTGAATTCGAACATTTGTTGATTCCCGAACATGATTCCAATCACCAGTCTGAACTAGGATATCCCGGTCTGGGTCAAATCCTTCTTCATCAACCCTCTTTAAGAAAAAATCAAGAAGAAAGTCGGTCTGAATATCGGACCATTCGACAGAGTTGTTTCGTACGCCTAGATGCAGATCGCCAAGAACAAATATCTTACGTATATTTTCTAATATCATCCTTGATCTGCAAGTTTATCAATGTCAATTATTTGAGCAAGACTTTCTAGCTTATCAAGAACATCAATTGTCTCTTGAGCAGTAGAAAAAGAATAAGTAATCGGTAAGATTGAATTCGCATCATAAAATGTGATATCAGTCGAAGCGGTCTGCAGTATTCTATAAACCTGTTCAAGATTAATATAATCTGCACCAATTGTGTGTGTTAGTTTAATCCAAATCATTAGTGTATTCTTTTTTTATGCATTTTTCCTTCAAGGAATTTATATTTCTTATTTAGCTCAGTTAGAAGTAGCTCCTGAATTTCTGTTTCAAAAGTATCAAACAATTTCTTATACTCAATTGATGTAATTGAAGAAATTACTTCAAGTATATAAATTGGACTAAAAAACATGGCAACATCTGTTTTTAATTCAATTTTTGTGTTTATATGATTAAAAATAAAGTTTATATCATCTTTTGACAATTTTGGCTTTACAATAAATGGATTAGGCGAAGCTCGCTTAAGGATCTTAGTAATATGTGGGTCGTTTTGTAAGAATGAAAAAATTGTATCAAGGATTATACGTATTTCAAGCTGTTCTTCATAATTGTAGATATCACGTAAATATGCATCTGAATATGAAGAATTCACTGATATTCCACGAGAAAGAGAATATTCTTCTGTCTCAGGTAAACCATCTCCGCTATTATACCGATTATTAAATATTTTATCCTCACGAACAATTGCAATATTTACTGAGTCAACTTCAGGCTCAGTCTCAGGTTCAGTGTCATCAAAGTGACTTAATTCTTCTTCTTCTTCTAATTCTTCATTTTCTTCATTTTCATCGACGATCATTTATGGTTTAATTATTTTATAGTGAATTAAAGAGAGCATCATATTCATCTTCAATCACCGGCTTTGCAGAAATTGCATCTTCTGACTTGATTTCTGAGTATTCATTACGTAATTGGTCTTCTAATTTATTTGCTTCATCATCATCACTATAGAATTCACTATTCATTCCAGACTCTTCAGATAATCTAAAATAGTCTTTGACCATTGTGTAAAATTTATAGCTTTCTTCATATCCATTATCACGATTTGCAATTGCTTTAATTTTCATTCGACTTTCTAATGGGCTTCGCATTAATCCAAATAAGGAATCAACCGTATGAATAAGACCAAAGGATTCAGCAACGGATTCCATTCCCAAGTCAAAGTTACCAACATCTTCACGTTTTACTTGAGTCGCACTAATAATACACCATTCATTTCTCATTGCAACTCCACGAAGTTCTTCAGAAATTGCTTTGATTTTTTCATATAGACCATTTTGATCTTTAAGTGGTCTCATCAAATTAAGATAATCAACAACAATCACTCTAAACTTTTTATTATGTCTGTTTTCAAGACGTAGAAAATGGTTTTCTATATCAATTGCAGTTGCACCGCCAGTCGAAAATTCCATTAAGTGAAGATCTCCATTTAGCTGACCCGAGTCACGCATTGCAATTATTTTATCTTGAACAAGTTTTGCGGCAGCAGCATCTGTAATTCCAGCATACTCATCAGATCGAATATTTAAGATATTTGAACCGATGCGTTTCATATATGATCTAGCAGAAAGCTCAACGGTTACTAATCCAGTAGTATTTCCAATTTGAAACGATCGGGCGGCAATATTTCCAAGAACCATTGATTTACCAACCTTTGGTCGACCTTGAAAAACAACTAGTGTTTTTGGATTCCAGCCGCCACCTAATACTTTATCAAAAAACTGAAATCCAGTCGGACTGCCGTTTTTAGGTAATTGTACATGGGCTAAATGGTCAAAGAAATTTAAGCCAGTATCTCCGCTTGAAAAATTAACAGCAAGTTTACTGCTAATATCGTTTCTTACTTTCTCAGAAATCTTATCAATATTTTCAGGATCAATTGATGTAGTCTTTAAGTAAGTGAGAAGATCAAATACAGTAAGATTAAGATTTCTAAGTAATATGAAAGATCTGACATATTTGTAAAGATAGTCATAATTATATTCGCGTAAATTAAACGCATAAAGTTCATCAAATTCTTCATCTTCAATTGAGGTGTGTGTTAATTCTAAATAACTTTTTAATTCTTTACGATTTGGTATTTTTTCATATTCTCTAAAAAATTTAAGAGCAAGTTTAAATGATTCATTTCGAGCATCTTCATTGAAGTAGCTTGGTCGAACCATTACAATTAATTCTTCTCGACGTAGTGAATCATGATTCTTTGGTTTTGATTCATTACTTTCATTGTCTTCATTTAGAATGAAGTTCCACACCATTTTTTCGAGTGAATCAATATTTTCGGTAAAATCAATCATTGTATTATATAAAAGTGAGTTAGTCCATTTTGTGTAATATGCATAGTTTCACCATCCACCCTAAGATTTTCCGATAAAATTAAGCTCTTTATTCTTTTAACTAGATTTTGCTTAAAGGTTTCATTATTTAGCCTATCACCAAACACATATTTTAATGATTTTGACGAAAACTTTAGATTTTCAATAGTTAACTGCTTTTGTTTTATCTCAATAACCTTAATTATATATTGGATTATATCAAAGAGGATTGCAAGATCATCTTGTAAAGCATCATCGGCATGAACATTAAGATAATACTTTATTGGAAGATCAGAGCGCAGTTTCATCGTCTTTTAAATTTTCAAGTTCATCATTTTCTAATTCATCAATTCCATCTTGCGTCTCTGGAAATTTAAAAGTAGGCTTGATAATATTCTCATCAAGGTCGCGTAATACAGTATCTGTGAATAATTTAGCAGAGAAAAAATCTCTAACTGGAACCTCATCACCATTATGACGAATGATATAATTTTTTGCCTGTATGCTAGGCTTCACATACCAAACTTCTCCGCTTACTTCAAATTTGTGGCATTTTGTTTGGTCTTCTGGCTTAAGCTTTGAAAATTCCTTTTCAGTTAATTTAGAACCACGAACAACTCCGCAATTTTCCCAATTAACGAATTGTTCAAGACCAACATATGGATTCATACCTTTATGGAAAGAAATATGGAATTCAATATCTAGCGGTTTAGCTAATCGGTTCTTTCTAGTCTTAGAACGAACAATAATTCCAGTAGTAGTTTTAGCCTCATCGCGTAGTGTACCTTTACTTAGCATTAAGATAATTGATGCTGAGAATTCAGGACCTCCACCGCCAGACATACCTTTTGGAGTATATTGATCCATTGAAGCATAAGTATGGTTTGTGAAAATAAATGGAACTTTAAGATTTGAAAGTTCAAGAGTGAAAGATTTGAATAGAGACCTCATCTCTTTAGAACGAAGACCCATATCTGCTGCATTTTTACCAGCATCCATATCACGTTTACTCTTATCGGTATCTAACATACCTACTGAGTCGACAAATATTGCTGGTTTCAAACCTGGATTTTCTCGCATGGTTTCAATAAAGTCATTGATGAAAAATTTAACATCGCTGATCAAACCCATACGTAAATATTTTAATCTGGCAAGATCTACTCCAAATTTTGTGTAGTCTGAACTATCAATTGCACCTTCGGTGTCAATATAGAAGACCATGTAGTCTTTCTTTTGTAGTTCGCGAACTGCATTTAAACACAGGAACGTTTTACCAGAACCAGAGTCTCCAGCAATACCGATACTTCGAGTATTTGGATAACCTCCGAACACCGAGCCGGACATTTGTGCATTTAATAGGTAGTTACCGGTTGGGATATAATCATCGATATCTGAGAATCCCATTAGTGTAATTTTGGTTTTTACTTTCTTTTCAAGCAAATCATTGAATTTGTTGAATGCTGAAAGTGCATCTTTTGCGCTTGCCATAGACAGTATTTTTATTAATCTTCTACTTTATGATGAAGCAAAAGTTCTTATTCTGAAAAATAAGAAAGTAATAATAGTGAACAGGAAAGTGCAATAGAATCTGATACTTCGCCTTTTAATAAGCGATTGAATCTCACCTTTTCAATTGATTGGACATTTGTGTTTGGATTAAAACCGGCGACTGAGAAGCCAGAGGGATCTTTCATATAGTTACTTAAATTAATTCCATAACATCGATATTCCTTAGAAAAAGGAACACCATGCTTTACTTTACCTAAAAAGTAAATGTCATTAATATCAGTATCAGAAAGTCCAAGTTCATTATGCGCACAGTCTTCGACTGCATTATAATATGAATCAAATTTGTTTTTATCAAAGGTATCTGTGATGCAGGTAAAATCAACGCCACCAAGTAAGTGGTCTTTGTATTTTGCAAGATAGATATTTTTAACTTGATCGTGTTCGTTTAAATCAAATGGAAGAATACAAATAGACTCCTCAGAACAGGCAAGTCTTCTAAAGTTTCCACCATTACTAGAAAAAGAATACATCGAATATTTACCATCCGTGTATTCTTGCTTCTTGTCAAAACTTGTATTATCTTCGTGATTCATCTACTTCGGTTAAATTTATTGTAGGTTTATTCTCTCGCTTAATAATTACTGGCGGGGCTAGTACTAAGTGCATAGAGTCTTTAACTACTTGTTTATTTATCATCCCATGCAAGTATTCGGCAAGTTCAGATAAAAACTTATCTTTATCTTCCGCACTTGTATACATTAACTTAAGTAGCTTTCTATCTGGCAACTTAACAGTTAAGTTGACAGATATTTGTGACTCTTCAGAATTAAACATAGCAAACATATTTGGTTTTGGAGTAGTTTGCTGTTCGATTACGGGTTGTTGCATTTGAGGTTGATTAAAAGTAGGGCCGGTGCTGACTACTGGCTGCTGAACAGTAGGTTGAGCAGTCGGCTGTGTAGGTTTTTGTATCTTTGCTCCACTAATTGATTCAACTTCTGAACGACTTAATGGTTCCATGTCACCATGTAACATCAATAAGTCCGAATTTAATCGAGAACTATCAATTTTTGAACCATCATCAAATGTTACCATGAAGCGAGCGCCAAACGGTTGAACATCTCGACATTTTACACATTTTCCCAAAAGTTCAGGGCGGTCAGTTTTTATCCATTGGAATTTCTGACCTGTAAAATTCTCCTTTAATGAAATTAATTTTTCAGTGTTCATTTTATTATTCTTTTTTATAGCATTATACCAGCTCCGACATAGTTGAAGCATTTTTATTTTTTTCAATTTCAGTAAGATATTCTTCATTAAGTGTAATATCGTGTGTTGAAGTACTTGTTTTTGCGTCATATAGTGGTATAATAGTGACTGCCGACTTTTTATGGTATTCAGTTATTTTTTTACGAATTATTCTAACGTTACTGGGAGTCAAATTATTGCGAGTTGCATCAAGGACACCTTCGAGCCAGTTAATGAATTGTTCAGGAGTTTCCATAGTTATTGTGGATTATTTTTAGAGTGTAGTTCAGCGAAATATTTAGCTTCGACTTCTGCTTTGTCAAGCAGAAGAGCCGTGACTTCTTCACGAGTGAGTTTAATTAAGTCGGCAATTTCAATATCCGTTGCATTAATTGCATTTAGAACTGAAAATGCCACATCACTTAATTCATTGGTTCGATAGGTAAGTACATGGTATTCTGCACCAAGTTTTTGATCAAGATCAAGATAAACTTGGTGTAGTGATTCAGCGGCAGCTGCTGCTGGAAACCCGACGATGAATATTGGTTTTGTCATCTATAGTGAATTTTTTAGTTTTTTTATTTGACCTTGAGTACCAATACGTTCATTGTATAATCGGGTTAAGATTGTTCGAGCCGCAGAATCAGTATCTGATGAAAATAGAGTATCGTTCTTAGTATGTATTTCACCACCTTTTAGTCGAACCTGATCACGTTTACCTAAGTAAGTATCTGGTGAAATATTAAACTGAATTTGAATATTTGGGTACATTGATGAAAAGTCATAACATGCAATAGCATTATAGTGACCTGGAGTTGGTTTTTTAACATATGCTCCTTCATATGTTGCAGCATTATCCTTTTGTTCTCCCCATGGAAGTTTCATCATTTTAAGATTCTTATTTAAGAACTCACGACACATTAGGATTTCAGCAACATATACTGGACTAAATACTTTATTTACTTCGACTTGTGCAACATTTGCAATTGAATATGCAACATCTAATAGCGAAAGCTTATCTTCAATTAACTTAACTAGAACAACATCTACTACGTTATAGAGAGTAAATAAATATGTGTCTTTTTGGAATGCCAAGAATGATGGATAATCATGCTTGAGTTTATTTGCACCAAGCACAATACCTGCAATATAATCCAATTTGTAATTTTCAACAACTTTATATGGTTTAAGTTTTTCAAACACTTGCATATAATCTAGAACTCCAAGGTGAGCAGGTATCTTATTTTTAGAAATAAGGGTACGAGACGGAAGATTAAGAGTAGTATCAATCTTCATGTTCTTACCACGATTCATCAAATACTTCCAGTCAAAGTCAGTTACATTCCAACCAGTAACAAAAGATAGCTTCGGTACAATTTGATGGAAATAAAAGTTTAGAAGTTCAGTTTCAGTTTGGAAGAATTTATATTTGATTTTAAAATCTTGCTGAAATAGAGCAGCATCTTGTGGGCGCAGTGGCTTTATTTTTCTAAAATAATCATTTACGTCTTTTTCCATACGTATTATATCATCAGCTGAAAGTCCGGCAGGATCGTCATCGTTATGTAAAATGGAAAGAATATAGGTTACGTTATCTTCGTTGCAGAATGAAATTAGTCCAACTGGCATTCTTGCACGTTCAGGATCAGGAAATGAATCATCAATTAATTTAATCTCAATATCAAGATATGTCTTCTTTGGAAAGTTGTCAAAATTATAAACAATTTCAAGTTCTTCAGCAGAAAGTTTCTCTTGCACTAATTCCTGAATTCGAAACTGAGTTATATATCTACCCTCAGTTGGACTCTTCTTCACATATTTGCCATCCCAATTTTTGGTGGCAGTTGTTGTTTTAGATTCAACCCAATTAAAGAGTTCATGATCGACTAATCTCTTTCTAATGAATTCGATTTTTCCTGCTTGATTATAGTAGGAAATAGCTAAGGTATTATCAGTAAGTATTTCTGCTCCAATTATCATCTTATGACTTTGGTTTAAATAGTTCGTTTACATTACCACATTTTGCACAAGCAATTACCTGGATAGGAACAATTGAATCTTGGGCACCTCCTGTTAAAAACTTAGATACTCGTTTAATCATCATCATCTCTTCAAAAACGGTGTGCTTACATGCCTCACATTCAATATATGGTGCATCTTCAAGTTTAATGTTTAATTTTGGAGCTTCTTCTCCCGGTACCAT
>Ga0181357_1000825_pt1 | contig 12048 bp, 13 predicted proteins | sample Fa13VDMM110DN_FD_130094 | JGI IMG/M metagenome (GOLD analysis project Ga0181357, IMG submission 130094) | Freshwater viral communities from Lake Michigan, USA - Fa13.VD.MM110.D.N | ecosystem: Environmental > Aquatic > Freshwater > Lake | place: USA: Michigan | collected 2013-09-24 | reverse complement strand
TCACCCGGACGCAGGGGGAGGCCCGCCCCCACCCGGGGCTCGGCCATGACGGTCTCCATGACCGTGACGGCATTGGCCCCCGAGCATTGGCACAGGCGGGCAATCTCGTTGGCGTAGACCACCGACAGGGCGAGCAACCCGTTCATGGCGTGCTTGCTCATCTCGGCGGTCTCCGGATTCGTGCGGATAATTTGTTTGGTGAAAGGAAGAAGTACCTCGTTAATCAATGAGTTTAACCCGCCGTCAAAGAACCGCGCCCCAACCACCGTCCGTTCTTGGTTCTTGAAATCTCGTACTGGGCTGGCGTAGCGGATGTTCTCCGGGATGTAGACAAGAGGGCGGTCGGAAATAATTTTTTCCAGTCGCCCCATTGTTCCAACCGGTAGGCAGGAAGATATGAATATCGGGCTTCTTGCCCCGTGGGTAGCGGCGTCAATAATCTGATTTACCACTTCCTCCACGTTTGGTTTACCCGAGGCGTCCACCTTGGTGGTTTGGCAAATCCAGAGCAGGGCGTTTTCTCCAATGCGTCCCCGGGTGACTATTTCCCCAACCTCCGCGAGACAGTGCGCCACGGTGTCCGCCAGTATCCCGTCCCCGTCGACATGGATGTTCACTTGCGCTCCTCCAAAGCCCACCGGTTTTTCAACAACCACTGCACCGTTTTGCGGATGCCGGTCTCCGTATCGGTCCCGGGTACCCATCCGGTCTGGAGGAGCTTGACTGACGAGGGGAATAACATCGGCATGTCGCCGGTCCAGCCCCGGTCTCCTCCTAGGAAATGGACCTGCGGGGTCAGACCCATTTCTTCGCAGATGTAACGTATGGATTGCTTGATCGAGGTGACCTCGGGATTCCCCACGTTGTAGATCTCGACGGCGTTGTAGGCAGTCCCAACTTCCGTGGTCCTCAGTATCCCTTCCACAACATCAGCCACGTAGACGTAGGATTTCTTCTGGTCTCCGTTTCCCTTGACCTCCAGCCGGGATGGGTCGGCGAGGAGCCGCTTCACAAAGTCGAAGATATGGCCATGAGTATAGCGTTCCCCTACGACCGGGCAGAAGCGGAAGATGTAGCCCTCAAAATTTTTTCCCTCGCAATAGGCTTGGACGAGGGCCTCACCTGCCACCTTGGACGCCCCGTACAGGGAGGTCTGGATGGGCCATGGACAGTTCTCGGGCGTAGGGACCACGGAGGACTCACCGTAGACTGCGCTGGAACTGGCCAGCATGATCTTGGTGAGCCCCAGTTCCCGCATGGCTTCCAAGACATTGGAAGTGCTGAGGACGTTCTGCTTGAAGTCCCGCGTCGGGTCGTCCCAGCCCTTGCTGATATCGGCGTTGGCCGACAGATGGAAGACCGAGTCGCATCCCTCCATGGCAGAAACAACTGACCCGGCATCCCTGAGGTCGCCGGTTACAAATTTCATCTGGGGGTTTATAAACTTGTGAAACCCCGTTGCCATGTTGTCCATGCCCACAACCTCGTGCCCGTCGTCAATAAGCTGATCAACAAGATGGCTCCCGATAAAGCCGCAAGGGCCGGTGACAAATGCCTTCATGAGTTGTGGGGCTTGATCAGTCCATCCGCCCAAGCTGGCTTGGGGGTGTCTGGCAATTCAAGGAGGTCCTTTACCCCGACCAAGTTCGGGGTGATGGGGTAGGCGGCATTCCCCACATGGGGGAGGACAGCCATCCCGAAGTCTGCGTAGACTTTGCATCCAGCCTCCCGGGCGAGATAGCAGAAGTAATAATCTTCCCCCCGCAGCAGTCCCGGGGGCTGATCATCGTAACAGGCTTGATCAATCTTGGCGATGGCATCTGACATCCGCTGGATGCGCGAGGCCTCGGTTCCGGGATCGTCGGACTTACGCAGGTTTTCCAGTTCCTCCTTGATGCGGGTCAGCCGGTTGCGGGGATGCCTTGTGCCGGTCACACCCATGGGGAAATATTCATGGGCAAATCCAGAGCCGTCGATGTTCTTGAATTCCTTGTAACAATGGAACTTGAGTTCAGGGAAAGTTTTTTCAATGGCCCCAAAGACCTTCTCCACCCGGATTTTCATAAACCCAGTGGCGATTTCCCCTACCTCACACACCTCGGCGTTCGGGTCTAGTCCACCGGGCAGGGCATTCATCAACCATTGCGGGTCTCCCCCCACCTTCTTGCAGTAAATACCCCCGACGATGTCTAGATCCTCATGCTGCAGAATTCGCTTAAAGTGCTCGGTCGTCCACTTCAGGTCGGAATCGATGAACAGAAGTTCATCAGCCTTGATGGCCTTGGCATAGTGGGCGATCTCGTTACGGGCCAAGTTTACCGATGGGCCCTCAAGGATGCAGAACTCAATCGTGAGATTTGGGATCTGGGCCCGCATCACATCAATGAACCCGGAGATGTAGGTGGAGGTGAGCCCCAGCCTGATGGGGGTGCCAATCAAAATCTTTCTAGGTTTGGTCATGTTACTTCTTCTCTTTCCACTGACGTTCTTTTTTCTGCAAGTCCTCAAACTCGGTCTGAGTGGACGTCCAGTTCTTATTGCAATTTTTGCAGTGAAGAATTTTGGTCAGGGTGTTTGCGCCTCCCCCGACTGGGATCCCTTCCCGATTGTATTCAATCGGTGAATGCATGGTGGAGGCTTGGGAGATTCCGAGGATAAACCGGCACTTGCTTGGGCCTCCCTCATCCGTGCAGGAGGGAGGAATGAACATATTGTTCGTATTGTCAGAGGGTTTTAGAGGGATGATGGTCATGGTAGAGGTTTTTCAAAAAGGGCGAACGTGTTGTTGTCGACGAAACGATGGTTTTTCCAAAGGCGCTTTTCCTGAGTGAACTGGATGACGGCGGCATAGACGGATGGGAAGACCGTGAGATCATCCACCAACATGGAGCCACCCGGCTCCAGCAGCTCCCAGTAATTCACGAGGTCCCGGTGGGCCTGCTCGTAGCAATGATCACCGTCGATGTAGATCAGTGGAGCGGTGATCTTGTGGGACTCCAGCACCTGCGCCCCAATGGTCGAGGTGTTGATAATGGGGATGACCTGCCGGGCGACTCCAGCCTTCTGGAGATTGTTCAGGAAGGTCCAGTAAGTCATGGGATGACCATTCCGCATTGGAACCTTGTAGCCTTTGTCCCGACTAAGGACCCCTGAGGCTGCCTCCAGCCATGTGTCCACACTGTAGATGATGCAATCCGGCCCGGCGTGAGTGGCCCACTGTAAGATGGAGCCCCCCTTCCAAGACCCCACCTCAATGATGCGCTTCGGCTGATGCTTTTCCACCAGCTCCTTGAAGATGAAAGAGAGACTGGAGGGGAAGGCTTGGAAGTCGGGTTCGGTATCGGGTACCGACGGGTCGTCGATTAGACTTTGAGCATCCCGCAGTGGGGGAAGATTGTTGAGGTCCACCGTGCTGGGGTGGAGTTGATCGATGATGCGTTCTTTGGTCATCGGGCAAGGCTCTTCCGCAACAAGTAGGCAATCTCACGGGTGACGGATCGGCCAGACGCCTCCGCCCGCTGAGCCAGCTTCTTTTCCAACTCCGCCGGGATCCGGACTTGGAGATCGTATTTTCGTTTCTTAGGCTTCATGGAACTTGACTATCGGGGGATAGTTTCCCCAAATGTCAACACGAATGGCTCTTCCTTCCACTTTTGCTGATAAATACAAACCCGACTTCGGGATTGATTGGGTTCCCCATCCACCCCCCGATACCTTGGCCAAGCTATCAAGGGAGGAACTTGTCCGGTACGCCGATGCCCGCAGGTTTGCTGATTTGCGAGCCGAGCAAAACCCCGTGGGCTCTGGCTGGACCCTGCCAATGTGGCGGAAGGTGATGGAATCTTGGGACAAGTATTCCATCATCGTAATCCTTGGCGGGATCCGGTCGTCAAAATCCATGTTTGCCTCCCGCCTCTGCGTGTGGGCGGCAGCCAATATCCCGCAGGCCGAGGTCAGGGCGTACCATGTCAACGAGGACCGATCAATTGAGGACCAGCAGCGATTTATTTGGGATGCTCTGCCCATGGGCATGCGCTCCCTGAACACCAAGAAGGGCATGTACCATTCTATCCAGTACAGCCAGAAGAACGGGTTCACGGACAACGTCTGCATCCTTCCCCCGCATCCGGGGGCAAAACGCGGGGGGACAATCAAGTTTGGCAATTACCGCCAGTACCAGCAGGACGCTCAAGTGACTGAGGGATTTAAGAGCCATGTCATCTGGTGCGATGAGGAGCTCCCTCCAAAGATGTTTGAGACCCTCATCTACCGAACCATTGATTATCATGGGCGGCTCATCCTGACCTTTACGACCCTGACTGGGTGGACCTCCCTGATCCAAGATATTCTGGGCAAGACCCGGACGATAGAGAAGCGGTACGCTCCATTGGCAAACGCCCACCTCCCCGTAATTCAGGAGTCCTTGTCCCGTTCCGGATTGGGGATTTTCTATTTTTGGACCGAGGACAACACCTTCATCGATACTCAGGATTTCATGGATAAGGTGAAGTTAAGGCCGAGGGAAGAAATCCTAGCCCGAGCCTACGGTATCCCAACTAAGTCCATATCCGGAGCTTTCCCTGCCTTTGACAGGGATACCAACGTGATAAAGGAAAGCGATTTGCCGTGGGTAAAGAATCCGGATTATAAGGTTACCCGGTACATGGCCTTGGACCCAGCCGGTTCTAAAAACTGGTTCATGCTTTGGCTGGCAGTTGATGAAGACGGGACATGGTGGGTGTATCGAGAGTGGCCAGACTACGATGACTGGGCCGTCCCCGGGAACACTATTGAGGGCAAGCCCGGTCCAGCCCAGAAGGGGTCCAAAAAAGGCATCAATGACTATGTTGAAATTATCAAACAGCTTGAAGGGGATGAAGTTATATTCGAGAGATTCATTGATCCACGCCTTGGAGCGGCGGAAAAACAATCGCTGGATGGAGCAGTGACCATCATAAGTGACCTCGATTCTTTGAACATGGCGTTCCATCCCGCTCCGGGGGTGGATATTGAAAATGGTTTGCAGCTCATAACAAACAAGTTGTCATACGATGAGCAAAAGCCCCGTTCGAGTATCAATGCCCCCCACCTCTACATTGTGGACACCTGTGAAAACCTCATCTTTGCCATGCAGGAATACACTGGTAAAGGGGGCAAAAACGAAGCCACCAAGGACCCAATCGACTGCCTTAGGTACATAGCTGTGTCCAATCCAGAGTTTCTTGAAACCACCAAGCCAGACCTCAATAACCGCACCGGAGTTTACTGATGAAAAAACCTAAGAACATCTCAGCCTCTACGTGGGCTAAACACCAACGTCTTTCCCTGAAATGGTCTAAAATTAAGAAGCGGTCTCCTAGATACTTGTTTGTACCTTGACAGGTAGGTTGAGGAACACATAAGTGTCCTACCGTGTCATCTTTTGGAGGGACAAATCTAAACAACTCCTCTGCCGATCCCGGGCTTCAACAGGCCCCAGAAGGTGAGAAGGGGCCTGATTTCGGGGCCTTGAAAAAGTCGTTCGAGGAGTGTGTCTCGAACATTCAGCCCTATGTAGAGCAGTGTCAGGATAATTTTAACACGCGATACGCCATCTGGAACAACCAGAGTTTGGATGGGCGTAAGCACGCCCGTGAAGGATCTAAGATCGACCCCACCCCGTGGGATGGTGCATCAGACCTCCGGGTGTTTTTGGTCGACGAGGCGATTAATTCCAAAGTTGCCATGTTGTGCATGGCCTTCAGCAAAGCAGCTATTTCGGCTGTACCAGTTGAGGGTAACGACATAAAGAGGGCGAAGGTAGTATCCAGCTTCATGAAGTGGCTGGTTCAGACTCAGATCCCGGAGATCGCCCGGGAGGTAGAACTGCTTTCCAATTACATTCAGGAAAAAGGTATAGGGGCTACCGGTCAATTTTGGGAATCCCCGCAGGAGAGGGTCTTGACCACGGTCACGATTGATGAGCTGACGGCGATGCTACAGCAACTGGTTCAGGCACAAATGCCCCAGCAGCCACAGCAGCCACAGCAGCCCGATCAACCGCAACAGCCACAGCAGCCACAGCAGCCCCAGATTGACACTCCTGCCTTGCTTCAGGACCCGGCCACGAGCGGGAGTATTGGGGCTATCTTTGAGGAGATCTACGGTTGCACTCGCTCCAAAGCAAAAAAGATGATCGCGCAGCTTTTGGCTGAGGGAGTGACCACTGTATCCACCTTGGGGAAGATGAAAAGCCGACCGGTGGTAAGAGCTTTTAACTTAGACGAGGACCTGTTCATCCCTCAGTTCTCCACCGACCTTGAGACTGCTCCCGCGATATATCGGGTTCAATACTTCACTCCAGAGAAACTACGTTCTTTTGTAAATAGCGACGATTGGGATGAGGGTTGGGTTGAAGAGGCGATAGAAAAGTGCCGTGGAAAACTTCTCAACATAGCGCAGTCGGACTACAACAAGGTTAATTCCCGGTCGCTTATTTTTTCCCAGCAGATCATGACCGACTTGGTCGGTGTCGTGTACGCCTATCAGAGACTGTCCGATAGTGAGGGGGTACCCGGAATATACCTGACGATCTTCCATCCAGATCTCCCCGCAAGTATCAGCCACGAAGGCTATGCGAAGTATGGTCTTCTCGGATATGCCCACGGACAGTACCCCTTTGTGCTTCATCGCCGGGAATACCTTTCTCGAAGGCTGCATGATTCCCGGGGCGTACCGGAACCGGGGAAGCCGATTCAGGATCAAATCAAAGTCCACAAGGACTCACGGGTGGACGCCGCCTCTATCGCCATTATGCCGCCCATGGGTTACCCCAGCGGTCGGCCTCCCCTAAAGTGGGGCGCAGCGGCACGGCTCCCTGAGCGGCGTCCCGGCGAGTACCACTTTCTCGATCATCCTAGGCCTGATGGTAACACGGATCTCAGCGAGCAGATGCTTCGGAGTGACTTCAACCAGTACAACGGATTCCCGTCCAAGGACGGAGACCCTCAGTTTGCAGCGATGAAGAACCAGTTTGAAGTCGATAAGTTCATGGCTTCTTGGTCGTCGGCTTTTCGCCAGATTTGGTCCCTCTATCAACAGTACGGGTCGGAGCAAGTTTACTTCCGGGTGGTCGGACTTCGCCAGATTGACGCAATCGATTTCCGCAAGGGGGACCAAGGGGAAGAGTTCGATTTCGTCCTTAGTTTCCGGGTGGACTCCATGGACTCGGAAGCCACTTACAAGAAGCTGGAGCAGATTGCAAAAATCGTGGCCACTGCCAACCGGGATGGGATTGTAGACTACTCCGAGTGGATGCAGGCAATGATTGAGTCAGTGGATCCAGTTATTGCTGAACGGATACTTCTTCCAAGGGAACAGGGTCAGCAAAAGGTGGTGGGAGAAATGCAGGACATGCTGGCCAAGGTGTATGCTGGTCAGGATCAGGATATCAAGCTGGGCACGCCTCCAGAGCTGGGGCTTAACGTAATCCAAAACTACCTGCAGGGAGACCCCGTGGTCCAGAAGAGGATGCAGGATAAGGACGACCCCTTCGGAAAACGGATTGAGAAGATTGCCAAGCAACTCCAGTTTCAGATCACCCAGCAGGGAAACGCTAAAATCGGGAGGCTCGGAGCATAATGGCCAAGAAACCCCGCCAATCTCTCAGAGACGACGACCTTCAAGCGGCGATGGCACAGCTCATACCGAATGGGAATTTCGAAACCTATATCGACGCCATCCGGGATCAGCGTGAGGTAGTCATCCGGGAACTATGCTCGGATGCAGTGATGAAGGATGACCGGCTAACCTGCGCGGCGGTGGGAGAACTCAGGAGCTATGAGAACCTGATCTCCATGTACGATGATTTTTTGGACAGGAGGGACTCCGATTCAACCGAATAAATATGGTTGACACCGTAAATATGGATTCCTTTATGGCCTTAAAGGTGGCTTCACCAACCTCTAAATGGTGATGAGTCGGAGAACAAGGTGGCTTCACCAACCTCTAAATGGTGATGACGTGTTGTAGGCAGTAACGGCGGCTTCACCGGCCATGATTGGTGATGATGATATATGAGTGTAAAAACTGAGGTAGCTTCACCGGCCTCTGAATCGGGTGATGAAGATAAGTTGGGCAACGTCTCATCGGGTCAGGCAGCGGCGCAGTTGTTTGCGAGATCGCAGGCACAAGCGCCAACACCGGAACCGACCGCCGTGGAAGACGAAGCTCCGGGGGAACCCGAAAAAACTGAACCGTCCACGGCAGAGGTAGAGACCTCACCAGCCGAAAATTCACCTGAGGAACCCGATCCCGCTGAGACTGAAGAGTCACCAGTGGAAGAGGAGACCGATGGGGGAGAAGAAGGCGTTCTTTCACACAAATCACCTCTTGATAAGAAACTGAGGGGGGAAATCCAAGAACGGATCAACAAGGAAGTATCCAAGCGGAAAAGCCTTGAAGAAAAGGTATTGCAGCTAGAGGCAGAGGTACGCCGTAAGGAGGACGTGAAAACAAGTCCTCCTGAAGCCCCGATGCCACAAGGCCCTTTACCTTTGTCCGAGTTCAACGACTTACCGTCGTTGGAAAAGCACGGAGATCATGCCAAGAAAGCGGCTCGATGGGCTCGGGATCAACTCGACCGGGATGACTTCACTGATGAAGGCATCCAGATCAATGGCGAGGTTTATGACAAACCACGTTTGAAGGCTATCATTCGGGCAGCCGAGGTCGCCTTGGAGGACGAGATCCCAGCTCGCAAGACGTTCCTTAGGCAACGGTCTGAAATGTCACAGCAAGCTGTGACGTTATTTCCGTTCCTTCAGGATAAGAGTTCTCCGGATTACCAACTTGCGGTGGCCGCATATCGCGAGAACCCATGGCTTCGGGAAAGGGCAAACGCTGACTACATCGTCGGATTGGTCATCGAAGGCAAAAAGGCTGTCGAAGCCCGAGTAGCTGCCAAGTCGACCCCCGTTGCAAAGCCGAAAGCCCCTCCCGTAGCAAAACCTGCAGGAGACCAGACAGTGGTATCTTCAGGGGCCCCTACCAACAGGGGGGCATCAGGCTCAACAGCAAGGGCAGCCATAGCAGCACAGAGAGGTGAGTTGATGAAGAAAGGCGCAATCTCGGCGAGTGAAGCCGTTGCCTTCCTGTTACATCGAGAGAAATCAACCCAAAGATAACAATGCCTTCTACAACAACGTATAATGTTTCTGGAGATCGTGAAGACCTCACGAATTTTTTGACCATCCTCGAACCCGAGGATTGCCCAAAAACCTCCACGTTCGCTAAGACCACCAAGGTCACCAACACCTTCCAGACTTGGCAGGCCGACACGCTCGCAGCGGTCGACTTCTCTGGCATCATCGAAGGTCAGGATGTCCAAGCCTTCAACAACGAGTCCGCTAACCGCGCCCGGTTTGGCAACTACGTTCAACAGTTCCGTCGCCCGTGGATGGTCTCCCGTCTTCAGGAGGCCTCGGATCCGGCTGGTATCTCTTCGGAGGTTGCCCAGTCCAAGATCAAGGCGATGCGTGAAGTCAAACGCAGCATCGAGGCGGCGGTTGGGTCTAGTAACGACATGCAGGCCGACAACGGCGTCGTTCCTTACGTGACCCGAGGCCTTGGTTCGTGGATTCAATCCACGGCCCAGACGACCAATGCGGTCCCCACATTGTTTCGCACGCCTTCGGCCTCCATCGATAGCACCTCCATGGCTGGCTTCACGGAATCTTCGTTCAATGCGGTGTTCCAGTCGATTTTCCAAGTCAATGGAGGTCGCCGGAATTACACCTTGTTTGCCGGTCCAACGCTCAAGCGGACCATCTCGCTGTTCCAGCGTCAGGAAGGTACCACGACTGCAAAGTCGTACACCGTCACTCAGGACGCTAACGAGAACAAGGTCACCTTGAACGTCACCCTCTACGAGGGCGACTTTCATACGGTGGCTATTATCCCTGACATGTTCAACGGGCTCGTAACCGGTGCTGACCCCAGCACTGTTACTGCTGCCCAGCAGCGTGCGGGCTTTGTCATCGACCCTCAGCTCGTGGGGATCGGGACCATGCTCGGTGTTCAGGCCGATGAGCTTGAAGACCAAGGTGGTGGTCGCCGGGGCTTTGTCTCTGCAGCCATGCTCCTCCTGTGTAAGAACCCCAAGGGGCTCGGCAAGTTTAACGCGACGACTTAACCCTTAACTGGAGATAATATACCATGGCTGATAATGCTGTAACACTCACCTCATCGAACAAAAGCATCCTTTCCGAACAGGAACAGGCGTCTTTTGGATTCACTAACAAGTTCCGGATCAACTTCGCGGACTTTTCAACCGTCACCACCACGGGGGCGACTGACACGGTCACGTTTACGTTGGGTGCCCTCCCGGCCAAGTGGCTCGTGGACAAGGCCCTCATCAACGTGACGACTGCCTTCACGGGTATCACGGGAGCGACGACACTTGCCGTTGGCACGACCACTACGGTTGCCGCCTTCGTCACCGCTGTCACCTGTACGGCGACGGGTGCCATTCAGATGGCATCGACGCTGCCGGTCCTCACGAATGCCACGGCTACCGCTACCAAATCCATGGTGGCAACGTTCACGACGGCGGGGACGGGTGGTCCGGCGGGTATCACTGCTGGACAATGTGACATCTACCTGTCCATTGCTGATCAGAGTAAGCTCCCGTAAGGGCTAGACAGGGAAGGACAGTGGAAGCCACTGTCCTTCCCACCATTTTTCATGTCGACCGAGCTAATCACTTCGTTACCGGAAAACTTTGCCCGGGAGTTTGAAGCCGAGATCCTTGGCCGAATCCCTGAGGAGAAAATCCAAGCTGGCATGAGGCAGGCCCGAATTGCCCGGGTCATGCAACAGGCGGGATCTGTATACATCCCCGGAATCGGTCAGAAGAAAGCCGAGATCGACGCCCGACTTTATTTCCGGATGCTCCACGAGTTTGGAGCAGAGGAGAACTGGGTGGATGACCTCCTTGCGGATAACCCAGAGCTTGTGGCACCCGGCTACAAGCCACGTACCAACCTGTCCCTGCGTCATAGTAAAACCTTTCTTAACGGAGTTCCCGTCTAAACATCATGCATTCCTCAGCTTATACCGCAGCGAACGCAAAACGTGGGATGATTATGGCAAAGTCAAAAACAAAGGCAAAAGCAAAGATGGAGGAGGTAGGCCCCGATGTGGTGGATGAGGGGGGCGAAATGATGGAGAAGACCAAACCGATGGCTCCTATGGCTAAGTCAGAGGGGTCGGAAGAAATGGGCCTTGAAGACATCAACATTAAGATTGAGGGGATCCAAGAACAACTAGCGTCCCTGAGGCCCGGCTCCAACCTCAAGAAGAAGAGGGCCCTTCGAGCCGAATTGGAGTATTACACCGACCAAGCTCTCCGCATGTCCGAAGATGAGGCCCCCGACATGAGGGCCTTTGACCCCATGAGGCCGATGGGTATGCGTTAATCCCATGGCTCTCACCCGCCATTACTCTGATTTTTTGAATAGCTGGGGGGCGTTAGTAGGGGTTCCCGTGTCCCGGATCTCGACTGAGTTAGCTGCAGTAGCGAACACGTTTTTCAATACAGCAATCGGGACCATGTGGTCGAAGGGACCGTGGTTGTATATCTGCCCCTACGGAGAGGCGAGGTTTGCAGGGAACAAACTGATCTATCCCAACAACCTTGCCGAGACGACTAGCTGGACTGCAACGGCGGTGACCGTTACGGCCAACAGCCTGACAAATCCGTTGGATGGAAGGACCACGGCTTCAAGGGTGCTGGAGACCTCGGCTACATCGGCTCACAAGGTCACCCAGTCGTTGTCCGTGCTTCCCGACACCCAGTACACCTTCTCCGCTTACGTCAGGGCCAATGGGAGGACGAACGTCTACTTCCTTCTGGACGATGGCACAACCTCCTTCAGTGCCTTCTATGACCTGTCGGCAGGAACAGTTGGGACCGTGGCCAACGCCGCCACGACGTCCATTGCCCTTCAGCCTAACGGGTTTTACCTCTGCACGATGACGTTCACGAGCACGAACACGACCGTGCTCACC
>Ga0181357_1000823_pt1 | contig 12059 bp, 28 predicted proteins | sample Fa13VDMM110DN_FD_130094 | JGI IMG/M metagenome (GOLD analysis project Ga0181357, IMG submission 130094) | Freshwater viral communities from Lake Michigan, USA - Fa13.VD.MM110.D.N | ecosystem: Environmental > Aquatic > Freshwater > Lake | place: USA: Michigan | collected 2013-09-24 | reverse complement strand
CACGCGCAGATCGTGGCATTGGCCTTTGCGGGCATAATTGTGCTGGCCGCGCTGTGGATCATGCGCCAGCGCCTAATTAGCTGGGCCGATGGTGACCGCTGATGTTTGGGTGGATCAAGCGTACCGCGATGTGGTTTGCAGGGATCGCTGCTCTTTTGTTTGCGGCGTGGATGGCCGGTCGGCGCGACCAGCGCCAACAGTCTGCCATTGATACGGCTAAATCATACGCCAAAACCCGAAAGGAAATTGATGATGCTGAAAAAAATATTGGCGATGACCCTGCTGTCCTTCGTGACTGGCTGCGCGAGCGCGGTAAACAATAACGCGCTCTGCGACGGCACAGCCTCTGCGCGGACAAAACACGCCGCTGCGCTGGCCGAGGATGGCGGGGACGCTTCCGTCGTCACTGGCGCAACGCTCGTTATGATGATTGACGCGGCCTGCAAATGACACCGCGCCAGCGCGAGATATACGATCTGTTCCAGAAATTGGGGAACAAAAACGAGGTCGCGCGCGTGACGGGGATGGATGCGCGCGAGGTAAGACGCATAATCAAACGGGCGGAAACGCACATCGACCCCGCCATTGCAGATGCGATGGACGGGGCTGGGCTACAGGACGCAGATCTGCTGCATTCGGGGTGGCTAAAAACCGAAAAGGCGTCCCTGTATTTTAAGCTACCAAAGGACGATTTAGCGCAGGACATGGTTGAGCGCGTCCGCGAGGCGATGGACGGGGTAAAGGCCATCCCAGAAATCCAGAAGGATCAAGCCCACGACGAGGATTTGCTGACAGTGTACCCTATTTTTGACGTGCATTTGGGGATGCGGGCAAATAAGGGCGAGACGGGCGAGGCGTACAATACAGAGATCGCCGCACGGCGGTTGGTGCGCGGAATCACAAACTGCATTGCATCAGCGCCGTCATCAAAATTTGGTGTGATCCTCGTGGGCGGGGATTTTCTCCACCATAACGACAACACAAACACAACGCAGAGCGGCCACGTCTTAGACGTGGACACGCGAATTGACCAGACGATAGAGGCCGCCGTGGACGCGCTGACGGCGGCCATAGAGCTGGCCGCAACAAAGCACGCCACGGTTCTGGTATCAATAATCAAGGGCAACCACGACCGAGATGCGTACCTTGCGGTTCGGGTGGGGATGGCCCAACGGTACAGGGAAAACCCGCGCATAGAGGTGCAGAAAAACTCGGGCGATTTTTTTATCATGGAATTTGGCTTGTGTCTGCTGGCCGCGCACCACGGCGACAAGGCAAAAGCGGCGCGTCTCGTTATGCACTTGGCGAGCGAGTGGCCAGAGGTATGGGGTCGGACGCGGTTTCGTTTCTACTTTACGGGACACCTGCACCATGCCAAAATGCAGGACATCGGCGGTGTCCAGGTTGAGCAATTGCGGGCTGTGACACCGCGCGATGCGCACGCCGCCTCCAGTGCGTATGGGGCGCAGTCGCAGATGCAGGCCATTACGTTTCACAAACAGCGGGGCGAGATTAGCCGCATAAAAGTTTCGCTATGAGTACGATGACGTTAATTAAAATTTTGGAGTGATGACCATGAATAAGAAGCCTGGACTATATGCCAACATGAACGCACGCAAGGCAGCTGGTACGTCTCGTGACAAAGACGACAGCACGATCAACAAGAAAACTTACTCTCTGATGACCCGCAAGGCTGGGCCATTCAAGGAGAAGAAGAATGCCTAAGTCTGCAGCTTGGCAGCGCAAGGAAGGCAAATCAGAAAGCGGCGGCCTAAACGAAAAGGGGCGTCGCTCTTATGAGCGCGAGAACCCAGGCTCGGATCTAAAGGCTCCGGTCAAGTCTGGCGACAACCCGCGCCGCGCAAGTTTCCTGGCGCGTATGGGAAACATGGCTGGGCCGGAGCGGGACACGGACGGCGAGCCGACCAGGCTGCTCAAATCCCTGATGGCCTGGGGCGCCAGTAGCAAGGCAGACGCCAAGAAGAAGGCGGCTGCAATTAGCTCAAGGAATAAAGAATGACCGACCTAGAGGCACACCATAGCTGGCAGCTCTACCGCAAGAATAACCTTAAAGCCATCATCCATTTTCCACCTCCCAAGGCGCGCGCGGCACTGTGACGATCGCGACGCGCCGCTCCATTGTATGCGTGGACATCACCGGAACCTCGATCTGCTTGCGCGGCGCGGTGATCGCGTCTCTGATGGCATACATACTAGGCTTATCGCTGGCAGATCCGCCAGCGGGCATCTTCTGCTTGCTCACTCTCATTTTACGCTTTCGATGAATGCTTGAGCCGCCTCGGCATTGATTGCATTGCCGTAACCGCGCAGTCGTCCCACGCGGGAGGGAGCCCCATGAGCCAGCGGGAATGTGCCGGGTTCAACTGGCCTCCACTTTCCATCCCGGCAGAAGAGCCAATCAGCAGATCCCCAGAAGCCGTTAGTCGGGCTGGGCCTTTGTAATTGAACGTTGATGCTGCCCCTCGCAAGTTTGATTTGCTCCACTCCCTGTCCTCGCTGGCTTCCGTTGAGGGCGTCCAACTGTCCGCGACCTGCGGCGTCGGCCATCCCGCCATGATCGCCTGCATGGGAAGGTCGTTCGACAGCCCCTTGTAGGCCCGCCCCTGCGGCCCCTTCCAATCCCGCGCTTGGGGCGTTCCCCAGCACGCGACACCCACCAGCATTGACAACTCTATGCTCTTGCCAATCTCCTTCCGTCTCTGGATTGCTGGGTCGTCCCATGATCCCCTGTCCCGATTGTCCGATGCGCATGGCGTCGGCCAACCGTGTCCCAACCCACCAGAGGCGCTGTCGGATATGCGGCGCGCCGACGCCCGCAGCGCAGAGATCGACCGCCCCTGCGGCGTAATTCGCTGCTTCCAAGTCAGCGCATACAAGGTCGAGCCAGTTGAGGCCGTCTTTGCTTGCAACTTGCTCACCAAGGACAGTGTCAGGGCGGCACTGGCTGATGAGGTGGTGGAAGGCTGGCCAGAGGTGCCGCTCGTCAGCAAACCCAGTGCCTTTGCCTGCCGCGCTGAAAGGTTGGCAGGGACAAGATCCTGTCCAGACGGGTCTGTCATCAGCCCATCCTGCGCGGCGCAGGGCGTAAGACCAGACGCCAATCCCTGCGAAGAAATGGCACTGGGTAAATCCTTTGAGGTCGTTTGGGGTGACATCTTCTATGCTCCGTTCATCTACGACACCATCAGCGATGTGCCCTTGCTTGATCAGTTCGCGCAGCCACGCAGCGGCCTTTGGGTCAAATTCGTTGTAATATGCGGTCATTTCGGCCTCGCTTTCGGGAACGGCGACACGCTCGGCGCGCTCGTCCCTATGCAATGCACCCCTATAACGTCCAGCCCTTGCGCTTCAAACACAGTGCGCAGCGTGTTGATCTGCGCGCTGCATTCTGCGTAAGACGGGAACATCAGCGCGGCGCCCGGCGGCTCGCCTTCGAATGGCCCGCCCAGCGATAGGGCAAGTATAGTCCAAGTCGGGATACTCATTTTGTCTCTCCTTTGATTTTTGCCAGCTTGGCCTCTAGGTCATCAATTTTTTTGTCGTGCCGCGCCTGCGTTTCTGCCTCGCGGGCGTATGCCGCAAGGCCAGTTAGATACAGCCCCTCCAGCAGGTATGCTGTCTCTCCAAAAAAATTAACACCACCAAGCCCGTCATGATTTCCGTCCATACCGCGCAGTTTTTTAATTGCCTCCTCAATCGTCAGCGTTGTGCTGGTGTCTAAATCAGCAATTAGTTCTGGTATTTTTTGTTTATCGTCCATCATCGCTAGGTGCTTGCGGCGCTTTTCATTGTGGCTGTCTTGTGTCATTTTGTTTCCTTTCGTTTCACTCGGTAGACCTTGGAAAGCCAAAAGCTTCGGGCGTTTGCGTCAACCCACTCGCCGTCAACCTCATACACGATAATATTGTAGCCTGCGTCACGCATGGTGCGGAACTCTGCTTGCTCATTGGGGGTGCAGAGGCCAAACGGGGCAACATTGGTATATACATTTCGTCTCATTTCATTACCTCCTCCCAATCACACTTGCCCGTGTCTCGCAGGATTTCAACCGCCTTGGCTGCCTGCTGCGGCGTGGCTTTCCACGCTGGATTACCAATGCCTCTGGGGTAACACAGGTTATAGATTTCATGACTGGACATGTCTGGGGGGCAGATGGTTGCGACCGCGCGATCCAGTTCAAGGTCGCGCGTGTTCCTGTTGAGGTATTGCACCCACCCGCCGATGCAGTATGCGGATTTGTTCATGTCAAAGCCCGTCTTGCGGCGGGGGCTGTTGTTATCCAATCCACGCAGTAGGTCGGCCAGTTCTGTAAGATTTTTTAGTCTCATTCTGTTTTCTTCTCGATACAGCGCAGGGCGATGCCAGCGAGCAACTGAAACTCGATGGCGTTTTGTTCTGCTAACGTGCCGCGCGGTGCATCCATTACCATAATGTCGGCTTTGCGCTTGATGCGCAGCAGCGTTGCGCGCAGCGTAACGTCTTCTGCTGCATTCTGTATTGCGTTAGTCATGCGTGCCCTCCAAGAGAATCGCGTAGACCGAGTATGCCCTGACTTTGCCTTGCGACATCATGCGGTCTAGCGTGACTTGTACGGCGGTCAGGTCAGCGCCCAGCGCCTCTGAAAGCTCCTGAGCGGTCGCCTCTTCAACCCACAACTCGTTAGTCACGCGCTGCTCCAGTCCTGCAACAGGCTGGGCGGCATCGCGCATGATTTTGGTGGCTTGCCACGGGGTTCGGTCTGGCTGCTGACGGTTCGGAACGATCTCGGCGTCCACGGTCTCGCCCACTTGAAGGCCCGCAAAATTGCTGACCGATGCGCTCACAAACACAGACTCCATATTATCAGCCAACAGGGCGAATGCTGTTCCAGTTGGCAGGATATTGGTGATGATGATTTTACTGGGCATTGTTGGATTCCATTTCTTTCAGTTGATCTTCGGCGTCACGAATGTAAAACGAGAGGATGGCGATTTCCTCTCCTATGGCGGCAGACCCTACCCCGGTTCCGTAGAGCCGCTCAAGATCTGCGATCTGATTTTTCTTGCGGGCGATGTAGGCGCGGCATTCTTCGATGGTCATATTCACCCCCCCATTGCATAGCCAAACATAAGGCCAGCGTAGAGTAGGGCGAAGAGGCCTAGAACGCAGATCATGTCGCCGATGATGTCACGGATACGCATGTCAGTTGCCCTCGCCTTCAATTGCCAATACCTGCGAGACAAACGCCGCAACATTGCGCTGCGCTGCCTCTGCTACTATGCCTTGCACAAGCATCAGGATCTGTTCGATCTGGTCTTCATGCAGCACAGTCTGCACCACAACGTCCGTGCTGGACAGTTTGACAGTGCAAACCAGTGGGTTGTTACGCCCGACCACTTCCCAAGGCACTTTAGGGGCAATCTTTAATTCGGTAATTTTCATATTGTTGTCTCCTTGTTTCTAATATGTCGTTCGCGCAATAACTATACACCAGGTCGGCAGTCTGTCAACTGTCGCTCCAGATAAGCACTTTCCCGATCACTTTGGACCTGATGCCCTTCTTGCCCCACAAGTTCTGCAAGAAGAAATGTTCCAACTCCTCAAAGCTGTCGAACTCAGCCCGCTTGTATTCAACGCCCTGGGCAATGCCTGCTTCGTGCCAGATCTGTTCTTCGTATTTCATCACGCCGCCTCCGCCTTGGGATACCCCATCAAATAGCCACCTTGGTTATTGAAAAAGATGTAAGACACGTTGGGTCCGTTCATGTCCCGGTATTCGTAAATATCCTCCATGCTGTTAAACGATCCGCCGCGAAACCTATCTGCCGCTGCGAAAATCTTGGCATACATTTCGCTAGCAATCTGTTCGTCGAAGTAAACCCAAACCGAATTGCCGCCGTTGTAGTTATTGGAACGGACGCTACCCTTGACGCCATGCACTTTCAAAATTGCACGGATCTCTTTGGCAACGATCGCCGCTTCGCTCATCTGTTTCATCTTGTCTCTCCTTAATAATGGTGGCGGCTTGCCACGTTGTTTGGGTCCCATTCTGCGTCATAGTTGACAAAGGGTTCGTCATCGATCGCATCGACCGCATCGGCATAGTCATCAAAGCTCGGAGCGCTGAAAGCGTCGGCCCAGGCTGCCGCGCCCAACTCGTTGCACACACGATTGAAAGCTTCCTGCGCCTTGGCATCCTTGTCGTAGCCGTTGGCATAGTGGATCTTAGAAACCTCAATCAAGTTGAACTCCATGAACTGCATTCTCATCTCTCCTTAAGCTTGAACAATGATGTATTGGAACCCGACCTGGGCGCGATCCTCAGCAAAATACTTGGCGTCTTGGTAGTCGTCGAAGATCTCTTCGAACTGAAAGCCCGCCATGTTGTAGATAACCTTCCAGTATTTCATCTCATTCCCTCCTTATTGCGCCTACGCAATAGACATAGGACATGCCGCAACACCTGTCAACAGGGTAAAATTGCGAATGCGAATTTTTTTTAACTTGCCTTTGCCCGCCGGTTTCTGCATAGTCTTGCGAAATCGCAACGGGGTAGCTGCAATGGTCTACACAATCAAGGAAATCAGATTGATGCTCGCCGATCGGCCATTGCCCGAAATTGCCAGGCAATCTGGCATAGCGCACACAACGCTGTGGCGCTTGCTTTCTGGCCGGCAGGAAGCCAGGGAAACGACCCTGGTCAAGCTTACCGCATACGTAAACAAGGCCATGCAAAATGGTTGACAGCAGAAGCAAAGGCGCCAACTTTGAGCGTGAGGTTTCCCAGCTCCTGTATCAAGAGCTGGGCATCAAGTTCGCACGGGATCTGCGGCAGTATCAGCAAGCCGAATACGGTGATCTGATCACCGACGATCCGGCATGGCCGTACCTGCTGGAACTCAAGCGCTACAATGCCGGCCCGATCGGTGGGTCAATCACCTGGTGGCAGCAAGCCTGCGCTGCAGCCAACCGCGCGGCCCAGCTTCCCGTTTTGATTTACAAATACGATCGCCAGCCCATCCGCTGCGTGCTGATGCTGGAGAACGTGAAGGCTGACGTAAGTTTCGAAGATTTCTGTTACCTAGCAAGAGAAAGAATGGCACATGACGCACTCTGACGGCTTCACGAGGCACAATATCGACCACCTGTCTGCATCAAGTATAAACTTGTGGTCCAATGCGCCAGATGTTTGGGTGATGCAGTATCTGCACGGCAAGCGCACACCAATGGGACCAGCCGCATGGCGTGGCATCTGCACCGAAGACGCAGTGGCCGCCACTCTTTTGGGAAACCCCATCACTCAAGCAATCGATCAGGCTGTCGAAAAATTTGACAGCATGTTTCGAATCGGCGACGAGGCCACCACTCGTGAGCGCGATCGGATCAAACCCATGACAGAACTTGCCGTGGCTGAGCTGGAAAAGTACGGCAAGCCGTACTTCCCAGATGTTGAGGAAGGTGACCACCACCAGAACAAGGTTGAGATTACCGCCAAGGGCGATGGCTGGACCATCCCGGTGATTGGCTACCTGGATCTGGTCTACCCAGATCACGGCCTAGTGATCGATCTCAAAACCACTGGCCGCATCCCGTCGCAGATGTCGCCGGAACATCAGCTCCAACGCGCCATCTACGCCAAGGCCAACGGCAACATGGCTGTCAAGTTCCTGTACGTCAGCGAGAAGAAAACTTCGCTGTTAGAGGACGGCGACCCGACCGAGTTGCTGATTAAAGCAAAGGCCCAAATTTTCCGCATGGAGGCATTCTTAGCGCGCCTTGACAAAGACGAAGCCAAGGCCATCGTGCCGGTCAACCCGTCATCTTTTTACTGGTCCGGCAACGAAGACCTCCGCAAAGAATTCTACGGCATCTAATGCCGTGATCCGAGCCTGCCGGCAGCAGGCATTCCCTGGCGCACATGCGCCCGACAAGAAAGGCATTACTCATGTTTGCACTAGACACAGGCGGCAACGGCGCCAACGGTCCATTTTTGCAATGGTCCGCACGCGGAACTCAGGACGGAGCCATTGGCGCGAAGTCCTTTTACATTCGCGGCAGCGACGGCAAAGCCGCATATGACGCCACAAAAGGCATGGTCCTTGACATCGAAAAGATGAAGACGGGCTGGCAGAAATCTGATGGAATCTCCGGCGTGGCACCCGAGTGGAAGTGGAACCCAAGCCCAGCGCAGATGCTGCCAACCCCCGGCGAAGACTGGAAGAAGGGGTTCAGCATCAACGTGGCGATCGGCGGTGGTGAAACAGCAACCTGGGAGCAGGCAGGCACAGCCGCATGGCAAGCCCTGACAGATCTGGCGCCGAGCCTGCAGCAGCAGCCGGCGCTGGGCATGCTCCCCCTCGTGCGCCTGGCCAACACCAAGGCCATGCAGTTTAAACGCGGTTCTACCATCAGCCCCGTGCTTGAGGTTATCAAGTGGGTGCCGCGTCCCGATTGCATGAAAGAAGGCGCAGCAGGTGGCATTGCGATGGACCCGGCACCTACGCCAAAGCCGCCGGCACCACCAACTACTGCCCCCATGTCTGACGACATGGAATTCTAAAAGAAAAAGCCCCCAGCGCAGACACGCTGGGGGCAAGTTATTACGCCAGGGAGAGTTTCAAACAGGCCAGAGAGCCTACGGGGACAATACAATGCAAGACAAGTTACTGCAAGCACAGCCTGAACAAATCGAAAGTTTCATTCGCTACATCACTCAAGAATGGGATAAATTTGGTCTAGCTCAGATAGAGTTGCGCTGCATCTCAGCCACCAGACAGGTCAGCGCCGCCCGATTTAAGCACATCGACATCAAGGCTGCCGTGCAGCACGCGCAATCCATGAACGCTGCCAACCAGAACGTCTACATGTGCATCAACCCGATCAGCCCAATTGCGCAGATTGCAGCAGGCAAAGCCGCCAAAGACACAGACATTATGGCCGCCCTCTTTTGTTTTGCAGATGCCGACAGCGACAACTCCATGCGCAACGTCATGGCACTAGCCGGCCCGCAGTTTACAATGAGCGTCAAAACTGGCACGACACCATATGTGCGAGGCCACGCGTACTGGCGCCTTGAGGAACCGTGCTACAACCTCGACGCATGGCGCAACGTGCAGGCCAGCATTGCGGCCAGCCTCGGCACAGATCCAGCCGTGATCAACCCATCTCGCATCATGCGAGTCGCCGGTACAGTTTCCTGGCCCAATGACGACAAGAGGAAGAGAGGCTATCAACCCGAGCTGACAACCCTCCGCACAGAGTTCTCAACCGACAGAGACCCTGTTCCGTTTGAGCGTATGATGCGGGCATTCCCGCCCGCACAGCAACGCACCAGCACAGCATCAACAGACGCACCCGCTGGCATCCAGATTGACCTGGGCCAGCAAGCTATGGACCGCGCTTTGGCAGAGGCCGACATCCTGCAAGGCAACAACTGGCACGCCAACATCATCAGGCTGGTTGCCTCATACGTCTCACGCGGTTTGGCAGACAGCGAGATCCACGCCCTCACCGATCGCCTAACACTCGCAGGCTACACGACCGAAGATACTCGCGCAGAGGTCCAACAGGCGATCGACGGTGCCAGAGCCAAGGGTTGGACACCGCAGCCCGATCCCGTCCATCAAAAGATGGCCGAGCAAGTGCCAGCCCAAAGCTTTGACGCGCCCGCACCAGCGACACAGGCCGACCAGGCAACTTGGCCAACCCCAATCGAAGAGTTCAACCCGCTCACCCTGCCGCGCAGACAGTGGATCTATGGTCGAACATACATCAGAGGATACGTCAGCCTTACAGCATCAGCCGGCGGCATCGGAAAAACCAGTCTTACAATGGTCGAAGCCGTTGCCATAGCCACAGGCCGTAAGCTGCTTAATCAAGACGTTCACGAGCGCACAAAGGTTTGGATGGTCAACCTCGAAGACCCGCGCAGCGAAAGCCTCCTGCGCCTGGCAGCTGTCATGCAGCACTACAACATCGCGCACCAGGATCTTGCAGGCTGGCTTTTCCTCGACGGGGAAGATGACATCCGCATCACCCTGGCCGCCGAAACAAGAGACGGCGTGACAGAGAACGAGGCGCTGCTGAACTACATGATCAACAAAGTCAAGGCCTTGGGCATAGGGGTCATCCTGATAGACCCTTTGATCTCGGCTCACATGGTCAATGAGAACAGCAACATGGCCGTGCAAGTGGTGGTCGCCATGCTGCGCAGGCTGGCCAGAGAGACAGGCGCATCCGTCCACCCAGTCCACCACATCCGCAAAGGCAACGGAGATGATGCAACAGTGGACAGCGTGCGCGGCGCCAACGCCCTCATCGGCGCAGCCCGAGCAGCACGAGTACTCAACAAGGTCAGCGAAGAAGCCGCCGAAAAGCTCGGCCTCGAAGGCGATGCAGCCAAAGGCCTGTTTCGCATAGACGATGCCAAGGCCAACCTCGCAGCGCCCTCAGACAAGGCCACATACATGCAAACCATCGGCGTGCAGATCGCCAACGGCGAGTATATCGCAGTCGTTGTGCCGGTCACGCTGCCCGACGCATTCGAAGGCGTGACAGCAGAGGCCGCAATGAAGTGCCAGCGTGCCATTGGAAAGGCAGCCGAGACAGATGCGCTCAGAGAAAGCAGTCAAGCCAAGGCGTGGGTCGGGCATCTGGTTGGCGAAATGCTCGGCATCGACACCACAGAGAAGGCAGGCAAGGGCCGCGTGGCGCTGATCATCAAGCAGTGGATCAAGACGGACGTGCTGCGGGTCGATAAGATAACAGACCCCCGGCAAGGACGAGAAATCTCAGTAGTGGTCGTAGGCACATGGATCAATCGCGATGAGGTAGGTTTGTGAGACGGGAAAGCGTGACAAATATGCATCCTCACCTGTTGTTTTTAGGTGAGGAAAAGGTGAGGAAAGGTGAGGAAGAATACCACCTGAACCTTACCTCCTCACCCCCCCTATATAGGGGTGAGGAAGGTGAGGAGGTGAGGAAGGTGAGTGAGGTGGTGAGGTGAGGAAGTCCAGAGGAGAGACATCGTGACATACAGAAGGCCGCAGAAGCCAAGGCGTGAGAGAAAATCGGATCGGATCATTCATCCAGGCGCATCAGCAACCCAAATCAAATGTGACTACGCACTCGCACCGTTTGATAAGATCGCCCGTGACATGGATCACAAATGGGGCATCGATCGGCTCGTCGAGCTGGTGCCAACAGATGTCGCGGCAAAGTATGGGTCAGCAATGGCCAAGCTTAACGCAGCCATCGACGCACAAGATTCAGATGAGGTGAGCATCAGAGCATCGGTCTGCATTAGAGGGATGCAGGCTATGGATCAGATTGCCTCGCAGACTCACGGAGAGCCGCCCACAGCGCAGGTGTGGGTCGTTGAGGCAGATGGGGGTAGCTTCGGCTTGATGCGCGATTCTAGGGCTTGGCAGAGGGCGCAGGAGGCGTATCCAAAATTGGAGCTGATCACCGAGCGCGAGATGGTCTTGGCCCTCACAATGTACAGATGCAGCCTCTCCAAAGAAATGATAGATGCAGCCAAAGCTGCATTCCCAGGTGCAGAAGTTATAGAAATCAGAAATAAGGAGCTGGAAAATGAAGTACCTTTCTAAAGCGCAAGCCGCGCTAGAGCAGGCGTCAATCCTCATCAATGGCCCAAGGCAAGAATCCTATGGATCGCCGCACACTAACTTCGAGCGCTTCGCACAGCGCATCAGCCAAATCGTCAAAGCTCCAATCACCAAACAGCAGGCAGCGCAAATCATGGTCGAACTGAAGCTTGCACGCCTCGCAAAATCACACCACAAAGATAGCATCATCGATGCCATCGCGTACCTCGCACTCATGATGGAGCTGGAAGATGAACAAACTTGAAGCATGGCGAATAGCCAAAGACCTCACATACGCCGACATGGCTCAAAAACTAGGCCATCCAACCACCGGCCTGGTCACTAGATGGTGCCTACATCCAGAGCATCAGTCATACCTGAACCCAAACCCTGAGCATCAAGTACACATCCAAATGATGACATTGGGTGAAGTTACACCAAACACTTGGGTTG
>Ga0181357_1000822_pt1 | contig 12060 bp, 20 predicted proteins | sample Fa13VDMM110DN_FD_130094 | JGI IMG/M metagenome (GOLD analysis project Ga0181357, IMG submission 130094) | Freshwater viral communities from Lake Michigan, USA - Fa13.VD.MM110.D.N | ecosystem: Environmental > Aquatic > Freshwater > Lake | place: USA: Michigan | collected 2013-09-24 | reverse complement strand
TCACCCCACCGCCACGCCGGAGGAAGCCGTAGGTGTGTGCAAATCTACCTGTGTGGTCACGCATGGACATCAAGGCGTTGCGCGATCGCCTGGGCGCGTCCCAGGAAGACTTGGCCAACGGGCTGCACGTCGATGTGCGCACGATCAGGCGGTGGGAAAGTGGCAGCGTCAACCCCAGTCCGATGGCCGTTGCCCACTTGCAACAACTTCGCGCCCGTCAGCAGAAGGCAGATGAAGGGTTACGGCAGGATGGGCGGGGGTTGCCTGAGTTGAGCGAGTATGAACCTACTGGTAGTGCCCTGCCTCGTCGCCGTATGCCGGTGTTGTAAGCAGCGCGTGAGCACGACATTGCCGGGAAGCAGATGATCAGTACGATTGAGGATTGATCCACATGAACATCGCACAACTGGTCGAGATGGCCGAGCGAATCCACAACGACGAGGGGTATGACCTCGGCGCCGCCTCTACTCGGGATGAACGGAACGCCTTCTGGATGCGGGTGGTGGGGTGTGCCCAGTGGGGTCATCCTAGCTACAACCCACAGCCAGACCCGCAGTGGCATGTGAAAGACGGGGGTGGGGGCCGACCGATGTCGGACGATGTGGTGGTTTCCATGCCTAGCAGGCAGGCGTGGGACTGCATCCCTGGATCAGGGTCAGACACCTATCGGTTTGAGGCCGACGCCATCGGGGTGTTGCCGTCGAATCAGCATGTGTATGTGCCCGACAAGCCCGCGCAGGACACCCCGGTGTTTGGAGCGCTGCCGCCGTATCCGGGCGATGCCGCGTTTGACGCCATTGGCATCACCCTGTGGGCCGACTATGCCGAGGCGGGGCGGGTGCCGGACGCGCAAGTGGGCCGGTGGGTGGGGCGCACGGTCTATGACTATCTCGCAGGCATGACGTTGGACGCTAGCATTGCAAAACATCGTGCGGAATGGCGTACCGCGCTGGGGCTATGAAGGAGTAATGATGAAGCAAAAGTCGATCTTTAAAAGCAAGACGTTCTGGGTGCAGGTGCTGTCCATTGCCGCAGCGGTTAGCGGGATCGTGCCGCTGGCGCCAGAAACCACCGCGATTGTCGTTGGGCTGATCAATATCGCGCTGCGGGCGGTCACCAAAGACCCCGTCCACGTCGGGATCTAGCATAATTACCCCTCAGCGGAATACGTCTCATCCTGCCGCCGCAGTCCGTGTGGAAACCCGTCACCGACTGTGAACGACCGGTCGCGGAACACCACGCGATCGGTCGGTTGGAGGGTGTACCGCCCGTTCGCAAGCGCCACCAGCACTAGCTCTTTCGACTGGGCTGGCACGGCGCTGTAGGCATCCCCCATCGGCGCAAACGTGCAGACGTAGACCCCGTCCCGCCCCACATCGTTGGTCTTGGCGAGACACTCCAGCCCCCGCAAGGTGTCATAGCAGAGCGTCGAGAACTTCGTGCCGTAAGCGTCCCAGTGCTGGGCGTCTGACGGTCGCCACGGAATATGCAGCCCCCCAATGGTGTGCGCCAGCGCGTGAAGCGGCAGGTTGCGATACACCGCGCCGTTTTCGAGCAGCACGGTGCAGCCCCAGGCGCGACCGGGGTAACTCACCAGGCCGAACCAGATGGCGGGAATGCTGGGCATCTCCGGCGTCCGGTGGGTGAACGCGGTATCCACGAACACGTACTGGTGATGCGGCAACTGTCCGACTAGGTCATACATCGTGCTGTTCTCGTTTCTTGAGTCGATATCGCTGGGTGACCCCCCGCATCTTGCCCCCCGCGCACACATGCTCGGGTTCGACGCAGTGGTGTTTGATCGCTTGCTGCAACGCGCTGTGCGTCTCGATGCGCGACAGACCAGTCAGCAGTTGCAGGGCGCGACAGCTTTGCCAGTGCCCATCGGCCAGCCTCGCCACGACTTGTTCCCGATGGGTCAGCGCTTCGGGTGTGCCCAGGAATGATTTCACCGCTGGCTGACCTTCCATCGACGCACGTTGTTTTTGACCAAGCGCGGAGTCTGATTGGCCAGCCGCGCCCAAAACGCCCGACGTGCCATGGCGCGGGTATCCGACACGATGATTGCCAGCCCTGGCGCTTGCTGGCTGCGCGTCCAGGCGTCATGCTCGGGGCAGCGCGTCTGCAACCAGTGCTTGGACAGCGTCTGCACGTCGGAACCACTGATAAGCCATTGCACAAGGCGGGAAAACGTCATGGTTGGCCCTTGGATGTGTGTGCGGATATGCCACGCACGAAGACTGGGGTGGTGTCGCCCATCCATGCCCCCAGGATGTTAAATTCGTACCACTCATGGGCGTCATCGACACTCATGCCCTGATCCACCAACACTTGGATAACCTTGTCATAATCGTAGCAGGCCGCAGGCACAGCCCCGAAGCGTTCCAATACGCCGATAATCGCCACGTCGAACTCTGGCCCGTCCAGAAACAGCAAGTCGTCTTTCGTGCTTAACTCCACACACTCCTCGCGTGTCATTAACTCACGCGCTTTCTACGCAAGCCAGGCGCGTGAGGCGGTGGAGGCGTCGAGGCTTTGATAATCCGATCCAGCCGCTTGCGTTCAGCGTCATGCTCAGCCGCCACCCACGCCCGCCAAATGCGCACACTGATTGTCACTATGCGCCAGCCAAACAACAGGCCGATTGCTACGCCAAGTACCATGCTAAGTGTCATGCCTCTACCCCGCCCTTTCGCTTAGCTCGGTTTACGCGAGCGCGTATCCAGATTATCGAACAAGCGCTGAAGTTCGGCCACTTCTCGTCCCGCTACGTCGGGCTTGGCTTGCATTGCTGCCTGGTTTTTAGCCATCCGATACAGCTCGGTCATGTGCATCTGCATCATGTGCAATTGCTCTTGCACAAGAATGTAGTAATCATCCACCACGCTTTCGCCTTCATCCGATGGCCGCAGCCGCTCCTTCAGCGCGGCGTCGCGCAAGATGGCGCACGCCTGCTCCTCGATTGAGGCCAGGCTGACTGTCAGAGCGCCCAGCGGGGACAGCCCTTCGGCCACAGCGATGGCGATTACCCGCATCAGGCTGTCCCGTAGCCGACTCATATCTTTGTGTAGTGTGCTCATCGCGTGCTCCTTATTCCGTGCCGCCCTTGACCGTGACCTTGACGTAGGGCTTGTTCGTCTGCTCGACCCGGCACTTGGCCAGGATGGTGGGCTTGACCCCGTGCTTGAGCAGCAGCTCTTCGCTCAGCACCTGGCGCGTGACCGTGACCGTGGACGTTTTCCACCGCTCAGTGTCAATCTCCCCACCGGCATCAGTCGTGAGCTGGAGCAGCTCGGCATCAATCGCCCGCTTGCGTTCGTCCAGTGCCTTGGCCTCGGCGCTGATGTCCGTGCGCTGGCCAATCAGCGTGTCCAGTCGTGCTTGCAATATTCTTGTCAACTTTGTCATATGCCTACCCTCAATCCCTAAGATAGTGTAATGTGTGTTGCCCCGGCCTGTCAACTACCCCTTGAGCGCTCCCCAATCCTGCCCAATTTTGCCCTCGGCGAGCACGGGGATGCACAACACTTGTGGGACAAGGGCGAGCAATTGCGCCTTGACCGATTCCGCCTGCCCCTCGTCCACCTCTAGGATCAAGTCGTCGTGGGCGCGGCACCAGGGTTCGCAGTAGAACTGACCACGGGCAGGCAACACGACCTCGTGCCATACCTTAGCCATCCACTGCTTGCTAATCCGGTCTGCGCCTGCCTGAATCGGAATCGCATGCGCCTGGCGCTCGGCTTCGCGCACGCGGCGAGGGTCGGTGCAATCAATCGCATCGAGCCGCACGCGAGCGCCCCACATATCGCGCACCGCCCCTGTCCGTTTCGCCTCGCGCTTCTTACGCGCCACGTAGTCGGCCACACCCCTGTGTCCCGCAAACCAATCGGCGCGAAACTCGACGGTGGATAGCTTGCCTTCCGCTCGCTCGGCTGCGGTGCATGGGTCGATCTGCCAGTGCAACAGCCCGTGCGAATGCAACTGGTCGAGCAGGCCGAACTCGGTCATGCCCATGAGCACGCCGAAGTTGATGGTCTTGGCTGGCAGGCGATGCAGCGATTCGTCTTGGTCAGCCTTGAGTGCTGGCGCGTTGAGCATGCGATGGGCGGTGTCGGCATGCACATCACCACCCGTCCGGTACACGTTGAGCAACACCTCATCCTGGCTGTTGTCGGCCATCGTGCGCATCTCGATCTGGCTCAAGTCTACGCTCACGAGTACACGGCCCGGCGCAGCCGTAAAGCACGAGCGAATCTTCTTGCCCCACTTGGGCGAGTGCTTGGGGATGAGCAGCAGGATGGTTTCAGCCAGCCGCCCCGACGCAGTGCGGGTATAGGCAAAGTCGGGATGATACCGGCTGTCCTTGCTCACCAGCCTGGGCAGCTTGTCGCAGTAGGTGGACTTCATCTTCCACGCCTCGCGCCCAGCCAGGATCAGTTCGATGACCCCATGCTCCTTCTTCCGTGCCAGCAGGTACTTGTCCTGGGTCGTGTAATAGGTGCCGCTCTTGGTCAGGCGCGTCGGGGTGATGCCCAGCTTGCCAAACAACATCTCGCTGACATCTTCGCTGGCCTTCGGGTTGAGCCGCTCGCCCAGCATGTCGTAAATCGCCTGTTCCGTGTTGGCGTAGTCAGCGCCCAGCTCTGTGCTCAGCTCGCGCAACCGGGCGACATCCACTTGCACACCGACGGTTTCCATGCGGGCGACCATCGGCAACACGGCGCGGTCGATGTCATACGCCCGCTCGACGCGCTCGGCTGTAAGCCTGGGCAGCAGCGCCGCGCACAACGCCTCGTGGGCAATGGCATCAGCCTTGGCATAGTGCTCACCCACTGCTGGCTCCAAGTCAGCCCAGGTAGTCGGCTTGGGCAATGGCACCGCCGGAGCGAACACCGACCGCGCCCAGCGGTCGCGCAACGCATCGTCTGTCGGGTTGGCCAGCAGCCGTTGCACGGCGCCGACGGCTTTGGGCAGTGCCCGCTTTGCTTCGGCCTTGCGCTTCCCTTTGAGCCTGTCCACTCGGCGTTGGGCGCTGCTCCATCGCTGGACATACGAGCGCAGCGCATGCGCCACCCGCTGATCGTCGAGTGGGGCGATGAGCGAAGTGTAGTCGTCCAGGCGTAGCCCGAGGCGATAGGCGAGGGGCTTGAGTCCTTGCATGTGCTCGTTGAGCAGGTAGGCCATGAGCATGGTGTCGTGAAACTCGGCGACGGCGATGCCCATCGCTTCTAACACCCTGATGTCGTGCGTAGCGTTGTGAAAGCTCGGCACCAAGTTTTGGGGCAGGGACAGGGCATCTGCCATGTGCGCGTGAATCACCGTGGCGATACCGCCTGAGCTGAGCGAGATGCACTCGGGCGCCTCGACATAGCCTTCAGTGTCGCAGCCCATGAACGGGCGAGGCGGTGGCACGCCTGAGCCGGACACTGGCGGTTGCGCCTCATGCACCGCTAGCGCCTCGCCTTCGATCACCGCATGCGCTGCTTGTGCGACTGCGGCGCAGTCATCGACCAGGGCCGACATGTACTGGCCTGGTTGCTTGAGCGCGGCATCGGGGTGGACGATGGGGAGCACTGCGCACTTGGCACGGGTTGACCAGTGCACTAGCCCGTGTGCGGCGTCGAGCGAGAGGCGCTCGCCCAGGAGCCAGCGGGTGACGCGAGTGCCCACGGCCACGATGAGTTGGGGCTGGGCCAGTGCCAGTTCCTTGCGCATCGCCGCACCAGCGAGCAACAGCTCAGTGGACGTAACATCTTCGCCCGTGAACGTCTTGATCAGCTTGGTGTAGTACCACTGATCCTGCGCAGGCGCACCGGCGAGGCTCAGGCGCGTCCACAGCTCGATGCCCGCCGGGCCGACGCCTAGCTGCCCGGCGCGTGCTTCCTCCCAGCCGGGTCGTTCGCTCAGCATGAGCAATGGCGAGGGGCATGGGCCTTGGGCGCGGGCGATGCGCGGCATCAGCGCACCGCCTTGAACTCAACCACCACACTCGGCCACTTCGCGCCAGTAAAGTGCGGGGCAAAGTTGATGCGCTTGGGCCAGAAGTCGATGTGATAGACACTGGGGTGCCACATGCCCGTGTGCCGATTCCAGATGTGATCGTGCCACCAGTGGGTGCTGGTGCTCGACGGCACTAGGCACACCACCGTCAGCGGCTTCTGCTCCCGCTTCGCCCGGCGCAGCTCGCGCCCCACCTTGTCCAGCCAGCGAGGGATTTCGCTGTAGGGCATGTTCAGCCACACGCAGCTCCCGTGCTGGTACCAGTGCAGCGCCGGGGCGAGTGCATCGCGCCGTGCCAGGTCGAAGTGATCCGGCCCGAAGTAATCGGGCGCCACCCGGTTGCTCTCCAGCGCCGCTGCATCGAGGTCGAACACCCAGCCGTAGCGGGCGCACAACTCCTCGATCACCCCCACTGGCGTGTGGCGAATGTCAGAGGCTTTGGCCACGACTGTCCACCATCCCCAGCAGATCGCGCAGGTTGAGGGCGATGGGCACGTGCTTGCTCACCGCGTACCGATACTCGTGCCGCGCTCCCTTGCTGTTCGGCCAGTTGGGCAGCATCAGCAGGTGCGTGCAGCGGTCGATGATCGCTTCGTCATACGCCAGCCACTGGGCCGGGGTCAGCGCCGTCCACGCGCTCGGGGCCAGCCCACTCAGGTGCGGGCAGATGTTCGGCACACCAGCCTGTAGCAGTTGGTGATGCACAGCGATCGCCGCCGCCAAGTTCTCCTCCACCGTCGGCCCGCCCTGGTACTGGGTCATCGGCCCACTCAGGTAGACCATTACATCGCGTCTCATCCCTACCCCCTCGCTTATCCCTTGCGCAGTGCCTGGACGATGCGCCTCGCCCCGACCTCGCCTATGCCCTCGACCTTGGCCCAGGTGCGCCACCCGGCGCCAACCATGTCTCGCGGTGTGGCAAAGTGCTTGGCCACCGCCTCAGACTTTGCCCACCCGATCCCCGGCAGTTGCGAGGCCAGTAACCTCACCATGCTCGGTGCCTTGACCATCGCTGGGTCGTAGGGCACCCGCACCGTGTCCAAGGCATAGGCACTCTGGTGCCTTGCCCACGGCTTCTGCCACCAGCGATAGCTCGTGTGCAGCCACCACAGCGTGTCGGTAAAGCTGGCCGTGCGCACGACCCTCACCCCGGCTTTCTGTTGCAGTGTGAGCAAGAACCCGGTCAGTGCTTCGTAGCTGTGCGTGATCCGTGGGCCGAACGGGCGGTGGGGCATCTCCAGCTCCCCGTCCCTGCCCGCTTGCCACACCCCTTCGACCAGCAACCAGGCGACATCGTAGCGCTGCACGAGCTTGGGGAGCTGGCCCCCGACGAACCGGCTATCACCGAAGCACGTCAGCAACTCGCTCAGCTTCTTGCGCTCGACCCCGACTTGGGCCACTCCCTCGGGGCCGTTGCCAGCCCACGTCACATCAGCACTGTCCAGGGTCACTAGCTCCACGCGCACGCCCATGCGCTTGAGCGGCGCAGCTAATTCCTCGCTGCCGATCCGCCGATCGACTTGCAGTACGCCCGGCTCATTCACTAATGCTGGCATCGGGAAACACCATGCGGAACAGGCGGTCGAAGCTCACCTTGGCCTCGCCCTTGGCCGTGCGCCCCCAGGCTTCCCTACCAATCAGTGCTGGGCGTCCAGTGCAGCGCACAACCCGCATGCCGTACTGATCCTCGATCTCGCCCTCGCGTGCGCGGTCATGGAACAAGAACACCTCAGCGTTGATGCTGAACTCGGTCTTGCTAAACCCCTGCCGATCCCACTCGTTGGGCACAATCACCCGCTCCTCGCTCGGGCCTTTGCTCGTGCGCACCGTGCGCGATTCGTAGCGTGGGCCTAACCTGTGCAAGAGAATAACGTGTGCGCCTGTCTGCTTTAGCCCTGACAGCAGCGACTGCCACCGGGCATTGGACTTCGTGCGCAGCTCAGGCAGAATCTGCACGCTCTTGCCATGATCCGCCAGCAACAGCAGTGTCCAAAACTCCGTCGCCGTATCCAGCACAATCGTGCCTGGCGCCTCCACCTTGCCCTTGACAATCGGACTCAGCACACTCGTAAACTCGTTCCACGCCTCGGTTGCTTCCGCCTCGACCTCATCCCTGCCACCAAACGCGATGCCGGGCAGATTAATCTGGTGATAGCGAATCTCCTTGTCCGGCTGCTCGTCCTGCATCCGGCTCACCGTCTCGGCACTGTTCGGGTCAGTGGCCAGGAACAGGATCGGCCCCTCGGCCCCACACGCGAACCTGGTCTTGCCCGCTCCCCCTAGCCCGCACACGCTGGCCATGAGCTTGGGCACGAACACGACCTGCCCACCCTTGTTGACTTCCCCTCGCTGTGATCTCGCCATCGCCTATCCCCTACCCTTTCGTTTGTCGTGCTCGTTTTCCACCCGTGTGCCGAATCGCAAGTGCTTGGGATTGACGCAATCCACCTTGCCCCCGCCATTGCCACACCGATGGCACACTTCCAATGTCCACCACACCGGGTCAGCAAACCGCAGCTTCAGGCGCAGCATCAGCCCGACCCGCGCTGCGCTGACAATCCGCCCCTGCCTGCCTCCCACACGGATGACGCCTCGCTTGCCGTTCCGCTTCAGACTCTTCGCCCCCACCCAGCCCCAGCACCCGTGCGCTCGCATGCGATCCCTGGCACTGACCTTGGCCAGCCAGCGGAGGCGGAGGCGCTCGCGCTCGTCGGTGTTTAATTCCTGTAGCACTCGTGTTGCTGGCGTCACAGCTATACCTTATGCCTTTCGCTTATTACGGCCCGCTGCACCGTAGCGGTAGTCGAGTTGATCGGCCACGCCCAAGGCATCAGCCAGGATGGTGGCCACCACCCAAGACGAAGACACGTTGAATTGCTGTGCGCGTGCGATAGCTGCGGCTCGTGTCGCAGGCAGTACACAACTGAACAGGGGATCACGCCCGCCCTTGAGCGGGGGTTGACGGTAGCGTGCGTGTTTACGCATGCCGCCTCGCCGCCTGCATCTTGCGCACGGCCTTACGCATCTTCACCCGATTCTCAGGCCGTTGCATCCAATGCGTATAGGACTTGCGCGTTGTCTTTAGCAGCGCAATCTTGGTCGTATCTTCCTGCTGCACGGCGTTGCGCAACAGCAGGCTCACTTCGCTCTCGTACCGCGCCCGTGCTCGGTCGAGACTGGTCATCAATGTGTCGTATCGCATACTCACATCAAGTCAGATCGGTTATAACCAGCCACGGTCTTGTGCATGGGTCGTGATCATCGACCAGTTCTCCACAATGTCCCGTGGTGTCGGGCGCAAGATATACGTCTTTGGTGGCATCGGGCGCGGCGGTCGCCAGTCACCATTCATGTGGAGGATATGCAAGCGCACACGCTTGGCCTTGAACACATGGGCATAGGCCAGCATCTGCCACACGTAAAGCTGCCACTTGGTGCCGCCCTGAAAGTCCTTTGCCGACTTCCATGTCGCCTTCATCTCATCCAGTGTGCCCGTGCTCGCATTCCACCCATCGGGCGAGCACCACACCCCTTCGCTACTCTGCCTGGGCTTGGGCTTCTCCCACCCCAGTCGCCCGGCCAGCGTGGCCGCGAGCATATCCTCCACCGTGTGCCCGACCTCAAACGTCGCTCGGGTGCGCTCGTCAAACTCCAGCGGCACGTTCGCTTCGCGGTTGAGGTACCAAAACTCCTTTGGGTAAACGGTGGCTGCGATGTCGTTGGTGATGGCTGACAGGTGAAGCCCACCGGCCCGCGCACTGGTCGCGGCCTGTTGCGTGGCGCAGATCGCCCGCCACATCGCCGTGTCTTCGCTCAGCTCGACAATCTTCACCTGGGCCTCCTAGAACTCGTCGAGGCCAGGGTCCATCGCCTCGTCGCGCCGATCGGCATCGTCCAGCGCATCGAGCTGGGCCAGTTCCTCGTCCGGTGCCAGCCCGCTGTCACAGTCCATCGCCACCTGCTCGACCGGCACATCACCAATCGCCTCGGCCACATCGAGCGCCGTGCTGACCACAAGTGATCCCACCGCTTGCGCCTGAATGGACAACGGTCGGCGCATGCGCGGCGCCAGTGCCGCTCGCTTCGCCTTCACCGCCGCCCGTTTCGTGCTCTGCTTCGCCCGCTTGACCACGCCCCTACCCTCCCCGCTGATGTATGGCCGGGGATGGCAGGCACACCCGCCATCCCCAACGCCTGACCGTCGCCTAGTCGGCAGCGACCATGCCCTTCTTGCTGTTGTAGGCAATGCCCTCGGCTTCCGCGAGGAACGCCGGTTCGCATGCCCTTGCGGCAATCGCCTTGCGCTGCGGGTTGCCCTTGAGCTGGGCCAACACCGCCGCCTCCAGGTCGTCCACGCTGAGTGGGCCACCCTCATCCTCCAACGCCTCGATCAACGCCTCACGCGCCAGCGTGTCGATCTCGTTGTCGTCACCCTCGGCTTCGGCTTCCGCTGCCTTGCCCTTGGCCTTGACCGATGCCGCCTCAGCCTTGCCCGCCTTGCCCTTGGCCGGTGCCGCACCCTCCGCCCACGGTGCGCTCACTACCTCGGTGACGACCAGCTTGGTCTTCGGCCCACGGCTCGGGTCAACCGGCTTCTGCTTGCCGTCGGTAAAGGTGCGCTCCTGCACCGGCTTGCGTGCCAGCATCGCCACCAGCCCGTTCAGCTCGGTGATATCCCCGTCTGCCATCTCGGGGAACGAGATACCGGCAGCGTCCAGCGCGTCTTCCAACGGCGTGAACAGATAGAGGATCGCGTCACACGAATTGGGCAACCCCGTCTGCCCGTTCTTCGGGATCAGCTTGGTGCCATCCCGGCTGATGTCCCAGCCCCGGCCCAAGCCATACGGCTCCTCGTGCTTCTCCTCGTTCTCGTCGGTGAAGGTGACGATCAGCGCCGGGTGCTTGCCGTTCGCCTTGTAGTCGAAGATGCCGTATTCGAACGCCAGCTCACACTTGCCGCCAGCAAACAATCCGGTTTGCACCGCGTCCTTGCTCCGAACGCTGACGCCTGCCACTGCTCCTGCTCCTGCTTTTGCCATACTACTTACCGCTCCATGCCCACACGAGGATCGATGAGTCGTGACGGCGGGGTGGGCAGCCGATTCGTCACAACCACTGCGTCGAGCACATGGCTCGGCGCATACTTAGACGCCACGCCGCCGGGTTTCATAAACCAGCGAGCATGTTCGTCCACAATGAAAGTCTCGCAAGCGTCGTCAGCGGCACGCATACCGCGCCCAATCGCTTGCACCAATGTCTGCATCGTCGCCCGCTCGCGGTACTCGCTCACCTGTTGCACTCGCGCCTTGGCAATCGCTGACCGCGTGTTCGGGAACGGCACCTTGGCAATCACCTGATACTCGCAATCGGTATAGGGAAAGTCGAAGCCAGTGGCGACATTAGGCGCGACGAAGATTGCACCACTTGCCTGATTCATCGCCCGGAACTTGGCCAGTGCCGCTGGCAACTCGCGTGAGTTCTGGCAGATGATCATGCGATGCCGATGCTCACTCGCGCCAGCGATGTGCGCCATGCGGTCGTAACTCACCGTATGCACCACGCCTTTGCGATCGGCGCGGGCGGCGAATATCTGATCCATTCGCGTCAGCCACCAGGCCAGTGTCTCGGGCGTGGCACGATAATCTATCCGTCCCCCATCGACCAGATACACTGGGCGCCGCTCAATCGGGAAGCGCATGGGCAGGGTGATGTACTCGACATCAGCGCCTAGCCCGAGTGCTTCGACTGTGGCTGGAGTGATCGTCGCGCTCATCAGCACGACCTGGCCGACATTCTTGTGCAGGGTGGGTGCCAGTGGGCGCACATCAATCGGTTCGAACACATAGCCTTGGTCGGTGCGCTCCACCGCCCAGGCATCGTCCAATCGCCTCATCGCAGTCAACCGCTCCTCACGCGATTTGACATGGAGCTTTTCCTCCAGCTCACCCCTGGCATCCTGCACCTTGCGCACTTGCCCCAGCTCGGCCTCGGCCCATTGCCGCCACTTGGCGATGGTGCGTGGGGCATTCCCCCTCACCTCACCTGCGGGGATGCGTATCT
>Ga0181357_1000821_pt1 | contig 12066 bp, 12 predicted proteins | sample Fa13VDMM110DN_FD_130094 | JGI IMG/M metagenome (GOLD analysis project Ga0181357, IMG submission 130094) | Freshwater viral communities from Lake Michigan, USA - Fa13.VD.MM110.D.N | ecosystem: Environmental > Aquatic > Freshwater > Lake | place: USA: Michigan | collected 2013-09-24 | reverse complement strand
CATATTTTTATATATATTTACATACAGATGGGGATAAATATTAATCTTTATCATCATCTGTATGTAAATATATATAAAAATATGAAAATATCAGTATTATCCAGTATAATCCTGATATATTAATGAAATCGGGTTTATCCCCGCATACAAATACCGATATAATAATATCCGTGTTTATTATAGTAATGGATTTTTATCAAGGCACGCCTAATTTACCAATGACGGGTGGAGATATATTTACGGATATAACAGAGGACATACAAGAACTCAATGATACGGTTGTATTTAAGGCAGGAGCGCAGACCATCACAGGAGTTAAAACATTTTCCGCTATGCCAGTGTGTGCTGCTGTCCCGACAACCGCAAGTGAATTGACGAACAAGACTTATGTAGATACAAAGGTCTCTTTGACAGGAAACGAAACAATAGCGGGCATAAAAACATTTAGCGCTATGCCAGTGTGTGCTGCTGTCCCGACTACCGCAAGTGAATTGACAAACAAGACTTATGTAGATACAAAGGTTTCTTTAACAGGAGCGGAAACCATCGCAGGCGTAAAAACATTCTCTTCTGTTCCTGTGTGCGCTACTGCTCCTACTACCGCAAATCAATTGACAAACAAGACATATGTAGATACAAAGATCTCTTTGACAGGCAATGAAACTGTGGCGGGCATTAAAACATTTAGCGCTATGCCAGTGTGTGCTGCTGTCCCGACAACCGCAAGTGAATTGACAAACAAGACATATGTTGATAGTCATCTGTCTGGTATGTATGTTGATTTAACCACAAACCAAACCATAGCGGGAAACAAAACATTTACAGGAACAACCGCATTATCAACAACAACAATCTCAACATCAGGACAGAATGTAATAGCAAGTTCTTTTACGGGGGGCACTTTTGTTGCTAATTCAATGAACGCAACTGGCGCAAGTGCCTATAATAGACTATTTAATTCAGGAGCATCAGGACAGAATTTATTATTAACATCAGGGACAAATGGAGTTAATAGATTAGCAAGTGATGGTGCGAGAGCAGATGCTAATTTAATTGATGCGTATGCGACAACGGGAGTTAATGGCAATACTATAAAAGCACAATCAAGCGCAGGTGTCAATTTGATTACATCTGCTGGAACAGCAGCGGGTTCTAATGTAATAAGCGCAACAGTAGCGGGAGGAGGTAATACTATAAGCACAACCACAGGACAGAATTTATTAACTACGACTTCGGGAACTAATCGTCTATCCGCAGGAACAGGAACTAATACACTAACAACCGCTAACACAAGTGCGGGTGCTAATACAATAAGCGCAACAGCAACAGGAGGAGGAAATACTATAAGCACAACCACAGGACAGAATTTATTAACTACGACTTCGGGAAGTAATCGTCTAACCGCAGGAACAGGAACTAATACACTAACAACAACGAACACAAGCGCGGGTGCTAATACAATAAGCGCAACTGTCGCAGGAGGAGGAAATACTATAAGCACAACCACAGGACAGAATTTAATTACTAACACTGGGGTGGGTTCAAATCTTATATCAAGCACAGGTGGGACAAATACGATGACATCAACGAAAACTTCAAGTGATGCTAATGTGTTAAGCGCAACAGGTGGTGGGAACAATAACATAACTGTATCAGGAGGCGGGCAAAATCATTTCACCGCAAGTGGGACAGGTTCTTATAATCAAATAACCGCAAGTGCTACAAGTGGATATAATCAATTAACCGCAAGTGGCGCAAGTGGATTTAATCAATTAACCGCAAGTGGCGCAAGTGGATATAATTTAATGACTACGACTTCGGGAACAAACACTATTTCAGCAACTACAACAGGAGCATCATCTCTTACTACTAATTCGGGGAAAGTTTCTCTAACTTCTACATCTGGATTAGTAGAAATAAGCACTAACAATGCTAATTCTAATGGGATATTAATTAAAAATACGAATACAGGCGCGGGTGGAATTCGTATTCAAAATGATAGCGCTACTGGTGACATAACGATTACTAGTAATACATCAACAACCAATATTGGTAATTTTATTGTAAAACCAATTAGCACCACGCGATTTAGCGTCACTAACGGCATAACAACATTAGATAATACTACTTTTAATAGCGAACATACAACGCACAATTTCACTGTTGGTTCAACCAATAAATTGTCAATTTCTGGGACAACCACGCAGATAGACAATACCATCAATGTTGCTGTTGCGAGTGGGACAGGTTCTTATAATGAACTACTCGCATCAGCAGCAAGTGGATACAATCAATTAACCGCGTCAGGAACAAGCGGTGTAAATCAATTAACCGCATCAGGCACAAGTGGATATAATCAATTAAACGCGTCAGGATCAAGCGGCGCAAACTATATGACAACTACTGGGGCGGGTGGATATAATATCATACAATCAACAGTAGCGGGAGGACAGATCATATGTAGAATTAACTCGGCGAATAAATTAGTAATTAGTGATGCCTATACAAATGTAATTAATACAGGAGGGTGTTATGTAGGGACAGCAACAGTGGGAGCATATTTAGCACCAGGTAATACTGCTTGGGGCACTTATAGTGACGAACGAATTAAACGAGATATTGAACCAATCAATTCAGCATTAGATGACATAATTAATCTAAAAGCAGTATCATATAATTACAAATTTGATGAAACTACACGAGCAAAACGAGTTGGGTTTATAGCACAAGATTTACAAAAAATATTCCCTGATATTGTTTGCGAAACCCGTATGAATACACCCGACCCCGAAGTTCCAAATGTTCTTGGAATAGCAACAACAGAACTCATACCCTATATGATAAAGGCAATCCAAGAGTTAAGTCAAAAGGTTAAAGATCTGGAAAAAATGATTGCTGATAGTGTTCCGTTGTCTTCGGGGGAAATCGGCGGAAACAGAAATGTTCTATAAGGAATATGCTGAAACCGCACTTTTCCCCCAAACGACGGAAGCAATCCATAAGCATATATTAAAACGATATATAGAGAAATCCGTATTATCCCTAATGAGCGACACGATCAACAAGCAGCATATCGTAATCCTGTTTATGGTCGTGTCTTATACACAGAACCTCCACAAGGACTTTGCCGAAGAGATAGAGAAATGGCAATTCACTGATGCCGAGAAGAAGAAGATGAAGATGTATCTACGCTTGGTCGGGACAGAAGGCAGGATTGATTGGGATACGCAAGACCGTATGCTGATCGCCCAAGTCGTATCGTATATTATCCACAAGGCAGTCGCCAATAAGGAAACGATTTGTCATACATTCAAATTAATTGATGATAACCTGATGAGCGAATGGAAGTCAGGTATTATGAATAAGCAAAAATATATGAATTGTCGTAGTAACAATTTCGTATGTAAAAAGATAATTGAGAAGTTGGAGGGGTTGCCTGACATCGGTCATTACCGTCTTGGGTTCTACGATTGGGAGAATGGCAGCGATAAGATTGAAGTCATTTATGGTTAGGAAAATAATAACACTATATAATATAGATGAACGAACCTACAATGAAAGTTTTAGCGAGAGCGGCAGAGGCATCATATACGAAAGATAAAACGCCATCGCCAGATTACGAGCGACACCAAGATTTATCTACTGATGACATTAGCGTATATAGACACAAGGTAAATCCGCATCACATAATAGCACACAGGGGGACAGACTTACATAGCGATACTGTTAGTAAGCAATTAGAAGCGGATTTTAATATAGCAATTGGTAATAAAAATGCCGATAAATTACATCGGGAACGCACCAAGAAGACAGAGGAAATAGTGAAAAAAATAAAAGAGAGCAATCCAGACCATACTATACATTTAGCAGCACATTCATTAGGAGGAAGCACAGCACAACACGCTATAAGCAAATCCAAGATCGTTCGTGATAATGTGAAATCACTTGACACATTCAACTCTGGCAGTTCCTTATTTGGAGATAAAGGGTTAGACCCTAACAGCAAAGCGTATAAGGATATTGCGAGTAAATCACGACACCATTATATAAAAGGCGACACCATTAGTGAAAATGTCAGTAAAAATATGATTGGTAAGATAGTCAAATATGACAACAAAAGGAAACCTAGTATCGCACGGCACATTTTTGAAATGGCAAAACCACTATTAGAGAAAACTGCCATTGGCAAAGGCATCTCATATGTGGGGGATAAGGTTTTAACCACCTTATCAAGTCATTCATTACGCAACTTTACAAAATAAAGAGAATTTATTTTCTAACCATTTTACAATATGATTAGAAAACAAGTTGGCGGAACAGAGATTATTCTTATTCCACCGAAATTTGAAGATAGCGAATTACCCAACTATATTGGGACATTCCTCCAACCGAGTATGATTGATATTATCATAGACCACGATGCCGATGTATATTCCACCGATGGAACACTCCTCGCAAAGTTTAGGAAGAGCAGTATCAATCCCGACTACCAAGACCTATTTTACAATGCTATTATCAAACACGCCAACAAACCCTGCGGTTGTCGTGGCACTGCCACCGCATCTGCCAAGTCAGTAATCAATGGTATCAGGGTCAGCGATGCCGAACGCCTGCGAAACAATGTCCGTGTCAAGAGTAATATCTTTGGATACTTTGACAAGTTCTCTCCAAAACACAAATACAAGATGACCCAAGCAGGGAAGCGCCTTTCTCCCGAAGTCCGTATCTGCGCTTGGAACGAACAGAACCCCGATGAATACTTGAAGACACTCCCATTCCTGAATGAGATTGATCGCCAGTATCAGCGCCTCGTTCCCGACGCATATACCAAGCAGAAAGAGAAAGCGGACGAACTCGTGATGCGTGTTGATAAAACCGCTTTCACAACTATTACCACCAATGTCAATTTCCAAACCGCATTACATTACGACAAGGGCGATGACCCTGATGGGTTCGGTAATCTCGCTGTTATCCAACGGGGTAATTACAAGGGCGGTGAGACTTGCTTCGTCCAGTATGGTGTCGGGTTCAATGTGCGAAGCGGCGATGTCCTCTTTATGAATACTCATCGCTTACACGGTAATCTGCCACTCTACTTGGAAGAGGACGCTGTCCGTTTATCCATCGTGTGCTATCTGCGACTGAACTTGTGGAAACGAACTCGTAATTGGACGCAGGAACAGGCAGACGATTTCATCGCCGAACTACGCTCGTTTAGCAAAAATAAAAGTATCCCTGTATGTTAATGGATTATGTCATCGCTATTCCCTCGTATCGCCGTCCCAGTCTATTACGAGACAAAACGCTTGCTATGCTACGCAACAAGGGTATTCCCCGTGAGCGGATCTTCGTATTCGTTGCTAATCAGGAAGAGCATCTTGCCTACCAATTGATTGACCCCGACCTTTATAATGAGTTACTCGTCGGCGTGGAAGGATTGGTCTATCAGCGCCAATTCATTACAGACCACTATCCCGAAGGCACACACATTATCCAGATTGACGATGATGTCAGTGATGTGGATTTGTCCGCTGATGGCGCTTCCAAATTCAAGGACTTTACGCTGGACGAGTTCTTTCGTTTTGCTTTTGAAGACATCAAAGAGAGAAACGCATTCATCTGGGGTGTCTATCCCGTTTATAATCCGTTCTTTCGTAATAAGAACAAGGAGACGACGGATTACCTGACATTTGTGATCGGGACGCTCTATGGATACATCAATCGCCATTCGCCCGACTTACATCTATCAATCGCACAGAAACACGGAGGGAACAAGGAAGATGTGGAGCGCAGTATTCTTTACTTCTTGAAGGACGGGAAGACGATCCGTTATAACAAGGTCGGTATAATTACCAAGTATTACGGTGTCAGCGGCGGACTTGGTAATTTCAAGAACCGACTTGTGCCGATGCTGGAAGCGTCGCAGGAACTTCAAGACCGCTACGGTGAGATGGGACGCATCAAGACCCGCAAGACTGGTATGACTGAATTTGTGTTGAAGTGGAAATGTTCCGCCCCTTGTGTTTGACCCAACACAAAATCTCAAAAAATTGATTGTAAAAGTAAAGTTTTTCAAAGACGAACAAACAAGAACCCGACAAACCCGACAAATGAATAACCCATTCACCGACCCCATCGTGAATACTATGATTGATGCGGCAAACGAGACCATCAAGTATGTAGATGCCGAAATGAAAGAGCAGCAGGAATACAAGTTCCAGGCGCTTATGGCGCTCTCATCTATCAAGTGTGAAAAGTTGGACTACCACATTGATATGCTGAACCACCTGTTTAATACAAACAAGGTAGAGAAGATGCTCGCTGTCGCCATCACCAAACACAACTTCAAACTCGTGCCGCATATCAGGCAGAAGTATAGGAAAATGGCAGACGATATGATGGAGCATATGGAGATTGGAGTGGAGAAGGAATACCTTACGGAGGAGACCTATGTCAAGAACGCCAACGGATTGAAGCAGGTTATCCAATGGATTGACGAGGGTGTCTCCCTGCTCCGTAAAGTTGGTAAATTACCGTAAAGTTGGTAAATTACCGTAAAAATCTAAAAAAATTGATTTCATTTTGTATAATTTACAGAATGAAACATCGTAATTACCAAGTAAATAAAAATGGGAAGAGGAAGAGAGGCATTTCAGTTGGGCGGACAGAGGAGGACTGTCCTCTGCCCGTGCGGACACCACATACAGGGACACCCCACCCAATTAACGCTCAAACTACGCCTTCACAGAAAGGTGTGCGACCAATTGGGTATTGTTGTGCCCGAGTATAATCAGCAGCAGGCAAATGCGAATGGGTGGGGCGGTGTCGTTGGTGGTAAGGTCGTGGCGATGGAGGCGAGCGTGTTTAGTGAGGGCGTGGCGCTCGGGACGATTAATGTGAATTCCGCCTACGAGGAACTAAAAAAATTGAATTGATTTAGGGAAATTATAATAGGTATATACACAAAGATGGTTGAGATTGAATGCGACGCTCACAAGTATAATGATGAGTGGTTTGAGAGGAGCAGAGATGAAATCATTACGGCGTATCGTGCGGCGATGAAGGCGGGGGGGTGCGGTTTTACATTGAAGTTTGCTGATGGAGATTACGAGATACAGGGAGAAGACGATATTCACAGGTTTATTAATATGTATAAGGAAAAGAAGAGGGCGAAGAAAAATGAGGCAATAGATAAACAATATTCTCACTAATATATAATAAATGAATGGAACACTATTTTTTTTGGAATTACAGGACTTAATTGTTATATGTTTTTTATGGTATTATTTAACGAACTTGATTAATTAAGTTCCAAGCAGCGGACTTACTCATCTTCATCTCATTGTCTCTCGGGAAGACGACCTTCTCGTCCATATAGTCCCTGCTGACAATTGCCGCCAATTCCACAAATCCTTTGATCGTGTCAGGGCAGAACTTTCCGTCCTTAATATAGTATATGTTTCCCGTGTCCGCCCACATATACATATTCTTACAGATGTTTAGCATCTGGTCGTGATACTTCTCGTTGGTGATGATCCAGGCAGGGGAAGGCATTGTGATTGGTATTGTTGTTTCATTCTGTAAAATTTACAAAATGAAATCAATTTTTTGTAAAAATTACTTGGTAAGTAAGTAATTTTTACCAACTTGGGCGTATAAAAAAAAATTGAGTTGTGTTTGTGTTCTGTGTCCGTATCTCAAAAAATTGATTGTAAAAGTAAAGTTTTACAAAGACGAACAAAAACCTGACACAATTTAGGAAAAAATTGATTTAGATATATTTATTATCTCAACCTATAAAAACGATGACGCACCTCCGCACTCTTAAACTCTGGAAACAGGACTGGACTGGGAACAAGATTACGGACAACATTGAGACGAAAGACCGTGCGGAGGCGACGGTAATCCGTGATTGCCCCGCTGACTGCGTCGTCATCTTGTCCCACACCGAGAAGAACGGAAGGATTTGGACGGCAGTCAAACCGACCCGTCTCTTGGAACTCGTCTGCGAGAACAAGGGTATCTACGAGGTCATCACCAAGTTCCCTCACAAGGTATATTTTGACATTGACAAGAAAGGAACGGACGAGGGGTATTTGGAAAAGATCAAGAAAATAATACAAAAATATTTCGCTGGGTGCGAGTTTGCGGTTTCGGGGAGTATCACAGAGGAGAAGACTTCGTATCACATCATTCTGCCGAACTATGTAATCCACAACAAGGAGGAGCAACTGTATATGAAGCACTTGACGAAATACATCAAGGACAATGAGGACGACGGGTTTGACTGGGTCGTCTATCGCAAGGGTAATATGAAGTGTATCAATCAGGGGAAGAAGGACGGTCGTATCCAGAAAATCGTAGAGAACCCCGATTTGAAGAAACATATGATTAGTTGCTTCCTCCCCGACTATGCGCTTCCGTTTGCTCCTGCCCCGCAAGAGATTACGGAACTAATCCAAGAGGAGCGCGCCAAAGGCAACTTTGATGTAATGACGCTGCCGAAGTTGAACTTGGAAGTCCCCGACGGAATTGTCTGGTTAGACTTGGAGGCAGAGCAGGCGCTCCAACTCATTCCTGCGAAGGACTTGGAACACCAGCACACCCGTATGGTCGCTCGGTTCTGTAAGACGGAAGGTATCTCGTTTGAGAAGTTTGTCAAATGGAACTCGGGCAAGTGGGAGGCGAGAGGACATAGCAAAGCAAAGGTCAGCGAGAAAATCCAATATTGGAAGGGCGTATGGAATGCCAAGTATCTCGCTGTTCCGTTTCCGTTGGAGAAACTCAAACAGACCTTCCTCAAACAGTTCTACAAGGACATTGCCAAAGACATACACTATTCCCGCTTTGAGAAATCGTTTGCCCTGCCCGCCGACAAGACCGCGAAAATCGGTATGCTGTCGCAGGACGAGTTCATCGGGACGGAGAAGTTCAGTATTTACAACATTGGAATGGGCGGCGGCAAAACCGCACAGACTTGTGATTTCCTTCACTTTGAGACCGAGTTCTGTTGGATCGCCCCGAACAAGGCACTCGCACACAACACCTTCAATCGCTTGGAAGAAACTGGGATTGCCAATCTCAAACACTATTCCAGAGAACCGACCAAAGACAAGGTCGCCAAGTCGCTGATGAATTACGATAAAATCATCATTGTCGCCAACTCGCTCCACTATCTCTTTGAGAAGCATTACAGGGTAATCGTCATTGACGAGATAGAAACGCTGATTGACAAGTGGTTCGGGAACTTTATGACGCACAAGGCAGAGAATTGGGCGGTGTTTCTCAACATCATTCGCAAGGCGGAAAAGGTCGTTCTCTTGGACGCATTCATCACCTCCAAGACACTCAACCTGATGAAGGCAATTTGCCCGACGGCGGACTTTCGTATCTACGAGCGGGCAGAAGAACCGATGACCCGAGAAATCCACTATATTACCGACTTTGCGCTTTGTATTCGTAATCTCATTGACGACCTCAAAGCAGGTCTCAAACTCTTCATCTTCTATCCATACAAGAACCAATCCAAATGTAATCAGGAGTGCGTTTCAATGGAGGCATTCTACAATATGCTAATGGCGGAGACTGGTAAAATGGGTCTCTTTTACAACAGCGACATTGATGAGAAGATCAAGGCGGGTCTGCGTGATGTCAATACGAGTTGGAAGGACTGTAATTTCGTCATCACCAATATGATGATAACTTGCGGGGTCAATTACGATGAGACCGACTTTGACAAAGAGTATCTATTCATCACCAACTTCACATCTCCTCGCGACGCGACGCAAGTCTCGTATCGCCCGAGAACGCTTCAAACCAATCGTATTAATGTGTGCTTCGTCGGGAAGATGACACAGACGAATTCGTGGGAAGTGGATACCGAAGTGATTGCCGACCCTATCTATTCGGCGATGATTGACAGTATCCTCGTGGAGAAGAAATCGCCAATCCGCAAGACGCTCCAACTGTTCTTCGTCAAGGCGCGCTATTCGCAGCACACCAACAAGGAGAAAATCCAAGCGATCATCGGTAATCAAATCACAGAGATGCTTGACAAATACGGTGCGGCAGTCGGGTATAAGAATGTCGTGGATATTGACTTCTCGTATGCCGAACACATCAAGCAAAAGATTTTCGCAGGTGAAGCAACGATGATTGAAAAGTTCTGTCTCCAAAAATTCTACTTCAAGAACCAATTCGTGGAGGAAGCACACACCGTTGAATACCGACCTGAGGAAGAGGATTGTGAGGGCGACTGGAATGCTTTGGAATTCGCTTGGGACGAGAACTACAACTATTACTTCCAGCAGGTCAAACGCGTCCTTGACAATCCAAACTCGGTATTCTGCCGTTTGAAGGAACTGAACGGTTGGGGTTCAATCTTCCCGCCCGATATACGCAAAGCGAAAATCAGCGACGAAATCAAAACACAAATCTTCAAGGAATTCAAATTCAAGTATGTCAATCCGCAATCCAAAATTCCAAAGATGCTGGAACAAATCTACAACTCGTATTTTATGCGCCAAATCATCAAAGCAGAACACATACAGGCAACCAAGCACACGATCTATTATGTATATAAAACAGGCGAGATCAAGTATTTCTACGACTTTGTGGAACAATACAGGTTCATCGCAGAAACGACCGAAAGCGAATACGATGAACCCGCTTCGCCCTGTTCCGTTGCCGATCAAGTCAGCGAAGCAGCAGTCGCAAAGAAGTGCTTGGGTTGCCGCCAGTATGTATGTTCGTGTAACAAACTCATCAAATATTTCAAGGCGGTGGAATGTGCTTCGCCTGACATTTAAATCTCACTCTTGTATATATGCTTCTACGAACTTTTAGTAACCCCGCAGAGGCAAAACGCCGTGCGGAAGAGTATCTCGGCAGCGACATTGAAATTCGTCCATCAACGAAAAAAGGTAAGAAATATATGGTTAATAAACCAAACGGCGGGGTAGTCCATTTCGGGCAAATGGGATATGAAGATTTTACAAAACACAAAGACCCTGCTCGCAGGGATAACTATCTTAAACGCACAGCAAACATCAAGGGCGATTGGAGAAGCGATAAGTTCTCGCCCAACAACCTATCAAGGAATATTCTCTGGGGAGCGTAGGGAAATCCCTTTTTTCTATTCGGGGGGAAAAATGCGGAAACAGAATTACTCTATAAGAACATTTCTAATAACGCCGATTTCCCCCGAAATAGAATTGCCTGATTTATTAATAGGGATAAAACGGATTTAGAAACACCTCCAATAATAGAGTATAATGCCCGATTTGAATGTTGTTGCTACCAAAGTTGATGAAACGCATATCCAGTTTGAATGCCCTCGTTGTGTCTATCGTAAGAAACCAGTAATCCACTATCACGGGAGTTGCGGGCAGTTCCATAACAGGGTAGAGCATCGGGTCGCTCACTGCGACCCATCGCGAATTAAGCATTACCCAGATATTAATGGATTTAACATTCACATCACGGATCAAACGGTTTTCCCTACGAAAGGGAAAAGCAGGATTTCCCCTAATCGCCAATCTCCCCTAACAAATGAAATTCTCCTATAAAAGTAATTTAAGAATATTTTTTCTATATCTCCTATATATAATGGGAGATACAGAGAGCGATTTGGGAGATTTGGGAGACCTAACGATTATAGGAGAGGACAGCGATTTAGGAGAAGTTGAGAAACCGAAGAAAAGGGTAATGACCGAGTATCAAAAGGCGAACCTTGAAAAGGGTAGGTTAGTTAGGAAGCAGAAAGGCGAGGAGAAGCGTAAAGCGGAGGCGGAGGCGCTTGCGAAGGCAGTGGAGGAAAAGGCAGCAAAAGAGAATGTTAAGATTACCAAGAAAGCGGATAAGATTGTCAGTTCGCTGAAAGTTAGTGAAAAGGAAGAGAAACCGAAACCGAAAGGGCGTAAGCAGGTAATCGTATTACAGAGCGACACGGAAAGCGATGAAGACCAGATCATCATTCGCAGGAGTAAAAAGAAGGTTAATGAGATTAGACCCGCTACGCCACCTGAACCCGCTACGCCACCTGAACCTGAACCTGAACCAGTTTTG
>Ga0181357_1000819_pt1 | contig 12074 bp, 16 predicted proteins | sample Fa13VDMM110DN_FD_130094 | JGI IMG/M metagenome (GOLD analysis project Ga0181357, IMG submission 130094) | Freshwater viral communities from Lake Michigan, USA - Fa13.VD.MM110.D.N | ecosystem: Environmental > Aquatic > Freshwater > Lake | place: USA: Michigan | collected 2013-09-24 | reverse complement strand
GCCCCAGTCTTTGAGGGACTGCTGCGGTTTAGCTAACCCACCACCTGCCATCTTCTTACTCGCGCAATGAGCCTTCTCCGAGAAACCTTTCGGGGCATCGCAGTTTATAGACTTCTTGCGCTTGTCAGACCACTTAGTCACGGTAGCCACCGCCTGCGGCTTTATACCGTTTAGCCATCACTTGCGCTTTTCTGGCGCTCCACTGTCCTGCACCCGTACCAACGATTGCCGCAGCTTTGACGCTGTTGAAGATACGCTTGCGTAGGTCTGGCTTGGTGTAGTTGCCCGCTTCGTTCACCTTTGATTTAACCTTACCGCCGTCCTTGAACTGCGTAAAGTCGGTGTCGTCCTTGCGGGCTTTTTTCTTGCCGCCGGGCATCTTACTGGAGGAGATTGCCCCCATGCCTCGGCTTGCCATCATACCATCCGACCTTTTGTGTGGCCTTTGGAAATGCAGCCGTCAGCACGGGTAACGCCGCCTTTAGCCAGCTTCAAAGACGTGCCCTTGCCGCCCTTGTGCTCTTGCGCGTCATGCTGTTTGAAGGCTTTGATAATCATGGCCTTGTCTTGCGACTTGTCCATTTTCGTGGATTCCATGTCTTTAGCCATTATGCTTTCCCGCCACTCTTCATTGTGACCATCTTGCCCTTGGTTTTACCCTTGGTCTCGATGCCGCCGCCTTTGGCGTATGACATGCCGCCCATATTCATCTTCTTGGCTTTAGCCATGCCGCCATGCTTCATCTTGCCTTCACCATCTGCGGCAAAAGACGGTACTTTTTTACCATCTTTCATAACCATAGGCATACCACCAGAAGCCATCTTCATAGCGGAGTTCTTCATCATCTTGCCGTCAGGCATCTTGTGCATACCGTCTTTTTTCTTGGCCATCATAGCCATAAAACCGGGGTTCATTTTGGAAGCCATAGTGTCACCTTTTAAAAAATTACTTGTGAGGAAACCAACTTGGAAGACTCGTTAAAAACGAACCTATCGCACCACCAGCGCCGCCTACCAGCAGCAGCATTTTCCAACCGCCTTTGGCTTCGGAAAGTGTTTTTTCAATGTCACCAAGCGTTTTTTGCATAGCCGCGCAACTAGCAACCAGCTTGTCCATATCGTTTTGCAGATGGGCAATATCCGAAGCATGTGTAGCCAATTCACGGGCGGTCATAATATCTTTTTCGTCCATGTCAACATTTCCATCTTGCTAAGGCTGCTGCTTTACGGGTGGGTTTACCCTTATCGTCTTTCATTGGCCCCGGCATACCCGACATACGGGCGCAGAACGAGTCCTTGCGCTTGCCGCCTTGGGGCTGGGGGGCCTTCAGATTACTACCTGTTGCCGCGTTGTACTTAGCTCTTCCCTTGGCAGTCAGCCCTGCACCTTTGGATACTGGCAATTTCTCGCCTCTTCCAACTGAGAGGACTGGGCCTTTTTTCTTAGCCATAGAACACCATGACTGAGCCGATGGAAGTTACGTCTGCGTAAATGTTTGTAGAAAACAAAAGCCCCTCGCCGGGAATCAGGGTGTATGTTGGCTGTGTAGCAGAAGCAACCGTATTAATAGTCAAACGGGTTGTCCCACTTACGCCACCATCTTTAAACACAATGCTGCCCGCCGTTGCCGATGGGACAATATAGATAGCTTTCACCCTTGCTCGGCCTATGGTGGCGCTTGCTTGGTTTGTAAATTGTCCGTCAGCAGTTAGTACTTGACTGGCTAGAACGTCAGTTTGCATCGCCATAATCAATCTCCTTTAAAAACGGGGCCGAAGCCCCTTGAGTTGATTAGGAGTTTGCAAATGGTGTAGCCACAGTACCTGTGCCCAACACCGTGCCTTCAACCATGTATTTATTGGCTGCAATTGCAAAAATCCGTACCCATGAACCTGCAACGCCACCAGTGGTAGTGCCGTTCAAGTTGATGAAGTCGTTAGCAGCGGCGGCAAAGAAACCAACCAGTGCTGCGCCGTCTGAATCAACGTCATTCATGGTGATTGAGCCAACAAACTTGTCAGTGCCGTTTGTACCAATCTTCAACGAGCTAGTGGCAATAGTTGTAGGAACCCAAATGGTATACAAAACGCCTTCGTTATTGACTGTATTGGGGTCTTGACCGGGGCCAGACGTAGTTGGATTAGCCGTCATATTGATGGCGGGTAGTGTCAATGTCAGTGCAGCAGCCAAAGTGCCGCCAATAGAAATAATGCGACCACCGTGAGCTTCGGGATTCAGAGTGGTGCTGGCTGTGATCTCAACAACAGCGGCTGGGCCTTGTTGATAAATACCGCCCAATGAACGAACGGGGCCTTGAAACGTACTGCGTGCCATGATTGTTTCCTTACATGCAAGTTAAGCGTATCAATCTGCATGTCGTCAGCCGGGACTGTTTGATACGCCGGAAAGCCCGGAGTAAAAATAATATAGCACAACTTTCTAGGGTGTGCAACAAATAAAAAAAGGCTTCCGAAGAAGCCTTAGTAGGGGGGTTCTCACCCCCTCGCTGTTTCAGTCCTTTAAAGTCGCGTACAGTTAAGCGACTGTCTTATTAAGACGAACCGGACGAGCCGAACATGCCCAACGGGTCAGACCAGCCGAAGCTGTAACGCTCACGGGACTTGTAGCGGACGTTGCCCGTGTCGAAATCACCATCCATCGAGTTGCTCAACGCTACACGCTCGAAGTGCTTCAGGCCGTTTGGCACGTCTGTGCAGAGGAACCAAGCGTTCGTGTCTGTCAAGAAGTGGTTGATGGCATAGCCTTCAGGGATTGAACCGTTGTTCTTCAACGCGTTGATATCGTTGTCAGCAGTGCCAACGCGGAGGTTGGTTTCCAACAGACGAGTAGCAACGAATTGCAGAGCGGGTGGAATAACCAACTTGCGCGGCTTAGAAGCAATCAGCAGGCCGCGCTCATCAACCCATGCAGCAATTTGAATTACAGCATTTTCCAACGAGGTCTCGTTCAAATCGACACCAGTGGTGGGGCTGTTGAAGTTAACGCCGCCGTTGACGAGTGGGTGACCCACACGAGCGCTGGATGAGTTAACGCCAAATAACGATACACCGTCACCGCCGAGGTAAGAACCGCTGAAGCCGTTGTTAAGAACGCCTGCTCCTTTAACCTGCTTGGTGTAGGCCATAGCACGAGCCAGACCTTTGGTGTAACGAGCCGACAGACTGTCGTACAGGTTATCTTCGACTGCCTCTTCGGTAATCGAGAAGCCCAGAGCAATGGTCTCGTGGCTGTAACGTGCAGTGAAAGCTTCCTGCGCATTGTCATAAGCAATGGCTTGGCCCTCGTTCTTCACTGGTGCAGCACCGAAGCCAGACAGCTTGGTTTCTTCTTCAAACGAGCGCTCTGATTTCTCGGTCTCGTAGATTTCCTTGTGCTCTTCGCCGTAACGTGCGTACTCCAGACCAAACAGGGCGTTCAGACCGGGGAGCAGTTCTTTAAGTAGTTGTGCGCGTGAAATTGCCATGATTTAGCTCCTTACAGGCCGACAGCATTGCTGTATGTGTGATAACCGGGGTTGAACTTCACCAAAATATCGGTGAAAGCGTCGCCCACAGTCGAAAAGCCCTGCATGTCCACAAAACCAACGACGCGGAAAGCGGCGGTAGTAGTGACAGCACTGGAGCCAGCGACAACAGCAGTGTTTGAGTTGCCCGTAGTAGTGCTACCTGTGGAGGTAGACTGTACGGCGTTCAAAAACACGTTAGCGCCCAGAGCAGCTTGCGTGACAGAGCCAGCAGATTGCACTTGGAATACAGCGCGGTCGTCGTCGATGACATACGCAATAATTGCCGTGCCCGTTGGAGCAACGGTATTAGCAGGATAGTACTGAGCGTAGATCACCTGACCTTGCGAGTTCACGTAGGAGCAACCGACGAAAACGCCAACGCAGCCAGTGTTAGCCGTACCAGTGGGGAAACCATTGGTTGTAGCGTCAGCACCAGTAGCGGTAGCGATTTGCAGGAAGCCCGTAGCAGGTACAAACACCAACGAACCGTTGAAAATGTTCGTGTTGTAACCCGCAGGGTCAATATTGAACTGGCGCGTGCTACCCGAGTAGGGTAGACCGCCCAGTTCATTTACGGCTCGAAAGCCATAGGGAGAAGCAGTTGATGCCATGAGGCACTCCTTTATTTAGAACCTGAACCAAATCCCTGTCCGCGACTGGCTGTTGACTTACGTTCAGCAAACAGAGGCATCCGAGGGTCATTATTTCGCATGAAGTGATTGTCCACTGAGTCCATCTGGTTCTGAGCTTGCTGGTTGTAGTAATCATCACGGGAGCGTGCGCGTTCAGTAGGCATCTTGCAGAGCATAAGGCCACCAATCTCGACGTTTCCTGTCTTCTCACTACCTGCCAGCATCAGTTCTGGATGGTCTACTGCCTTTACAGGCTCCCAGCCTTCGCGCATCTTTCGAGACACGTTGGTCGGGTTTGCCTCGCCCAGCAAATGCGTCATTATCCAACGGTACACATAGCCCGGCTCAGGAGTCGGGTCTGGTAACGCCGATGGCGGCACATACACAGAACGAGCAGTTTTATCGCGTGATACCAAATCACGGGGGGTACGATTTTCAGCCATTATTTTTCTCCAATTTTGCAACTTCAACAGCATATTGCTGCGGGGTTAATCCGTACTTTTTAGCCAACGCAATTTGCGTAGGTGTGAGTTGAATTTTTCTTGCGCCCGAAGAACGAGCTGCGGGAGCAACAACCGAGGTTGGTCGTCTTGGGGAGTCATTCGACTTACGATCTTCTGTTTCCCCGAAAACTTCAGGGAACTTAGACTTCACGCGTGCGTCAATGCGCTCGTAATATTCGTCACTTCGCGGGTCTACCCCGTTGTTGACTAGATTTTGGTGCAGCCCTAGTGCAAAGCTGGTAACTTCTTCAAACCCATTGGCCCCGAACCACTGGTTTTTTGCCTGCCAGCGCAGGGTTTTTTCGTCGGGTTGCACCTGTTGGGGTGCGGGTTGCCTCGTTTGTACATCATATTCTTCCTGCTGTAAAGGGGCCGAACGAAAGTTTTTTACCGCCCTAGCGTCCATTTTGGCTTCGGTCAACGCTTCTTGGGCAGCAATGATGCCGTCCGTGTCAAACGCTTCTTGTGCCGCCTTTAGATTGCGTCGAGCTTTGTCCAACTCAGCTTCGGCAGCAGTTTCAGCCATTTTGTTGTACTGCTGTGTGCCGTTACTCACATACTGCTTGAGCTTGTTGTTCTCGTCGTGCATGTGTTGGGCAAAACGCTCCAGCTCCTGCTTTTCCCTCTGTAGGGCTTCTTTAGCGCGGCGCTCGTCGTGGCGTGCATGAGTCAACTCCTTAATGCGATCTTGCGCACCTTTGGTGTAGTTCTCAATCTCGGCATCGGTAGGGTCAGCAACTTCCCGGTCTAACGGCCTACGGCCCTTGTCTCTTTCCGGGGTGTCATCTACGACTTCGATTTCTATATCGCCGTCGTTTTGTTGTGAAACGTCAACTTCTTTGTCTGTTTCTGTGTCTTCGTCTGGAAATTTAAATGCGGTAGCCATATATCACTCCTTTAAACGCGTGTTAACCCACGGGGGTCTTGGACAACTGCGTCCACCTGATCGTCATTTATCAAACGGAACTCTTTTCCGTAGATTTTGAAGCGCGTACCCGAATAGGTACGCACGAGAACAAAGTCACCTTCCTTGCACCACGGGCCTGCCGGGAACTTGGTGGTGTCTCTGTACGCGTCGGGGCCAACTTTCAAGACAAACAGCACCGTTGTGGCGTGCTCTTCTTGTTTCATAAATTGCCCGGCTTTGACGATAGCCGAGTTCTCAAACGTCTCTACGACATCTGGAACGGCGCACAGAATTCGCCAGCCCGATGGGTCGGGTAGTTGTCGTGCTTTTTCTTCGTCGGTAGGAGGGGCTACCTCTGGGGCTTCAGTGACGTGTGCAATTTCGGGCAAGACGAAACTGTTGGGTTCAAGGCTAAGTTCACTCATCTGATTCTTCCACTTTCTTAGCAAGGTCGAGTAAGTAACGCTCTGCGATAGCCAGACCTTGGATGATTCCGCAGAGTTTTTGATATTGATCGAACGACTGGCAGGCTCCCCCAGAGAGGTCATCTGCGTAGTTGTTCATATCGGTGCGTATTTGTTCGCGCAATACGCGTGCGAATTCTTGAATCATTTAAATAACTTACCCTTTCGGTGGTTGGTTTTTAATTGCCGCCTGTTGGCGGCTCTTTGCGATATCGATGCCCATGCGGACACCATCTCGTTCTTGGTTGGCTTGCAGCGCCTTGTCTACCTGTGTGGCTTGCTGCCCTGCCTTAAATCCGTCAATCTGCATCTTGCCTTCCAACGCCTGCTTCTTCAGCTCCAGCTCGTCAGCCGCCGTAGCTGCGTCAAACACAAGGCGCTTTTCTTTAATCTCAATGTCTTTTTTATCCAACTCAAGCTTTTGGGCCTTTAACGCCATGTCTTGCTGCTGGAGCTGCACTATCGGGTCTTGCGCTTGCTGCTCGGCTTGTTGCTGCGCGGCTTGCGCTTGGCTCTGCTGGAGAACCTGCTGTGCAGCTTGTGCCATCATTCCAGACAACGCCAGCTCAATCTGCGGCGGCAACTTCTCGTCTTCGGGGGGCAACGGCATTCCCAACTGCTGCTCGATCTTCTGGCGGTACGCAAAGCCAACGTGCTCGGCAATGTGCGCCATCATCGCGCCTTGAATCGTCTGCGCCTTGGGGTTTTGCCCCACCAGCTGCTGAATGATTGGGTCTTTTACTGCGGCCATGTGGACTTTTATGTGCGCCTCATGATCTTGGTACATGAACGCCTTGACGGGTTCACTTTTAAGAATAGCCATGTTCTCGGTCACCGGGTCTTTTGGCTTCTGGTCGTCTGGCAGCGGCACCAGTTTGTCGGCATTTTTAATGCCCAGCACCTCTAACATCTGGCGGTGCAGGTACGGCTGGTCGTAAATGTCGGGAGCCATCTGCGCCATCTGGATGACCGCCTGATACTGCACAACCCGCTGCGACATGGTGGCCGCGTTGGGGTCTGACACTGGGATGATATCGACGTGGTTGTAGTCTTCGGCCTTGGCCCTACGTCCACCTTTTTCCGGCTCGTAGTCGTAGTCTGGGTCGGTGTAGTCGCGTATTAACCCCGCCAACAGGCGCAGTTCCTGTTTAAACGTGTAGTGCAGGCGCGCCTGAACTGCTGACATGACTTTAAGCTGGCGCTCCAACAACGCCAGTGTGGTGCCTACGGGCGCGTTGGCCGACATATCGGCAACCTTCATATCTGCCGTGGCCGCAAACCTGCGGCCCTCGTCCACGATGGAACCCAGCATGGCAAACAAAACCTGACTTGGCTCCTTGTACGGCAGGGGCAGGATGTTGTCTCTTAGCGCACCCGAACCAATGTCTACATCGCGGAACTCGCCGGGGGAAATCGGTGTGTCATCACCCTTAATCCGAAGTCCGCGTGATTTGAGACCTCCGGGGAGGTTGGACAGGGTTCCAGCATCAATAAGCTGGCGCATGAGGCTGGTAGCGGATTTGGCGTAGCCCCCAATAAGATGGAACAGCCCGAAGCCGTAGGCTCCAAAGCCGGGGATGTACTGGTAGTGAACAAAGTGCTGCCGCTTGAGGTGAAGGTCGTCACTTTCAAGCCAGTTGCGCCGAATAGACAGAACATCATTTGTTCCTTTAATTAGGGTTACTACGTAGGGAAGTGCAATTCCTGTTGGCTCATCGTCTTCGTCCTTGTCCTCAAACCCCGGCAAGTCCAAGTCAACATGGCACTCCATCAGGATATAACGCTCGTCGTTGATATCGCTGAAACCTGTCTCTTTGTCCTTGGCTTTCTCGATATTTGTCTGTTCTCGGCTCGGGTCGCCAATGTCAATATCTCGGTAAAACCCGGCTTGCTGCAACTTGACAATATCGTTCTTGGTCTTGCGCATGGTGTGCGTCAAGCGGTAGCACGTATCCAAGTCCGTCGTGCCGTACGGCAAGATGATGTCCTCGGCGGGTACAAACATGGAAACCTGCCGCCCTAGAGAGGGGTCGTAGTACACCTTCTTAAAGGCCGAACCCGTGGCAGGCAGTGACCACAACATGCGCTCATGCTCTGGACGGAACTCGCGCATCACGTCGGTCAGCTCGTAGTTCATATCCGCTTCAACGCGCTGTGCGGCTTGCTGCTTTTCTGGTGTCTCTTTGCCCAGAATTTTGGTTCGTACCGGGCCTGCGGCGGGGAACGTCTCGGTGATCGTCTCGCTTTGAAACCGCACAACGGCTTCTGTAATCATGGGGTGGAACACGCCCGATGCCCCGTTCCAAGGCTCTGTGCGCTCTTCGATCTGCAAGCCCAGCAGTTTTAAGCCTTCGGTGTAGGCTTTCTCCCAGTCCTTGCGGGAGTTCCTGTCGTTGTCAATGTCTCCGGCCAAGTCGCCTGCCAACGTCTCAATGGCGCTGGCATCCATCTCGTCGGCCAAGTTTGCGTCGAAGTCGTTCTCCGCTTCGGTTTTGGCCAGCTCTATCTCAAAACCCGGACCGTGGATACTGACCGCTTCTGGGTCAACAATCTCAATCTCGATGCCCTCTTCGTCTTGCGCAGCATCGTCGATGCCTTGGGGCTGTTGGTAGAGTGCTTTGTCAATGTTGGTCGCCATTTTTATATATCCTTTTTGTTGCCTGTTTGGGCAATGTAGCCGCCATTAGCATATCCAATGAGTTTTTTAAGTTTACTCACCATGCCGGGTTCAGTTGGTTCAGGCTGTCGAGTGTACGGAGGTAGGTCGCGTGCGTCCAACCGTGTTTGGCGCAAGCCTGTAATTGCGTTGTACGTCTCACGTACATCTTTGTCCTTGAACAGCGTTTTGCGCAAAACAGGGTCTTTGGTTAAATCCACGTTGTTTGCTGTTTCGTGTCCAGCCAACGAAGCCAGTTGTTCGTAAAAGGCCGTACCGCCTTGTCTTAGCATTCTTGGGTCAAAATACCCGCTGTCAATACCGTACTTTTTTTCGAGATAGTCGGCAGCGCCTATGGCATCCCTAACAAACTGTTTTCTTGCGGTGCTGCCTTGCTTTCCCATCAATTCATCAAACTTTTCATTAACCATAGCCGCTGTGCCCAACCCCTGCCTTGCCAACAGGTGCTCTTGTTCGTGCCCAAGCGTATCTTTTGTTGCATTTGGACTCATAAAAACCGCCTGTGCTTGAGCGCGATTCTTATCAAAGTCAGCGACCCGATTACTGCTAAACACAAGCCCTCTGGTATTTGTGTCTTGCAGTTGGGGTACATCCATTACTTGCAAAGAAGGCAGTCCAGCAGTTGTATACGGCTGTTCACTTGCGTCAGTCTTGCGTGCTGTCAACTGTCGAGCGTCTATGCCTGCCCTACTAAGCTGCTCTAGCGTGCGCGGGTCTAGATTTGTCGTTGCCATGTTGTTCCTTAGTAGTACGCAGCTCTGCGTGCCCGGTAAATCTTATCGTCTTTCTCGTCTGAATCTAACGAGATAAACCCACCTTGCCTGAAGCGCAGCAGCGCCTGACTGGTGGTGTCCACGTAGTCGTCGTTCTCGCCCACAGGAAACGCTGCCACCTCTTCGATGACTTCTCGCGCCCAGCGGGTATCCGGTGCCCAGACAATCCCAGACGTGAACAGGTCTGCAATCGCGTTGACCCGCACCATCTTATCGTTTCCCCGGCTCGGTGTAAATTCCTGCACGGGGATGCCCATCGCTCGTAATTCCTGAATGAGCGGGCCACCAGCGGCTTTTTTCTCCACAATAAACGCGTCTGGCTCCCACTCTTTCCAGTGTTTGAACGCAATGACTTTCAACTCGGGGAACGCCATCCGGTCTTTAAACGCGTCTAATAAAATGAGCTGTGGTGAGTTGTTTTCTTCTTCGTTGTAGAACACGCCCCAAGTTGTACACGCCGAATAGTCGGAAGTGCTCTTGGTCTCGTGGGCCGTGTCCCAACTCATAATCACGTACTCGCACTCTGGCGGGTCATCGCTGGGCCAGATGCGCCAGCTCTTTCGGCTAATGATGGCAGAAACGTCCGAGGTGGGCTGCTGCATATACTGCGCGTTCCAGTATCTCGGGTCCATCGACGACTTGGCAGACTTCAGGGACTCCAGCGGCCATTGCTCAGGCCAGAGCGACTTCTCGTTGTCCGTGCCTTCGTTGAGGATGGCAGGCAGCTCTACGATCTCCCAGCGCGGGGACTCTGGGTTCTTGACTTGGTAGTCGATCAGCCGCCCGGTCAAGTCCAGTGGCCCCCAGCGCGTCATCACCACAATAATTGCCCCGTTGGGCATCAGGCGCTGAAGCGGGCCTGTCTGGAACCATGACCATGCAGTATCAAACGCCAAGCGGCTGTTGGCCTTTACGTCCTGCTCTGAGTGCGGGTCGTCGATCATGAACAGGTCAGCGCCCCGGCCTGCCAAGGCTCCACCTACACCAGCGGCGTAGTACTGCCCGCCGTCAGCCGTTGACCACTTACCGGATGCCTTCTGGTCTTGCGCGAGTTTGGTGCCGGGAAACACGTCACTGTAGTCGTCGTCTTCCAGCAGGTTCCTGACCCTGCGGCCAAAGTCCTCCGACAAAGACGCGGTGTGCGTGCCCATGATAATTTTCTTATCTGAATAAGTACCCAAAAAAAATGCAGGGAACAGATAACTGCTGAACTCGGACTTACCCATCCTCGGCGCGATATTAATGATGACGCGCTTTTTCTTGCCGTCAATAACGTCTTGGAAAATCTTGGACAGCTTGCGATGATGAGGGCCAACCTTAAAGCCGGGGTACACGCGCTTGGCAAAGTCGATCATGTTGGTACGCGAGTTCTGTAGAGACAGTCTGCGTTCGCGCTCTTCCAGTATCTCCACCAGATCAAGCTTGCTCTTGGTCGTCATCGTCGGCAAGGCAGCGCGTATGGCCGCAAGCTCTTCTATCTTCAGGTTAAGTGTTTCAGGCTTCATCGTCAGATGTTAGTGAGTGCTCACTTTGTTTCACGGGTTCTATGTCGGTTATGTCAGTTATGTCGGGTTTGGTTTCGCCGGGAGTTATCTCCGCGTCGATCACGTTGAGCAGTGTGTCGAGCTTGTCTTGGAGCTTCTTGTCGATCTCCGCGTCGGTCATGTCCGTTTTGGTCACCGCTACGCGGTCTGTGAACAGCGCCACTTCTGTGACCCGGCCTAGCATCTCAATGGCCTTGAGCCGGATTCGTGCGTCGGGGTGGTTGGTCTCTTCGATGATCTTGGCCACGGCCATGCCGCGCATCTGCTTGGCCTGCTCAACGAACTCCCAGTCGTATGCAGACAACATAGAGACAAGGTGGCGCACAGACTCAGGGGTCTTGAGCAGCGTTAACTGCGTTTTGGTATCTAGGGGTGCGGTGTTGTTGGTCAGCGCAGCGAAGACGGTACGTGCGGCCTTGGCTTCGGCTTCTTGGAGAATCTTATGGTCGTCTTCCACGCCAAGCTGCTCCAGCCACTTCGTTGTATTGACCTGTGCGTTCAGGATTTGATCTGGCGCGGTCTTATCCAGACTGGTCGCGTCCTTACCTGTAGCCTCTACCACGGGGGGTTCAAAAGAAATCAAGTGCTCAAACATGCGCGTAGTACCTTGCGGACTCGGAGACTGTAATGTACACTTCTTTTTAGGTAGTGTCTGTGTTTTCACAGTCGTTGCTTCTCCTCGATGGCTGAAAAACCATCTTTGCCCGGTTCTCCGGGCATTTTTTTGTCTGTACTTGTCTACCGTTAGACACAGTTTGTGTGGATTTTTGCAAAATTTTGTGGGATATGGGCTGTTTTTTTGATGCCGGGGGGTGTTTCTGTGGGCGGTTGTCCGCTTTTTATCCGAATGTTAGGTGTAATTTATGGATGATTAGACAAAAACTGGATTGTGGGAGGGGAATAGTGTTCATGTAACAAGGCCCCCTGCTTGCTGCATACAGCTTGGTGGGGGGTGGGTGGGGGTCAGACGTAGCCAGAACCGCCTAGCCCCGTTGCCACAGAACGTGCCGTTTACCCCCTTCCATACAATAGAGTCAGCGGTTAGGGG
>Ga0181357_1000818_pt1 | contig 12075 bp, 22 predicted proteins | sample Fa13VDMM110DN_FD_130094 | JGI IMG/M metagenome (GOLD analysis project Ga0181357, IMG submission 130094) | Freshwater viral communities from Lake Michigan, USA - Fa13.VD.MM110.D.N | ecosystem: Environmental > Aquatic > Freshwater > Lake | place: USA: Michigan | collected 2013-09-24 | reverse complement strand
GTGTCTACTGATTGTGGGAATGAAACATCTGTAAGGGTATTGCTAATATCGGTAAGGGTTCCAGCGTTGTTGTCTACCTTGAATACGGTGGATTTACCATGTCTAAATGTTGGCATTTTTTTACCTCCTAGTAAAAGCCACCACAGGGGTAGCCGAGCCTGATGAACCTGCGACTGTGTATACAACTCGTAGGTATCTATTGATTGTTGTTCCGCTTGCAACCTCAACTCGTTCTGAGGTTTTCTGAGTGCTTGTAACGGTTGTGAAAGAAACTAGGTCAGCAAAAGTTGAGTTATCTGCTGAGTGTTGTACCTTGACACCGATTGTTCCGTTACGGGTATTAACTGGAACTGACAAGAATCCCGCTCCGCCATTTGTGGAGGAAGTGGTGTTATCTACGCCTGTTCCATTTCCAGTCGCGGAAACAGTTGCACCCGAGGAAAGTATTACCCCGTGTTCAACTGCATCTGTTGATTGGAATTCTGCGCTTGCTTGGACAACATCTGCGATGGCACTTGAGACCTCATAGGATGTATCGTCAGCAACTAACATAATTGCTCCTGCGCCATTTGAATGACCTGCTGGAGCAACAATTACTTTGGTCTTGGTTGCGTTACCAAGAGCATCATCAAAAAATTCATCTGTACCTGTGGAGGCAGTAGCCTCAAACATCCCTGATAGAGAGACTGTTCCGTCTCGATGACCAACAATGTAGGACTTTGCGCTTGTTCCAAAAGCGCTAGTCTCGGCTGTATCAACACTTGTTGAAGCGCTGACATCAGTAAAGTAAGTAGAAAAATCAAACTCATCAAGAAAGACATTGACATTTTTACCGTGGGCGAATGTAGGCATTATTTCTCCTCAACTGGACGCTGGAATGGGGTGCCGTCTTGGAGAAAACCATCTTTGTCGCCATCGATAGCATCAGGGTCAAAGCCTTCTTCGACAACTGGTTCTTCGACTATTTCTGCGACTGGCTCGACTTTAGGTTCTTCGATAACAGGCTCTTCAATTTTCTTGCTTGGCTTATCGGCATCTTCGATAATGCCTGAATCTAAAAGCCACTTGACCGATGTTGCTGGTAAATCTTCAACAATCTTTCCAGCCTCGGCGCGTTTGTTAGGTGGGTAATCAATACCCTGTAAGACTTTGTAACGAGTCATCTAATCTCCTCCGTGACGGCACATAGAAAACCCGAGTGACCGTCAGGTCACTCGGGACACGGAAGAGACGAAAAACTCAGGCGACTAAGCGCACATTGAGTTTAGTATAGCGTATTGATTATTTTATGATTGTGCTGTTCTCGGTTGTAAAGAATGGAACTGCTGGAACTATGAAGGCGCTTGGATTCAAACCTTTTCCTAAGACAACCTTGCCCTTGGCTTCCACAATAATTTTAGTGTAGCCCTTCTTGGCTATCGCTTTATCGCCTGTCCCAACCCATTCAATGATTTGAGCATCTCTAACCGCCAAGTCTGCGAACGAAGCAAAGACCGCATAAGCGTATCCAAACTTTGTGGCAATTTTTTTGTTTGGAACCAACTTGCCATCTTTATCACCTAGGGTTGCAAAACCCCAAAGATAATTATTCTCGGCTAAATCTGCTTCTTCTAACAATAATCTCGCTGAGCAATCTGAAGCCCATTGAGATAGAAACCCGTCTGTATCGCAACGCTCAAATGAATCTAGCGAATCTTGTCGGGCTTGCTTTGCTTGCGCTCGTAACTCTTCTGCTTTTGTAGTCATTAGACAACCACCACCTGTGCGAACTGTTTTAAGATTTGTTTTCTTTGGGCTTCGCTGAACAAAGCATATTCACCCTTGTAAGGTTCGCCGTTTAATCTGCCATTTTGTTTGATGATTCTTTTTGCTTGTTCAACAGCGTAAGTTTTTGCGACTCCATAAAAAGTCTGCTCACTCTCAACACCGTTTACGAAAGCGTTTACCTGATACCCCTTGCCGTAAGGCGCAATCTTTGTCGCCTTGATGATTACTTTCTCAGTCATCTTGTCCTCCTCTCGGACAGTCTGAGTATACCACAACTGGGGTTAGTTATTCTCCCTACGAAGGCGCTCTTCTTGAATCATGCCTAGGGTCAGAAAGTAACCGATGCCATCTACCACCGTATCGGGCTTGGATTGATTGACCTCACGGGCTATCTTCATGCCCACCATACAGAGGGCAACTTGCTCGGCAGAAACCTCACAGCCGAGGATTACAGCCCATATCTTCGAGGCACGGGTTAAGTTATCAAGTGGATGCCCGTAAGCCTCCTGACGGTCTCCTGAGACCAATTCAGCGGCATACATGGCGATGTCTCTAGGGTCGTTCATAATACTTGGATGTCGCTCACTCCTTGGCTGGTCACTAGGAATGTCAGAACTCCCACATCCGCAACCTCCCCCTTGGATTGTCTCCACCACACGCTTCCCCCGTCTAGGGCTGGTGCCTGTAACCATTTGACTCCTCCCCAATCTGCTAGTCGAAATGAATGATAATGACCCGAGACTAAAATGTCACAATCGCCGATGGATTGACGCCCGAGAGTTTGGTCAGCAATCCACCTGCGAAGTTTGGCTTCAGGGCTACCCGAGACTCGAGCAAGGTGTCCATGAGTAATCCCAAGAATCTTTCCATTAACCTCAAGAGTAAGGCTTAACTCATCTGTTGGAATAGCGAAGCGGATATGACCGTAGGCTTCAGGATTGGCTTGAAAGATTTCCGCTACTGATTCAACTAGGGCTACATCATCATTATCGTTAAGGGTCGTAAAGGCTTTTCCGTTCTTACGGTTCTCGCCATGGTTTCCGCCAATCGCCGCAACGGTTATGTTAGGGACAACCTTTGACCAACGGATAAGAGCGTCTCTTAGGAGACGGCGAGCAATCTTTACTTGGTCTCGTCTATCAACCTCAACTGTAAAGGTTTGAATATCGTAGTGACCATCGCAACCCTCGACCAAATCACCTAGGCATAAAACGGTAATTGAATCAATCGGACGACCTATCTTCTTTAATTCTTTAACTCTAAACTCAACATCATCAACGGCTTGAAGCCATCGACCAACTAAACCTTTAAGACCATCGCCATCTCTTTTACCTGTCTGCCAATCTGAGGCGCATACGACAAGGCTTGCCCCACCTGTAATTGGTTTGCGCTCGCGTGGTTTATGTTTTTTTATATCTTGGATTAAGGCTTCAATATCGGCAACCTCTTGTTTGCCCTTTCGGATTACTTTGCCTTTCCATTGGCGATTGAGAACTCCTAAAGTATCTCCCCATACATTGAAAAGGACTGGCTCAACTACTGCAAAATGTTCGGGGTCAAGTCCCCACATGCGAAGAACTCCCGACCAGTCAGGTGCGTTATCACCCTCCATTGGTTGAGTGGTAACTACTCCCTCTTCACCCTGCCAAGTTACCCCAGGCAACCAATCTGCCTTTCTGTCTCTTGGTGATAACTTTTGAATTGACTCCATCTCTGAAGTCTTTAATAAATTATCTAGGGCGTTATCAAGATTGGAGGACATTTACACCCATCTCTTCCCTGTAATCCTCGGCGATGACGCCTTAAAACATCGGATGAACTTACTGTAAGCCCATAGGCTGACATCAACTGGGCTAACTTAGCAGATTCAATGTTTTTGTTAATAAAAATTTCGTTGAGTTTTTTTTGAATAGGTGCTTCTAATTTTGAAACCATATACCCAATAGAACAGCCACCCTCATGTTTACTGCCTATGAGTGCATCTAAATCATTAAAAAAATCAACCTGATTTATTTTTAGATTTACAACGGGGGCATCGGATACTCCACGGGCGCGTTGCGCTTTCGAAGAGGAGCCTGTCGCATTTCCAGCATCGCTGGAACTCATCGAGTGTTGCGTTTCTGCCATACGGGTCCACCACTCTCTCTAACGGAGCCGTTGGCTCCTCACTTACATTCGCACTAGACATCGGAAATTCACCGTGATTAGTGGTCGGTACTTCGGGTCTACTCCTGCCAAGTTTACTGAACCCATTGGTTCAATCCTCATAATATGCACCCCCGAGACACTTTGTTCAAGCACCGAGGCAAGCAACACGCGGATAGATTCTGCCTTATCTCTAGCCGTTGGATAATCCTCTCGGCTTGCTCTGCAAACAACTTGAAGCATCGGATAGTCAATACGAATACCACCTGACCCCATTGTGAATGTAGGGGAACTGCCCGTGTTTTCATAGATAGATACGCAAGCATCAGGTGTATCGGGAAGAGTGCCTAAAAATATAGAGGTGCCTAAAGTGCCTTGGCTGGCATGGGCGCCAAAAGCACTAGCAGTATTTTGTAGGTAGTCACCTATTGACTCAAGAATAGTTGCCATTAGTTCCTATGCCCTTTCTCGATAATGTCCATAATTCTACCCTTAATGTTTTGTTGGATAGTGGACATGGCTTCCATGACTGGTTGTTCAAGGTATTTAGCCTGTGTCGGTGGATTGTGATAATTACCTATAATCTCATGGACAAGAAAAGCGTAAGGCGCGGCGGGACCGCCATAGAAAATATCTACAAAGTAACCTTGATTTCCCATTTGTGGGGCAGATACGCCACCTGAACCTCGAAGAATTCCTGTATCAACTGGGACTAAAATCTGTGATTTAGCAAAAATAACATTAGCCTCTTCATAGATTGCTTGGGCTATTGCTTGCGGGGTTTGTTGTTTACCAGCCTTGAGAGCATTGATTAACTCTTTGTCACCAGTCAAGTCTAGTCTAAAAGACGACTTTGCCATGTCTACCGTCCGAATCTAATGACGGTGTGATGCGCTCCGTTTTCATCTGAGATTTGGTCTACTGCGTTTACTGTAAAGGTGTCCGCCCCGAAGGTCATCCTATGGTCAATCGTTAGTGCAGTTTGTGGACCATTAGTAATGAACCTTCCAGTATCTACAACTTCGACTCCCTGTACATCTTTAGATTTTGTGGTGTCATAAATTAGGCGACCAGTAACGGTTGTATTACCGCTGAAGGTGGGTTTGTTGTATTTATCTACCGATGCTCTTGCAGTAAAAACTACTGAGTCTGTAAAGAACTCTGTGACCTTGGTATAGATAGCGCTTGCCATAATTGCGCCTACTCAACTATACGATGGTCGTAAACATTATTTGGATTGTCGTGAATTCCTAAATAGGCATCGGTGTTGTAATCATCAACAATTCTGTCGTTTGTAGATTTAAGGGCTTGAGCATTAGCGAATGGGCGGGGTGGGGTCTTTCGCATACCTCTTGCTAAAAAAGAATTGGCTAGTTCTTTGTACTGTTGAGCCTTGGCTGTGTAAGATTCAGATACGGAAATATCTCCAACGCTCTTTGAGGTTGAATCTGAGAGACGGACAAAACGCGACACTAGAGTTTCACATGCCGCCCTTGAAATCTCGTAAACATTACCGCCCCACTCAGTAATTAAATAATCCAATTCCTCATCTGTAAATAGAACATCGCCCGAGTCCACATCATTGATAAGAAAGCGCACCTTATTACGGGTGCTAGTAGTTGGGTCACCTGAGTAGGTAAAAGTCATTACATTCCACCAAGCATTAAAATCGAGGTGCGAACAAAATTTTCATTTGCAAGAGTGTCTGTTTCGTTTGGCAAAGTAACTGTTACATCTGAAGTTGGCTCTCCTGCTGAGAGCGTCAATTCGAACGCATCGGCTGTTGTACCCTCAAACACGATTGAGTCGTTAAACGCAATTTGTAAACCTGATTGCTGACCAGTAAAAGTAGCATTGCTAATACTTGGAGATGTTAAAGTTTTGTTGGTAAGAGTCTGAGTCGCGGTTGCTAGAACTACGGTTCCAGTTGCGTCAGGAATTGTTACTACTCTATCAGCGGTAGGGTCGGTAACTGTTAATGTCGTCTCATTACCATCAGGGGTTGAACCTTCAAAGACAATACTTACTAGGTTGGTCTGACCAACATAATCATTTAATAAGGTATCAACATCCGTTGCCAAATTAAGAATATCGGTATGAACGGCAGGATTATCTCCAGCGGTAGGGTAACGAAGTCCCTTAGTTGTTGTACCTGCCATGATGAACTCCTATTACTCAGTAATTTCTAGCCAAGATAAAGTTTCTTCGTCCCATGTAAATCTTTTGCCTTCTTCAACTGGCATTGGAGTTGGGGCGTTCCATAGATAAGTCTGTGGGTCTAAAATCCAAGATGGATAAGGTTGAGGAGGAGCAAAACCAATACCATCAAAGGTAAATCCGATACCCGCATAATTTTTATGGATAGGGAACTTACCGCCTGAGTGAACGCCACCAAAAGTGTTGTAAGAGGTTTGTACCCATTCACCACCTAAATTCTGTTCACACCAATCGGGACCATCAGCCACAATTACCTGTGTGACAACCCCATCTTCTATCTTTGCGTAGTGACCCATCTTTACTCCTTTTCCTCTCCGTAGAGAGTTTGTGTATTTACTAATTTTACATCACGCTTTGTAACTATTCCGCCTTTTTCATCAAGTTGAGTTTTGGCGGTAGTTTCATTATCGGCAATGATGTGAACTAACATTGATACCTCATAACTAAAGCATTGAGTTGGTTTAGTCTCTTTAATCTTGCTAACATTGTTTTTCATATTAACCTCTCTTTAGACTGCGTAGCGAACTATAACAATACCTGAACCGCCTAAACCGCCTCGCTTGCTTGCGCCATCATTACCACCACCGCCGCCTCCCGAGCCTGTGTTTATTGTTCCAGCAATTCCAGCAAATAATTGACTACCTGCACCACCTCCGCCAGTTCCACCAGTTCCAACCACAGTTCCAGGACTAAAAATTGCCCCACCGCCACCGCCAGCGTAAGTAGTAGATGTTCCAGAAATAGAAGTCGTTACACCATTACCACCATTTCCACCAGCACTTGATGTACCAGCAACACCAACTGCCCCAGCACCACCGCCACCACCTGCTCCATAATTTGCACCAGTAACACCAACACCACCAGCAAATCCTTGATTAGCAGTACCAGTTCCAACGCCTGCACCATCTACTGAGCCGCCACCTGAACCGCCGTTTATACCAGCGTTTGTAGTAGCACCGCCACCGCCACCGCCAGCAGTAGAAGTAATAGTTGAAAAAACTGAATTATTACCGCTTTGACCTTGGTCCGAAGATGAAGTACCACCAGCGCCGATTGTGACTGTATAAGCCTGAGCAGTAAGTGATAAGGCAGTCTCTAATGTACCGCCACCACCAGTTGCACCTACTGTGCAACGCAAACCACCTGCTCCACCGCCAGCACCGCGACTACGACCACCTGCTCCGCCTCCTGCTACAACTAAATAGTCAGCAGTTAATGATTGATTTGGAGTAAATGTTCCTGAACTTGTAAATGTGTGATACCAGTAAACTCCGTCAGTTACAATGGCTCCACCAGTTGCTTTTGCTGAAATTGTCGCACCAGTTGGAGCAAAAGTTCCTGATGAGGTAAATGTATGGATTGTATTGCCACCTGATGTGGTTACTGACCCACCAGTTGCATCTTGCGCTCCTGAGTATCGCAATATAACAATGCCTGAACCACCCGCTCCTCCGTCTGTTACAGGAGTATTTTCACGATGTCTAGCACCACCGCCACCACCACCTGAATTGGCTGTTCCTGCACTACCTGTTGTTGAACTACCCCCTGATGTAGCCCCAGCACCACCACCGCCGCTTCCACCACTACCGCTATTTCCTGATTCATAAATCCCGCCACCGCCACCGCCAGCGTAAGTTACAGAGGAGCCAGTAATTGATACTGCAACGCCATCACCCCCGTTACCTGAGTTTGATGTTGTTGCATTTGCACCTGCTTGACCAGCACCACCGCCACCGCCAGACCTTCCGTAATATGGGGCGCCAACATTTCCAAGTCCACCTGCAAAACCTTGATTAGCAGTTCCTAATCCAACTTCATTATTTGACTCAGAAGCACCGCTACCTGACCCACCGTCTTGACCAAAATTACTATAGCCACCGCCACCGCCCAAAGAAATAATTGACCCAAAAGAGGAACTACCGCCAACACCACCGCGAGTATTAGAACTACTTCCAGCAGCCCCACCTGCACCTACGGTTACATAATAGGAAAAAGTTTTATCCAAAATCAAAGCAGTCTCTAATGAACCGCCACCACCTGTTGCTGTGACTGTGGAACGCAAACCCCCAGCACCACCACCTGCGCCTGAAAATCCACCACCACCACCACCACCAGCAACAATCAGATAATCAACGGTTAAACCTGAGGGCGCAAAAGAGCGCAACCCTCCGAAACCACCAGCAGAGCCACCTGCGCGAGAAGCAATAATTGGCATTATTAAATCTCCTTTAGGCGAACTTGGTTTGAGTTTCTAAGACTGTAAATGTAGCAGAGGCGGTCTTGATAATAGTGAAAGAGTAGGCATCAATAGCCGAGGCATTTCCACCTGAGATAGCCGCAGGGACTTTTGGAGTTTGTGCGTTGCCATCAATGTTAATCACATTTGGATAGTAAGGGGTCGCTCCATTGGTATTGAGCCAAACTAGAGTGATAGAATCTCCAACTGCTAGAGCCGTATCAAGAGAGACACCCGAACTGTATCTAAAGTTTAGAGTGTGGTTCGCTGTTGCGTTTGTAGTGTAGTACCAAATTGAAGCAGTATCTACATCAAAGTTAATTGTTCCAGTTGCGGCAGCCGCAACAACATTTATATCTTCTTCAAGTCCATGAACCACGGCATCTGTAAGGGTTCCACCTGTAATAGCAGGGGTAGTAATAGTTGGGCTTGTTCCAAATACTAGAGAGCCTGAACCAGTTTCATCTGTAATTGCTGACGCTAAGTTTGCAGAAGATGGAGTAGCAAGAACTGTGGCTATACCGCTTCCTAATCCTGAAACACCAGTAGAGATAGGTAGCCCTGTTGCGTTAGTAAGAGTTACAGATGTTGGTGTTCCAAGAAGAGGTGTTACAAGGGTAGGGCTAGTAGCAAAAACTAGAGAACCTGTGCCTGTTTCATCTGTTACTGCGCTTATTAAGTTAGTGCTAGATGGAGTAGCAAGAAATGTAGCAACATTACTAGCAAGACCTGATACGCCAGTAGAGATAGGTAGCCCTGTTGCGTTTGTTAAAGTTCCCGATGCAGGTGTTCCAAGGGCGCCACCTGAAACAAGTACAGCATTACCTTCGATAGATACAACACCAGCAGAGGCGCGAGCAAGAGTTGTATCGGTTGCGTGACCTAGTTCAATAGTTCCTACGCCGATAGCGGATGAAGTTGAGGCAGTAATTCCGCTAACTGGTAATCCAGTTCCGTTTGTAAGAGTGATGGAAGAAGGTGTTCCTGTTGCGTTTGTAAGAACTAAACCCGAAGGCGTACCAAGGGCAGGAGTTGTAAAGGTTGGGCTAGTAGTAAAAGCAAGAACGCCTGTTCCTGATTCATCACTAATAAGAGCGGCTATATCTGAGGATGTACCACCTTGGATATTAGTTATAGGTACTTTACCGTTGGTTGTTATTGCCATATTATGCTATCTCGCTTCCGAAGGCGTTAAAGGATAAATCTGTTGTTGATGCGCGGACGGTGATAATGTCTGAAGCGTCTACTGTAAGACCTAAAGTGTAAGCCGTGGTGCTGTTACCTCCAGCCGTCACATCATAAACAATGTAATGCTCAGCGGCTAATGTCGCTCCGTTGGGGCGAATTGCGATTCTGTATGTTGCCGAGGACGCCCCTTGATTAGCAATAGTCAAGGTTGAGATGACTGTTTGTGTTGAGGCAGGGCAAGTATACAGAGTCGTATTTGTATTAGCGGCTGGATTTACTTGACCCAAGACCTTGTAAGTTGTTGCCATACGGTTATCCTCCGATTAAAAGTAATGGACTGATTGTAGCAGTCGCTTGATTTGTGGCTGTTGTAGCACTTGCTGAGGCTGACGCTTCAAATCCCTCGGCTAAAGTAACAAAGGCGGAAATGTCATTCCCGTCTAGGCTATAAGTTGCTGAGGTCAAGGCGGTGTATGTGGCAAAAGCAGTATCTAGCGCTGTATAACTAGCGTAGGTACTTGGGATATACCAATACTTTCCTGAAGCAAGAATTTTATCTGTGGTTTGATTTATTTCTACATCTAAGGCGTCTATATCTGCCTCGAGAACCGACCAAGTTGTTTGGTCAATAAGTTGTACAAATGTTTCACTAAGGGTTGGATTTGGGCTTATGTCGGCTAAATCTAAAGAGCCAACCGTGTTGTAAGGTATTGAAATTGTGTAGGAGCGACCTCCGATAAAAGACTCTTCTACCGTATAAGTAAAGGTAGTTGGGACAATATCAGGGTCATTAGTCGCGGGTAGAGTTACGGAAAAAGCGCCATTAGTGAGAGCCACAACAATACTTGAGGGAGCAACCATTTGGTCATCCGTACCATTACGAAGAACTTCGCCAAGGGTAAAACGAACCTGTCCTTGGATTGCGGTGCCTTCGTAATCTATGTAATTACCAGTAATTGTAACGGTAGTTAAGGAAGGTGCGAGCGCCATTTAACAACCCACCAAAAGAAGTAAGTCAAATTTTTGAGCCAAGGCGTTCTCAGCGGTTTGCTTATGAGTCAAAGCGTTTTGTACTGCTGTTTCTAAATCATCAGCGTTAGTTTCTGCGCCGTCAGTAGCAACCTCTAAGTCTGTTAATAAAGTGTTATAGGTTGTCAGGTCGGCTATTGGTACATACGGTTCTGCCACTTTACACCCCCATTAACAAGAATTGATTTGAATTGTAATTGTCTAATTGGCTTGCGGCGTCTGCCGCATCGTCAGCATGAGCCTCGGCATCATCCACATATTCATCGGCGTCTACAACTATTACTCGAATGTTTTCAGCATCGTCATATCGCAAAAGAAGAGCCTGATATTGGTCTACGGTTATGTATGACGCCGCTTCAGTTGATTCAAGGGCAGGAAGTAAGTCTGCAAGATTTTGGGTTGTATTGGCTACCGATAAAGGAAGAGCAACTTCAATAGTGCGACCACGGGTAAAATTTTCTTGGATTTCATAAATAAAAGGTTGAGGGGTCACATCGGTATCACTTGTCACAGGTAAAATAATAGAAAAAGAGCCAGTAGCATCAAATGTCTTTTGAATGGCGGTTGGCAAAATAATTACATTGGCTGTGACTTCTTTGAGGATAGTTTGCGGAGTAAAGGTAATAGAACCACGAACAGGGTTACCAACTAAATCAACATAAGTACCTATAACGGTACAGGTTGAAAGAGATGCTGGTAGAGCCATTTATTATACTCCTTGATACAAAACATTTACGGTCTGAGTTGATGAGGCAACTATTCCGTAAAAAGATTCTCCATTTTGTAAATCAACAGACATATCTGTTCCAGCCAATAATATGTAACCGTAGTCAGAACTTGTTACACCTGTGCCACCTAAATAGACAGTATTTCCACCTGAAGGGTTTTGAATTAAAATTGTTTGTCCATCTTTACCCGCCGCGGTTTTTGACAATAAAGTTTCTGCTGTTGTTATAGATATTCTTGCGTGTGCTATTGCCATATAAACTCCTTAGAAAGAAAAGGGCGACTCATTTTACTGAATCGCCCCTTACACTATTCGGCGACTTCTTTTGTTTTCTTTGGCTTTTCAGCCTGTTTTGTTTCCTCTGAAACATTATCTTCAATGAATTTTATGTAACGATTATTAGCCAAAGACTTAGCGTGACGCCAACCTTTGACCTCTACAATGTCTCCAGCCACAAGTTTGCGACCTTCAACAAGCATTGATTTTAAGATTTCGGCTTTCATATTACGCAGTCATGTCAATCCACACATACGAGAATGTACGCGCTGTGTCGTTGATTGCTGAACCTGTTGGATTGTAAAGATAAATTGATACTGTGTCCGCGGCTGAAATAGCGGCGCCCACGAATAACAAATCATCGTTTAGGTCTGATGGTGGATTTACAATAATGATGTCGGTTGTCTTTGCACCTGTAAGAGTGAAAGTAACTGAACCTCTAGTAGTTGCCGCTATTGAAGCAGGGTCTACTGAAGCCGTACCGAAATCT
>Ga0181357_1000816_pt1 | contig 12080 bp, 12 predicted proteins | sample Fa13VDMM110DN_FD_130094 | JGI IMG/M metagenome (GOLD analysis project Ga0181357, IMG submission 130094) | Freshwater viral communities from Lake Michigan, USA - Fa13.VD.MM110.D.N | ecosystem: Environmental > Aquatic > Freshwater > Lake | place: USA: Michigan | collected 2013-09-24 | reverse complement strand
CAAATTCTAGAGATGGTATTACTAGAGAACAAAGCATTGAAATATTCAATTTACTTAATGATAATCCTGACATCATCATTCAGCCTACGCAACACAATTCACCAATTGTAGCAGCGTATGAATATTTGTTCGATTTGCCATCTGATGCAAAAGGACGTTATGCCATGGCGGCATCTACCAAAGGAGATGACTATGTTAGAGCAACAGCTTTTGTACCAAATATAGATAAATATGCAACAATTGGTGACAAAAAAGGACGTAAAATTCCAATTGGAATTGATGCAACAGAATTAAGTATTGATGTAGAACCAGAAACATACGCAAATGGAATGCCAATATCGGCCACTACGGTAAGGCAAGCAATTGTAGACCGAGATTATGAAACGTTTCGTGCATCATATCCTCAATTTAAAGATGCAGTTGTAAAAAATGCATGGCAAATTGTAACAGGATTACAAGAAGCATTGTTTTCAAAAGAATGGTGGGCAAAACAATTGCAAGAAGAAGTTGATGAAATGTTTGCTGCTACAATGAACAATGCAGAAACGAGTCGACATAAAAATAAAATCAACAAATTAAACAAATTTTTAGATAAACAAAATGATAGATCATTTGTATATGATTTTGATAAATTTCCAAAAACCGTATATGATGCAAAATTAATGGAAGGCGGCGCAGCAGGACATATGGCACACCCATGGGATGACCGCGGTTTAACTTTTAATGATATGAAAGAAATAGTTAGTCGTGCATTAGAAGGACGATTAGATATTGAAGCTGCAGTAACTGAAAAAACAGATGGACAAAACATTCAAGTAACTTGGAAAAATGGACAACCTGGATTTGCACGAAATAAAAGCACTATCATTAATCCAATGCCACCTGCAGAATTAATTGCTGATTTTCAACGCAAACAACGTGAAGCTGTTGAGAAAAATGGAGCAGCCGCTGGAGCAACATATCAAACTGTGGTAGATGCATATAGTGCATGTGCTGAAGATTTAGCAGAATCATTACAGCGCATACCTGCAGATAGATTAGCACAAATATTTAAAAATGGTCGAGTATTTGCAAACATGGAAATTATTTATCCTGCAACTAAAAATGTTATATCATATGATAAAGCACATTTACAATTTCATAATTTAGTTGAATATGATGAACAAGCTAATGTAGTTGAAACAGATTTAACTGGCGGGGCAATGGTTCAACAAATTATACAGGATGCAAATGCACATATGCAAAAAACATTTTCATTTATTCCTCCGCAACAAATTAAAATTGGTAAAATATCTGATTTTGAAGATCAACAAGCAGCATTCTTTAATGAAATTAATCAGTTACGATCTAAATTTGGTCTAAAAGAAACAGATCAAATAGCTGAGTATCATAAAGCGTGGTGGCGAGACGTTATTAAAACTCAAGCTGATAAAATGGGATACGAAATTTCAGAAGATGTGTTAATCGCATTAATAAATCGGTGGGCATTTTTTGATAAGTCACAAAGTATTACGGCGCTTAAAAAACAAATTACAAATCCAGAATTTTTAAATTGGGTTCAAGAATTTGATAAAAATGAATTCAAACAATATTACAAACAAAACATGGAACCGTTTGAAACGTTATTTTTACGGTTAGGAGCAGTGGCATTAAAAAATGCAGAAAATTTCTTAGCAGCAAATCCATCAAAAACAGTTCAAACAATTAAACAAGAATTAGCTGACCTTATTAGAGAATTACAAAACAATCCAAATCCAGCAACCGTTGCAAAATTAGAATTAGAACTTAAACGCATTGAGAAACTCGGTGGGTTTGATGCAATTGTTCCTTCGGAAGGAGTTGTATTTACGTATGGCGGAAATACATACAAGCTTACCGGAGCATTCGCACCCGTTAATCAGATACTAGGAGTATTGAAATACGCACGATGATATATTTATATTAAAATTGGAAAGAATCATGGCTGAAAAACATAAAAGCAAATATAAAAAACCAGAAAATAAAAAACCAACGTATAGAAAAGATCTTAAAGATTATACATTGGATGATAAAAAAGGTGGTTTGAATCCTAAATCTACCGGCGAAAAACAAACCAACGTTTTACGTAAAACTGATAAAATGATGCAAGATGATAGTAAATTGTATCCAACATATAATGATAACGATCGTCTTTATAAAGATTTAGAAAATGGCGAGTATGATCCAAAAACGGCCGCAAAACGTCTTAAGAAACGACAAGACACTGAAGAAAAAGAGACTGCAGACGTATTGCAAGATAAAATTGAAAATTTAACTAGAGAACAACGAGAAATTCTAGTTAGAGAATATGTGCGAAGAAAAATTGTAAAAGTACTAAGAGAACAACCTGAACCACCTGTGGCAGATGCTCCCGAAGAAACGCCCCCCGCGGATGCACCACTAGCAGATGCCCCGGCACCAGGCACACCTGATTTAACAGGTACTCAACCAAGCGACACTCCAGCTCCCGGCGCTCCGCCCACAGCAACACCTCCACCGGCAGCCGATGCTGCTCCTGCTCCGCCTGCACCTGGGCCTGACGCACCTGCGCCAGCGTCTGATGCAGAAAGTGCTGAAACTAAATTAGATCCTGCAGCACAAGACGCATTGGCTATTCAAAAATTTGTCAATCATTTACGAGAAAAAGAAACTGGAAATATTGCAAGACTTAAAACAATTTCAAAAGTTATTAACAATGTATTAAAAGATTCCGAGCCAGAAGACTTTAAAAACTTTTTTACAATGTTAAAATCTTTATCAATTAAAAAATTGCAACAAGGTAATCCTAAACAAGACAACGGAAATAAATAATAAAAATAAACAAGTTATGTCAAAAAAGTTACAAAACATTAAAGCCGTTCAACAAATGTTGGATGGTACTCATAAGTTTCAAACTAAAAAAATTGTAGGATTTTCTGATGCAGAAAAAAAATCAAAACAATCCGAACATCATGATGTTGGGGATATTTGGGAAGAAACTGATTCTAATGGAAACGTGTATATTATAGAACAGCGTGACGGCTTTCGTATAAGAAAAACAAAAAATTCTAATATATTTCAATCTGTTAGAGATGAATTACGAGCATTTCCAAATTGTAGAAAAGACGTATGTACATGTGTTGGTACACATCAATTGGATCAACAAATGAGAAATATTCATGGTATGTGTTTTGATTGTGTGATTGAAATGGAACATGAATTAAAATCTGCAGGAAAGTATGATGAATACGAACAAGATAAAATACGCAAAAATGCATTAGCGTGGTTACGCGATGCAGAACGAGATGTTGAACTTTTAAAACAAACATATACGGAATCAGCCAAATTTGTAAGTAATAGCCAAGGTATTACAGAAACATGGACGGCAAAAATGACACCACAAGAATTTGAAGAAACTGTACAAAAAGAATGGGATAAATTCAAAGAAAACTTTATAAAACGATTAAATGGAGAATCAAATGAAAACAATTAAAAAATATTGGACAGTAATTGCCGGAGTAATTTTAGCAATCATTGCAGCTATTTTTGTAAGTGATAAACTTAACAAAAAGAACGTTACAAAATTAGATAAAAAACTTGATGACAATAATAAAAAAATTGATCAACTTCAAGGTAAAACGGAAGCTATTGAAGAACAGCGAGTTGAAATAAAAGAAGAAATTCAAGAAACTAAAACAGAAATTGAAGAATTGCAAACAGCTAAAGACGAACTACAAGTAGAAGAAAAACCTGTAGAAGAAGCAAAACAAAATATTTTAAATAAAACGCGTCGAGGACGTAAATCGAGAAAATAATATGAAACGATTATTAGTTATATTGTTATTTCCAGTATTTGCATTAACGCAAACAACCCCCGATACGTGTTTTACACAACAAGAAATTGTTGATATTTCATATACATTAGATTCATTGTATGCATTAGATTCAATTAACAATGCATTAATTGATAAGTATATTACATTATCAAAACAGCATGACGAATTAATTAAATTGGATTCATTGCAACTACGTTATAAAGATCAACAAATTAATCTATTGCAAGAAAATGTAGAAATATATATTCGCAGAGAACGTTATCTTAAACCAAAATGGTATGAGGCAAAAGGATTGTGGTTTGCTGCGGGAATACTTACAACATTAGGGTCTGGAATATTAATCAATGAAATCTTAAAATAATATGTCACAAAATATAAAACAGATTATTCAACAACAGTATACAATGTGTGCTAAAGATCCTGTTTTTTTTATGCGGCAATATTGTTATATTCAGCATCCGAAACTCGGTAAAATTAAATTTAATTTATATCCTTTCCAGGAAAATTCATTAACGGAATTACGAGATAATCGTTACAATGTAATATTAAAGTCTCGTCAGCTAGGCATATCAACACTTTCAGCAGGATTTGCTCTTTGGAGCATGCTATTTAAAGACGATTTTAACGTACTTGTTATTGCAACGACTCAAGAAGTAGCAAAAAACTTAGTAACAAAAGTACGGGTAATGCATGACAATTTACCTAGTTGGTTAAAAGGAACAATTGAAGCAGATAACAAACTTTCATTGAAATTTAAAAATGGCTCACAAATTAAAGCAGTCTCATCTGCAACCACAGGTGCACGTTCAGAAGCATTATCGTTGCTAATTATAGATGAAGCTGCATTCATTAGAAACATTGAAGAAATTTGGATTGCATCGCAAGCAACATTATCAACGGGTGGAGGAGCTATTGTGTTATCTACACCAAATGGTATCGGTAATTGGTTTCATTCGGTATGGTCAGAAGCTGAACAAGAAATTAATGGCTTTCATACAATTAAACTACATTGGACCGTCCACCCCGATCGAGATCAGCAATGGCGAGGTCAACAAACTCAATTGTTAGGAGAACGAGCGGCAGCACAAGAATGCGACTGTGACTTTATTTCGTCAGGACACACTGTAATAGATGGTGCGATACTAATGGATTATGAAAATAAGTGTATAGAGCCCATCGAGCGGAGAGGTTTCGATAATGGCTATTGGATATGGGAATATCCTAACTATGAAAAAAATTACATAGTAGTAGCTGACGTTGCTCGAGGTGATGGGGCCGACTGGTCTACCTTTCACGTTATTGATGTAGAAAACGTAACACAAGTTGCAGAATATAAAGGTAAAATGCCGCCTAAGGATTTTGGTAATATGCTTGTAACTGTTGCAACAGAATGGAATAATGCATTATTGGCGATTGAAAATGCAAATATAGGTTGGGCTGCAATTCAACCGGCATTAGACCGCGGATATGAAAATTTATTTTATACATATAAAGATGATGGTTATGTTGATGTAGACGTACAATTGAAAAAAGGTTATGATATGAAGGATAAGTCGCAGATGGTTCCTGGAGTATCAACAACAACACGTACGAGACCATTAATGATATCGGCACTTGAAATGTATATGCGAGAGCGAACTCCAGTAATTCGTTCTAAACGATTAATACAAGAATTGTTTGTATTTGTTTGGCTAAATGGCAAAGCACAATCACAAGGCAGCTATAATGATGACCTCGTTATGGCATTCTGTATTGGATTATGGTTACGAGACACGTCGCTTAAGTTGCGACAACAAGGAATTGAATTGCATAAACGTACACTTTCGCAATTCACAAAAACATCAGAATCGGTTATTTTCACCGGCAAATCATCAAATAATGCCGATGGCTGGCAATGGTCTAATGGTCGTGACAACGAAAATTTAACCTGGCTTCTGTAACAAGTTATATTTATAATTAAATAAGAATATCAATTATGCCGACACTAAGAAAACGCTTACAAAATCTATTTGCTACGAATGTAATAGTTCGAGCCTATGGTAAAGATAAACTTCGAGTAGTAGATACAAACCGACTTCAAGGTGTTGGTAATTTAAATCAAGCTAAAGTTGCAGATAGATATACTAGAATGCATGGTGCAAATAAGCACATGGTTGGTGGTATGGGCGGTTATGATTCTAACTACTATATGCATCAGAATCGTATGCAGCTTTATGCTGATTATGAAATGATGGACCGAGATCCTATTATAAGTTCAGCGCTTGATATATATTCAGATGAATCAACATTAGCAGATCAATTTGGTGATATTTTAACAATAAAAACAGATAAATCAAATGTACAAAAAATACTTTATAATTTATTTTACGATGTTTTAAATATAGAATTCAATTTATGGACTTGGATTCGTAACATGGTAAAATATGGAGATTTCTTTTTAAAATTAGATATTGCAGAAGAAATAGGAATTTTAAATGTTCGACCAATATCTGCATATGAAGTAGAACGATTTGAAGAATATGATGAAGCAACTGGTGAATATAAAATTCAATTTCGTCACGTTGGTAGTCCAAATATTACATATGACGTTTTTGAAATGGCACATTTCCGAATGTTATCTGATTCTAACTTTTTACCATATGGTAGGTCAATGTTAGAGGGAGCTCGTAAAGAATTTCAAAAATTAATGATGATGGAAGATGCCATGCTAATTCATCGAATTATGCGTGCTCCGGAAAAACGTATTTTTAAAATTGATATTGGAAATATTCCACCGAATGAAGTTGATTCATTTATGGAAACTATTATTAACAAAATGAAAAAAATTCCACATATCGATCAACAAACTGGTAATTACAATTTAAAATTTAATCTTAACAACATGTTAGAAGATTATTACTTGCCGGTACGAGGTGGTAATTCTACAACATCAATTGATACATTACCAGGTATGACATTTACTGGAATGGATGATATCAATTATGTTAAAGATAAAATGATGGCAGCTTTAAAAATTCCAAAAGCTTTTTTAGGATATGACGAAGGCGTAGAAGGAAAAACAACATTAGCTGCAATGGATATTCGTTTTGCTAGAACAATAGAACGAATTCAACGAATTGCAATATCAGAATTAACAAAAATTGCAATTGTTCATTTATATGCTCAGGGATTTGAAGGCGAAGATTTAGTTAGTTTTGAATTAGAATTAACGGCTCCATCAATCATATATGATCAACAAAAAGTTGCATTAATGAATGAAAAAATAACACTTGCAAATGCCATGAAGGATTCCAAACTTGTTTCAGACAGATACATTTACGAATACATATTTAATATGTCAGAAGAACAATGGTTACAAGAACGAAGTGATGTTGTAGAAGATTTAAAATTAAGATTCCGACAAAACCAAATTGAACAAGAAGGAAATGATCCTACCGTAACTGGAATATCATATGGAACTCCACATGATTTAGCAACAGTACATATGTCATCGAATGAAGTAGAAAAAAAAGATAAAGGCGGCCGACCAAAAGAAGGCATTAAATCGGGACAACATAAGAATGCATTCGGATGGGATCCTATAGGTAGCAAAGAATTAAAACAAGCATTTAATCCACAAAATCAACAAACATCATTTCAGCCAGATACTAGATGGAATCGTAATAATCGTCCGGTATCAGCAGAAGCTCATGACATACTAAAACATTTAAAATCTAAGAATAAGGGTGTCTCTATAATTACAGAATCATTGAAACCAAAACAAACACAAGACGATTCGGACACAAATACAATGTTAGACGAAAACAACATTTTATAAAAACATACATATTTATATAAAATAAAAAAATGATTGGACAAACATGAAGAAATTAAAACATTCAAAATACAAGAATACCGGAATTCTTTTTGAAATGTTAGTTAGGAAATTAACTTCAGAAACGTTATCATCAAACAAAACTGTTACCGTTGATATTATTAAAAAATATTTCGGCAAAAATACAGAATTGGCAAAAGAATTGTATTTATATAATTCATTGATGAAAGAACAGTTTAAAAGTGAAGCTCATGCATTAGATTATATTCGTACCATTAAAGCAGCACATAATAAATTAAATCAATCTGTATTAAAACGTCAACGATATAATTTAGTTAAAGAAATTTCTGAGAAATTTGTATTTGACAATTTAGCTAAAATACACATTTCAAGCTATAAAGCATTGGCATCAATTAACATGATCTTTGAACATGCTGAAACAGATAATCCACGGCAAATATCAGCGTGTAAAGGTGTAATTGTTGAACATGTAATGATGCCGGCAAAGAAGGCGCAAGTTAAAGATTCTATTACCGAAGCATTTGAAGCACAACCTAAAGATATTCGATTGTTAACATATAAACTTATTGTTGATAAATTTAATGCAAAATATTCATCTACATTAGATGAATCGCAAAAACAACTTCTAAATAAGTATATTACAAACGTAAATGATACTGTTGCATTACGAGAATATGTAGAAAAAATTATTCCAAAGATTAAATCTGATTTATCAATGCGAGCTAATCAGATTACGGATAAAGCTACAAAAATTAAAGTTAAAAAACTTTCTGAAATGTTATGTACTGTGGAAAATATGAAAACAATCAAAGAATCTCATATACTGTCATTGTTACGTTATTTTGATTTAATCAAAGAGTTAAAGGAAATTCATTAATGAAGTCATTTTTAAAACAAATTAAAGAAAAATTCATTGTGATAGAATCTGCAGAATATTGTGATTCTTGTAATCGTCCTATGGACCAATGTGTTTGTAAAGATGAAGAAATAGATGAAATTTCCAGTACCGGGGGCGTTGCAGGGTATAGTACTCCGGCTGCATTTGCAGCACCTGGGAAATGGAAAAATAAACGTAAAACATATGAATCTGTAAATACACCTCCAACATTTAGATGGGAAGATGATACGCCTCAACATCCAGAATCGGAAGAAGAGGTGATGAATGATAAATTTCCATTCAGCGATAAAGAACAAGATTGGTATAATAAATCATATGAATATCCGTCAAAACATATGCCTAATAAACCAAGTCGTACATCTACTAATAAGCCATCTGTTTTCGATATGATGGATAATAAGTACGAACAACTTATTGAGTCATATCGATCGTATGCAACTGGAGATGCAAAATCAACACCTGAACAAAAAATAAAACATACAATAAAAGAAGTAGCGCGACAATTGCAAGAAATTGAACGCACTATAAATTATGCATCTAAATTAAAAACGGAATCTGGGGTTGCGCGAAACGGGTATGGTTCTGCAGTAGAATCTGCATTAAATAAAATATCAGAAAGATTAATTAAAATATCAGAACGCGTAAGAGCATTAGGAGAATAAGATGTCAAAACAACTAATTGTAGAATATATGCCATTTAAGCCTGTTGGTTCATTAACTGAATCAAGCGGCGCTGCATATGGAATACCTAATGGTTTTGTTGTACAAGGAGTTTTGCAACGAGCAGGAGCTAAAAATCAAAATGGTCGAGTTTATCCAAAACCTATTCTAGAAAGAGAATGCCAACGGTATCAAATGGAATATATCGATCAACATAGAGCATTAGGCGAACTAGATCACCCAGAGTCATCGGTTGTAAACTTAAACAATGTTTCTCACAATGTTTTAAAAATATGGTGGAAGGGTGATGATTTGCACGGTGCAGTACAAATATTAGAAACGCCATCTGGCAAAATTCTTAAAGAGCTTTTCAGAGCTGGAATTACATTGGGAATTTCATCGCGCGGGTTGGGTTCAGTAAAAGAATTGCGAAATGAAGGTACCGTAGAAGTTCAAGAAGATTTTGAATTGATATGTTGGGACTTCGTATCTAATCCTTCAACCCATGGTGCTTTTATGCGGCCTGCGCACATGAATGAATCGGTAAATAAAATGACACAAACAAACAAATATAATAGAGTAAATAACATCATCACCTCAATATTGTGCGAAGATGGAAAATGTAGGATAATATAATGAAAACGCCAAACTTAAAGTTTATTTTAGAAACATTGATGCAAGATCAACCCAAACCGATGACACGTGAAGAAAAACAAGCATTCGTACAAGAAATTGCTAATTTTTCTGCAATGAGTGATGGGGTATATGCCAAGGGCAACTTGGAGCAGATTGTTGAACGCGTTAAACGAATTGTAGACCGAGCGGACAAGATAATGACCGAAAGTGATGATTGGATGGCAAACGTTGCTCACAAAAAAGGTAATAAGCGTATGCATGAAGATTATCGTGATTTTGAACAAGCTGCACGCGATTTAAAAGAATCACAAGATCGAATGTCTATGGCATATGAAAATATCGGACAGCATTTAAATCGTTATTTTGATGTAGGTTAATTTGGTTGTTTGAAAAAAAAATATTATAATAAAGGTAAGGATGATGAATTCATTAAAAAAAATATATCGTGATTTTTTCGGCTTAACCGAAGCTGCTGGTAAGATCGAAACAGATGATCCAAAGCAAGCAGAAGAAATGGCAAAAAAAGGAATGACTGTTAAATTAGTTAAACCCGGTATGACAACCGAAGATTTAGATGCAGTTGGACACGAAGATGCTGATATAAATAATGATGGAAAGAAAAATACTAAAACAGATCGTTATTTAAAAAATCGCAGAAATGTACGTAAGAAAGCTATCAAAGAAATTGATATCGATGAAGCGCAACTAGTTAATAATATTACAGATTATAAAGGTGGCATCGAATATGTATTGCGAGATCCATCAACTGCAGAATTAGTTGCACAAGAAATTCAAGAGTGGTCTGAACGAAAAGGATTTACGGTAATTAAAAAAATGATATCTCCAAATAAAAAAATTGGATATTTTTATTTTCGCCTAGGCCAAGATCCGGCGCTAGAATCACAAAAGATTCAAGGATATCTAGCACAAAAACCAGAATTAAAACATTTTAGATTCAATCTAAGAAATTCTAAATCATTAAGAAACAATTAATAGTTATATATGAATAAACACCAAAAACAACACCAAAGCATTTTACCAGGTAATGCAATGGCAGTTAATGTAGTAAATCAAGATTTAGGATTTGCTTTACGAACCTGGAAACGAAAAGTAAAATCGTCGGGCGTGTTAGAAGAAGTTAAACAACGCAAAGAATTTATCAAACCATGTGTTGAAAAAAGAGTACAAAAGAAACGAGCTGTATTCATTCAACGTATTAAAGATTTAAATTCATTTTAATTTCTTTAATAAAAAAATATAGGCCCTAACTTTTTTGTTAGGGCTTTTTTACTGGTTTTTCAATCAGTGTCATATTTATTTTAGAATACGCTATTCATCTTTATATAGCGTGTATACTTATTATTTATATTCTATTAAGATTTCAAATAATCTTATTTCCAAAAAACAAAATTTAAGGAGAAACAATGGCAAAATCAGACTTGCTAAAAGAAGCAATTGCTGACGCAAAAGCTGTTAAAGAAACTGCTTTAGCAAATGCAAAGATTGCTTTACAAGAAGCCTTCGCACCTAGATTAGAAAGAATGTTATCAACTAAGTTAACAAACGAAATCGAAGGCGAAGAAGACATGGACATGGCCGGTGGAGAAGAAGCTGGTGAGGACATGAATGCTGCAGCTGCAGCAGGAACGCTACCACGTGGAAATGATGTTGGTGATTTATCAATTGATGTTGATAGTGATGGTGAATTTGATGAATTCGACATTTATTCACAAGGCGGCGGAGAAGTTGCAGATACTGAAGCCCCGGACATGAGCGATGAAGAAATGACTGCTGAGTACAATGAAGGAATGCATGAAGACGATTTAAATATCGAATCAATCATTCGTGAATTAGAAGGCGATCTAGAATCAGACGAAATGGCAATGGAAGGCTATGACGATGAAGAAGATGAAATGGAAATGCCCATGGAAGGGTATAAAAAATTAAATTCTTCAAAAATTGGTAAAGGTTCGAGAAAATTGACTGAAGATGACATGATGATGATGGATGATGATGATGATGGAATGCCTACAGATTCAATTGATGAAATTATTGAAGCTATTCTTCGAGAAGAAGAAGAAGATGATATGATGATGTCTAAAGAAGAAGATCCAATGGAAGCAATGGAAATGGAATTGAATGCAAAAGAAGACGAACTTACAGAAGCATATCGCACAGTTAAACATCTTCAAACTGTTATCAATGAAGTAAATTTGCT
>Ga0181357_1000815_pt1 | contig 12103 bp, 12 predicted proteins | sample Fa13VDMM110DN_FD_130094 | JGI IMG/M metagenome (GOLD analysis project Ga0181357, IMG submission 130094) | Freshwater viral communities from Lake Michigan, USA - Fa13.VD.MM110.D.N | ecosystem: Environmental > Aquatic > Freshwater > Lake | place: USA: Michigan | collected 2013-09-24 | reverse complement strand
TGCCGAGTGGCCTACAGGAGCTCTTGGAATGGCGCGTCCTATGCCTCCTGAAATTCACTTTACCAGGGACTATAGATCCAGACCTTGGATCATGAGCCACCTGAGAACATTTAAGTCGCACCTTTGGTCATCAATTAATGATGAAGATCTTCGGGACAGTGATGGAAATTACTTTGACGTGACATGGGATCTGGCTCACATGTTTCCGATGGTGGAAATGGCAGGCGAACGCTCTTGTTTCATTCCCTACATTTTATATTGCTACAATCGTGCAAATCCGTTATCTGATGATAAGATTTATAGAGAGAGACAATTAAGATTTGAAACAGAGATTAGATCAAAGCAGCCTTACACGAGGAAACAAAGATGAACCTTTTCATAAATTTTTTTGGTAGTAAATGATTACCTGCAACTCAATTGGACAAAACGGAAGACTTGGAAATCAACTTTTCCAGTTTTCTACATTATTTTCTGTTGGTTTTTTGAGAGGATTTAAGATAACAATTCCAGAAAATCAAAAAATTTCTGAAACTTTTCAAATCTCAAGTGAGAAGTTAGTTTCTGGTGCAGCTGATTTATTTTCTTCTTTTAAAGAAAAACAATTTTTGTTTGATCCAAACATTTTTTTATTGTCAGATAACACAAATTTATTTGGATATTTTCAATCTGGCAATTACTTTAGACATTGCCAAGATGCATTAAGAAAAGAGCTTTTGTTTCACACACATATTGAAACAAAAGCATCTAATTTTATTTCAAAACTTGAAAATCGTCCGTATTGCGCTCTTCATATTAGAAGGGGAGATTACACATCACTTTCTCATATTCACAAAAATTTAAGTTCTGATTACTATCAAAAAGCATGTAACACAGTAAAGTCTAACATACCAAATGCAAAGTTTCTGGTGTTTTCAGATGACGTGCAATTTTGTAAACAATTTTTTACAGATTCTCAAAATTTTGAAATAGTTGATATTAACGACGACATTACTGAGTTATGCATTATGTCAAAGTGCAAAATCCACATTATAGCAAATTCATCATTTAGCTGGTGGGGCGCGTGGTTATCAAACTCTAAAGCAGTCATTGCTCCTTGTGAATGGTTTACAGAACAAGGACCAAAGGATTGGAACTCAATCTACGAGCCAGACTGGATCAAAATATGAATGTTGGAATTATCTTTATTGGAACATCTAAATATCGTAAATTTTTTGATGGATATTATGAAGGCATTACAAACAATTTTTTACCAGAAAGTAAAAAGCATTTTTTTGTTTTTTCAGATGACGTAGACGATGTTATTTTTGACAAACAAAATATTACAAAAACTAAGATTGAACATCTTAGCTGGCCATTTATTACTTTGCTACGTTTTAAGTTTATTAAGCTTGTAGAGTCTCAATTAAAAAAGTTTGATTATCTTTTTTTTATTGACGCTGATTTATGGTGCGTTAATCATGTTTCTATTACAGACATCATAAATGACAAGCCTCTAATAGGAGTTCAACACCCTGGATTTGTTAACTTGATTGGAACTTTTGAAACAGACACTCGATCTAATGCAAATATTTTTGACAATAATTACGACGTTAGCATTTATAGACAAGGATGTTTTTGGGGCGGAAAAAGTGAAGATTTTATTAAAATGATTGTCACATTAGACAAAAACGTTGATGATGATTTAAAAAATGAAATTGTTGCAGTTTGGCATGACGAGTCGCACTTAAATAAATACTTTTTGTTGCATAATCATAAAGTAAACACTCTTCATCCAGGATTTGCACAACCTCAAAATGGATATGACTTCATAAGAAATACTTTTCCTACAAAGTTTGTTCATCTTTACAAAGATTTAAATGAGTTTCCAAGATTCGCAGGTGTAAAATGAGAATTTGTATAGTTGGACCAGGAACAATGCCTATTCCCCCAATAGGGTGGGGCGCAGTAGAAATTTTAATTGATGATTACAGAAAAATACTACAAACTCTTGGACATGAAGTTAGTATTGTGAATACAAGAGATCACAACTTAATTGTTGGATTGGTAAACGCTTTGAGCCCAGATTTTGTTCATATTCAATATGACGAATTTGTGTTTTTAGCAAAGCATTTTGATTGCAAGAATGTTGCAGTGACCAGTCATTATGGATATTTAGAACAACCTGGTAGATGGGATCCAGGATATGTCAATATTTTCTGGGGATTTGTAAATTCGTCTGCTAAGATTTTTTGTTTATCACCTGGAATTGCAAATGTCTATTCACACGCAGGCGTGCATAGTGAGAGATTAGTTGTTATTCCAAATGGAGTAAGAACAGATCTTTTTAGGTTTGATGAGTCTTGCAAATATCCTGATGAATCAATCTACTTGGCAAAGATTGATCCAAGAAAACGCCAATCACAGCTTCAAAATATTCCTGGCATAAAATTTGTTGGCAATTATTCAGATCCTTCATTTGATAGAAGCAATGTCAATTATCTCGGTGAGTGGTCTAAAGACACTATTTACGAGAATTTGACCAATTTTGCAAATCTCATCTTATTAAGTGATGGCGAAGCTCATCCGCTTGTTTGCCTTGAGGCAATGAGTGCAGGACTTGGCCTGGTAATCTCTGAGGTTGCCAAGGCTAATCTTGATTTATCATTACCTTTTATTGACGTTATACCCGAAGATAAAATAAATGATACTTCGTTTATTCAAGATGTGATTAAAAAGAATCGAGACGTCTCTCAAAAAATGAAAAATGAGATAAGAAAATACGCAGAAACTTTTGACTGGAAAAATATCATAACAAACGTCTATTTGAAGATGTTATAGACGCACACAATAAATTAAATGAGCAGTATCTTACTCCCAGGAAATTCAAGCGCGTCAATTGAAATCCTTGAAAACGCTAAGTTTGGCTTGCACGTTAAAAAAACATGCACAGGAGATTCATCATTTCGCCTTATAAGGCAGATTGAAAAACAAAAAGAATTCAAAAATTCTAATAGAGTAAGATCACCTAAAGTTTTTGATATGCAAGTATCTAAGTCTTCTGTAGAATCTTCTATGGAATATGTTAGAGGACAAGATTTTATTTCTTTTACTAATACTGCATCAAAAAAAGATTTTGATCTAATTGTTGGTTTATTAATTGATCTTATAAGCGAAGAATTTAAACAATCTACTTTTTCTAAATTTCCTCTTGGCGTTTGGAAAGCCAAAGTCGATAGTGTTTTAATGCACTGCTTAGAAAAGAAGATATTTTCTCAATTAGATATTGATCTAATTAATAATTTTTTAAATCAAGATCTGCCTAAAAAAATCTTATTAGGACGATGTCACGGTGATTTGACGTTTTCTAACGTAATTGTTGAAAATGCTAATAGCATTTGCATTTTTGATTTCTTAGATCCGCCAATAAATACGCCATACGAAGATGCTGCAAAATTCCTACAAGATGCTCAATTTTTCTGGAGTATTAATAAATACATTGCACATTTTGATGATGTTAGAGTGAAAATTTATTGGTCGCATGCAGCAGACATGCTTCGTGATTCCTTAAGCGAGATTTGTGATTTTGATCTTTTACGTAAATTCCAAGTATTAGGTCTTCTAAGGATACTGCCTTATACAACAGATGAGTCAGTGATACAATTTTTAACATATAGTCTTATTAAAGAGGTTAAAAGTGATTTTAATTCTTCCGTGCGGCGGCGAGTCAAGTAGGTTTCCAGGCTTAAGACCTAAGTGGCTCCTGACACAACCAAATGGAAATTTGATGGTTTGCGACTCGATTACAAAAATCGACCTACAGAACATTGAAAAGATCGTTCTCATAGCACACAAAGATCACCTACAAGATAAAGAAGAATCACTTAGAGAAGCATTTATAAATGCTGGTTGTAACAAAGCTGTTGAGTTTTTTCACCTAGAGAAAAAGACTAAGTCACAACCAGAAACAGTTTCGATATTTCTACAAACGCTACCATGTGATACGTCATTCTTTATTAAGGACTGTGACGGACAATTTGAGTATACACCTGTACCTAAGAATGAAGTTGCAACATCTGATATAATTAATATTACAGGTTCAAGCACGACTTCAAAAAGCTATTGTAAGATAAATGATGATGGTAATATAACTGCAATAGTAGAAAAACAAGTCATATCAAGAGACTTTTGTGTAGGAGGATATTCATTCCAATCGAGCAAACGATTTCTAGATTCTTTTGATAAGATTAAGCATCTTGACAATCTTTACGTGTCTCATGTAATAGAGCACATGTTTTTAAAAGAAAATGCCAGTTTTAAAGCAAAAAGATGCAGTCATTATGAAGACTGGGGTACTGTAAGTGACTGGCATAGATACAAAAAGACATTTGCAACACTATTTGTTGATATCGATGGTGTGTTATTTCACAACGCTTCTGAGTATTTTAAGCCTCGCTGGGGTGAAAGCAAAGAGATTGAAAAAAATATTGCAACGATCAAAAAGTTGATTGAGACTGAAAGAGTTCAAGTAATTTTAACAACTGCAAGATCAAAAAAACACGCTAAGGTTACAGAGGCACAGCTTGATGCTGCTGGAATCAAATATGAACAAATCATTTATAGTATGTTTCATGCGCAAAGAATAATCATTAATGATTATTCTAAGACAAATCCATACAAAAGTTGCGAAGCAATTAATATTAAAAGAGACTCTGAAGACTTAGAGGACATGTTTATTATGTCTAAAATATTGGGTGACAAATGAATCGTCTCATAAGGTCGTACGACCTAAAAGATCTAGAAAAGTATGTATTAATTCTTAGATCAATTCAAAACAGTGAACATGAACAAAAATCTGATGCTCTTGTGAAATAGGCGTCAATTATGAAAATCATTGATGACTTAAAGATTGAGCCAAAGAAAATACTTGATGCTGGAACAGCGTTATTTTTCTTTTGGCGATTTTAGAACAAGAGAAACAGACGAAATATACAACAAGATATATGAATTTCTCAAGTGGTATGAACAGTCTGATCTTCCTATAAGATCAAATGTTCATGGTGATCCTGTATTTACTAACGTAATTGTTGATAAAAATAATCGAATAAGATTGATTGACATGCGCGGTATTCAAGGAGAAACACTTACGCTAACAGGCGATAGAAATTATGATTTTTCAAAGGTTTATCAATCATTAGTAGGTTATGATTTTATCATTAGAAAACTAGCTCCCGAAGATAATAAATTAAAGAATTTTAGAAACCTAATAGTAGAGGCGTCAGGTCTAAGTGAAAAACATCTATCAATGCTAGCAGCATCACTTTTATTCACATGTATTCCACTACAACCGGACACAGTCAAGAAAGACATTTTAAATCTTGCTAAACTCTGCCTAAGCACAAGCTAGATAATCGAGAATTTTCATGAATGATATTTACTTACTAGTCTTCTCCACAGAAGGTTTGCCTCATGATAAATGCTTTGATTTAACACAATGCACCAAAGAAATTAAAGACAAGCTCTCTCAGCACTTTAAGGATGTGTGGTGCTATACACCAAGATCACTTAAGACCTTACCAGGAAGTGAAGCATTCTGTAATGAGTGGCCTGAACAACTTGATATGAATCCTAACGCAAACAATGTCGGGTATTTTGATTTTAAGTCTTTTTTAATTGATTATACGCTGTCAAAGATTCCTGAAGGATCGATACTTGTTTACCACGATGGAAATTTTATAAAGAACCAGCAGTATTGGCACACAGATTGGCCTCGACTTCATGAAATTTGCACAGGCTTGCTAGCATCAAATAATTCTGATATTTTCATGCAATTTGAACAAAGCGACGTTCTTGTGAAGCATCATGTTAAGAACTACGTTCTAACAACGATGTTTCCCAATCCGAATGAACAGAACATAGTTGAAAATTGTAAATTAATCAATGCTGCTAGGATCATTTTAAGAAATTCTAATTTCTCAAGAACATTTATCAAAGATTACATAGGACTTTGTCTTGACAAGAGCCTTGTCTCCAAATCACCCATTGGAAACAAACACCTAGAATTTAAGTGGTCATGCGGTGACCAAGACGTTCTTAACGCGCTTGTATATCGATATATTCTTGATGGAAAACTTTGTTCAAATTTTCCGAGATACACATTTCTATACAGAGTTATAAGAATTGAGAATAGACCTTTCACATGGAATTTTCCAAATGAGCAAAAGCAAGATTGGCACGACCGTCCTCACCCGACAGGAATTCAAGAAGTGAATAATTTTGAAATTGTAAATTACATCATGAGAAGAAATAAATGAAAATTGCTATTTGCATGTCTGGTCAACCTCGTTTCCTAGATCAGACTTACGAGAATCATAAGAATATAATTGACAAAGATCAAGTTGAAACATTTCTTCATTGCTGGTGGCAAGATGATCATTGTGGAAAAACAAAAATGTTTCACTCAACAGAAAGATTCTCTGAAATCGATATGGGAAAATTATTTCTTGACGTCTATAAGCCGTTAGATTCAATCATAGAAGGTTATCAAGACTTTGATTTGAAGTTTTGTAAATCACATAATTATGAGACATGGGCACTTGACGGTATTCATCAAAAACAGCTTGATATCTTTACGCCTGCAATGCTATATTCACAACTTTCTCAAACACTTTCAATAAAGAAAAGCGTTGAGCTTTCTGGTGGGCACAACTTTGATATTGTTGTCAGGATGAGATCTGACGTCGTAATCACTAAAGAACTTTTTAGTATTCTTCGCTCTTTGCCACTAAGAGATGACTTGATTTTTACCCAGTCAGCAATGGGTGGTGGACACATCTATGGCGGAGAATTTCCTAATAGCTTATGTGATTGGTTTTATTGTGGAACGCCAAAAGCAATGTCACTATATGCAAATTCTGCTCACAATTCTATTAAAGAAGTTTGCATAGATGGCGTTAAGCATAATCGAGATCTAATGAAAATATACGCTGAACGAGCAGGATTGCAACCAGTACTTTGTGATTTTGGTGCATTAATATATCGCCAGCTTCATGAAAATAAGAACTTTAGAAAAGTCAATCTGTATTATGAAGAATTTGACTCTAATAGATTAGAAATTACACATAATCATGATCTATGGCCAATTTTTCATCCGCATATTGATTTTAAATTCTTAAAAAGCGATTCATAGGTATACTGACTCTATCATGCACTTAAAATATTGAAATAAAATCTTTTATTTAGAGAATTTACATGAAAATTGCTTTATGTCTATATGGACAACCTAGAGATGCTCATAATAAGTTAAGCTCAATCTATGAAAACGTGATTGCGCCAAATGAATGTGACGTATTTTTCCATTCATGGTACGATTCAAACAAGCTCTCAATAGACAAGATGACACCGGGTCATGAATCGAGATTTATCCAAGCCGGAACGAATAAATTTTTAATCGATGCATACCAGCCGAAGTCGTATGAAATAGAAAGTCAAAGAAAGTTTCATCATAAAGATTTTGAAGCAACAGATGAAAACATAGAAGCGTGCTGGCCTTATAGCAAAAATTATGATCGTAATACATTTATTCAAGATAGAGTTTTTTGCACATATAGCATGTGGTTCAGTATTATGAAATCACTTCTTATTAAGGACATGTATGCAAATGAGAAAGGTTTCTTATATGATGCTGTAATTCTATCTAGATTTGATGTTTCTCCGACTTCAAAAGTAATTGTCAAAGATTATGATATAAAAAAGCTTGTGACAAGAAGTCAGATTTATCCTCGTGAAGAAGTTTCAGACTGGTTCATATTTTCAAATGATATCAATATGAGAATCGTAGGTTCTACTTTCTTTAAATTGGAGTTTCTTTATAAAAAAATCATGAACAGCAAAACAAAAATTTGGACTAATGAAGCATTTCTTAGAGACAATTTAGCAATTCACAATATTTTAGTACAAAGAGGAAATTTTGATGTCACATTTTAGATCAGCCGGACTTTTATCGCTTGAAACCAGCGTGGTGTCTATATTGTAGAAGACTTGACAAGAGAAAATTTTGGTAGAATGCAACATGATGTCATAAGCTTAAAAAATCATTTACAACTTAAAGAATTATTTTTACTTGATGTTCCTAATCCAATGAACAATATTGACAATAGACTTATGATAGCAATTAAATAATTCAAGAAAAGTAGAATTTTATGTCAAACACAACACAATTTCAAAACATTATCATATGGGGCTACCCATATGGAACACACACACAATCATACGTGTGGTATGGATTTTACCGAGCCTTTAGCGCACTAGGAATACCAGTCTACTGGCTTTCTAAGGACTGGCAATTTTCACCTACAGCACAGACACACATAAATGTAGAAAATTCTCTTTTTATCTGTGAAAGAAATGACATGCTAGGTATGCCATTAGTACCTTCAAGCACATATATTGTTAATAATTTAGGAAGCAGGCCAGAAACAGACATTTCAAATTTCTTTGCCGGAAAAGTAAAAAGATTCTTAGATTTAAGAAACCATAGCCTGTATTATTGGGACGATAGAATAAATGTCTATCAAATTAACAGACCTGAGGTCTTAAAGCTAGCACCGGGATGCATGATTGAACATTCTCGAGATGGGATAGATAAATTATATATTGCATGGGCAACCGATTTATTGCCTAACGAAATAGCTCTAGATGATTGTTACCTCCCCAGAGAAAAAGAAGCATGGTATGTTGGTACAATTGGTGGTGGTAGAGGAGGAATAGATGATTGCTTGCCTGTTGAAAGGCCAGAGCATGATAATAGAAAAGCGCTTAGAGAATTTAGAAGTGCATGCATTGAAAATGGAATCGACTTTAAAAGCAATTGTCCGTGGCTAAACCCGATTTCCCAGGAACATTCTTACAACCTGATTAAAAAGTCTTTTTTAACACTTGACTCTCGACACGATGAGATGAAAAAGTGGGGCTATATTCCTTGTAGGATAATGAAAAATATCAGTTATGGGCAAATAGGTCTTTGTAACTCTCCAGCAGCATTTGAGTTTCTAGAGGGTGAAGTGATTTATCGAGATAATGGTGCTGAATTATTTTATGAAGGTTTAAAAAATCAAAAAAACTACAATCTGATAAAAAAGCAGATGATGCTTGTTAAGGAAAAGCACACATACATCAATCGAGTCAATTCCTTGCTCGCAGCCTTGGAGTCATAGTAATCAAATGAACGCAAACTTTGGCGTGTTTTACACTTGTTACACAGAAACACATGCAGTCGATTTTTCATTAGAAGTACTAAGAAAAATATACCCAGAATGCCCTATCTATCTTGTGTCTGATGGAGGATCTGATTATAGTTTTCTAAATTCTAAGTTTGATAGAATTAAAACTTTAAAAGAACATGATAGCAGAGTTTTTATTCCATTTTTGTTTCAAGAGACATACAAAAATGATGATAATCAATCCTTGATCAAAAATTCAATTATCACTTTTTTGAATAGAATAAAAAGCGCAATTGAATTTTGTAGAACTGAATATATGCTTGTTATGGAACCTGATGTGCTTGTGAGAGGTAAAATTAGTGTTCAACCAGGCGCTCACCTATTAGGCAGTCGAATAAATGAAGGCTTGTCAAGTGAATTAAGGAACATTGTAAGCAGCGTCAATGGGGCTATTGATGTTAACACATGGGGCGCAACTCCTGCACTTTTTAGATCTGATAGCTTTATGAAATCATATGAAATAATCATGAAAAATGATTTGCTTGATAAGCTTAGTTTAGCAGATCACAGACTCGCAAATTATGATGTACTTTTTGCCGTTATGTTTGCATTGGCAGGTTATGAAGAAACTTTCAATCCTGAAATAATAGAGTGTTTTAGAAATCCATACTGGAAATATACGAATCACCCTTTGGTCCACCAGTTTAGAGATCATTATCCTAAAAAGAAGGATGGATATGAAGGATTTCATACAAGACACGAGCACGGATTAGGTGACAAAATAGCTTAAGTTTAGTCCTTAACTTGTTTGTTTTAATCATTACTATTTTTATGGTTATTAGGAGACTCTAATGAATGTAGGTTTTGTTGGTCTTGGAAAACTTGGTCTTCCTTGCGCCCTTGCAGTAGAGACTAAAGGACACAATGTCTGTGGATATGATATAGATCCAAAAGTGAAGGAGACTCTTGACACAAAAATTCTTCCGTATAAAGAGATCTGGGCTCAGGAACATCTTGACAAATCAAAGATTGATTTTGTAGAGCTGCAAGAAGTTGTTAGAAGATCTGATGTCATTTTTGTTCCAATCCAAACACCTCATGATCCTCTCTACGAGGGAAACTGCAGGATACCTGATTCTAGAGTAGACTTCGACTACACATGGTTGAAGAGTGGAATGAGAGACCTTTCCAACGCAATTGATGCTGAGGGCAAAGATAAAGTTGTAATCATTATTTCAACAGTTCTCCCAGGCACTGTCGATTCTGAGATCCGACCATTGATTAGCGATAGAGTAAAGCTATGCTACAACCCATTCTTCATTGCAATGGGAACTACGATGAAGGATTTCTTAAATCCAGAGTTTGTCCTTTTCGGAGTTGATGATGAAAATGCAGCAAAGACCGCTGAAGAGCTCTACAGGACACTTCATAATCGACCTTTCTTCAAGACAAACATCAAGAATGCTGAGCTCATTAAAGTTTGCTACAACACATTCATAGGTATGAAAATCGTCTTCATCAACACAGTTATGGAGATTTGTCACAAGACCGGTGCTGATGTTGATGCAGTCTCTGATGCTCTTTCACTCGGGACCGAGAGAATTATCTCTGATAAGTATCTTAGAGGCGGAATGGGAGACGGAGGTGGGTGTCACCCCCGTGACAATATTGCGCTCTCATGGCTTGCTAGAAAGCTCAACCTCAGTCATGACTTCTTTGAAGATCTAATGGTCGCTAGAGAAGACCAGACTGAATGGTTTTCTAAACTCATGGAAGAACACGATCTTCCAAAAGTTATTCTTGGAAAGGCGTTTAAGCCCGAGACAAATCTTGTTGTAGGAAGCCCAGCAGTTCTACTCCAGCGAATTCTTGAGGAAAGAGGAAATAATGTAACATGCTATGATCCTCATATTGATAAAGAGCAACCTGAATTTGAACCTAGCGTATTCTTGATTGGAACTCGTCATGATACATTTGCAGACTGGAAGTTTCCAAAAGGCTCGGTCGTAATAGACCCCCATCGATACATCAAAGACCAGGAAGGAATTAAAGTCATTAGAATCGGCGAGGGTCACTAATGAGTGCATCGATAGAGAATGTACAAGAATTCTGGAATAGAAGGCCGTGTAATATTAGACATTCTCAAAAGACTATCGGGACTAAAGAGTACTTTGACGAAGTTGAAGAGAAGAGATACAAGGTAGAGCCTCATAATAAAACATTTCCACAATTTGAAAAGTGGAAAGACAAAGAAGTCCTAGAAATAGGTTGTGGAATAGGAACTGACACAATCAACTTTGCAAGAGCAGGTGCTAAAGTAACAGCAATTGATCTCTCAGCAGCGTCTATTGAATTAGCTAAACAGCGCGCGGGTGTCTTTAATCTCTCTGATAGAGTTCAATTTATACAGGGATCTGCTGAAGATATGACAAGTCTTCTTGGGGATAAGAAGTTTGATTTGATTTATTCTTTTGGTGTTATTCATCATACTCCAAATCCTGATGGAGTTTTTTCAAAGATTAAAAATCACTTGAAAGATAACGGAGAATTTAGAGTAATGGTGTATAATAAGCTTTCATGGAGAGGATTTGAGATCCTCTTTGAGAGTGGCAATGTGTTCAATAATATTCTAGATATCGATAACGCAATTGCTAGACACTCAGAAGCTCAACAAGGATGTCCTGTCACATTTTCATACACATCAAGTCAATTTAAGAAAATTCTTGAAAGTCATCAATTAAAAGTTGATGACTTAAGCATATACCACATATTCCCTTGGGTAATTAAAGATTATGTTAAGGGAAACTATGAAAAGAAAAATATTTGGAAGTTTATTCCTGATAGAATTTTCAATAAGCTACAAAGTGTAATTGGCTGGCACCTTTGTGTTATTGCAGTAAAATCAT